>Ga0190363_1000680_pt1 | contig 20276 bp, 19 predicted proteins | sample 48721867_MG_FD_161272 | JGI IMG/M metagenome (GOLD analysis project Ga0190363, IMG submission 161272) | Hydrothermal vent microbial mat bacterial communities from Southern Trench, Guaymas Basin, Mexico - 4872-18-6-7_MG | ecosystem: Environmental > Aquatic > Marine > Hydrothermal vents >... | reverse complement strand
TTGGATAATGATCCTTCAGATACAAGTAGATGGTCACCCAGAGCTAATTCGGGAATAGTAGTTTTTGATAACAAAATATGGGTTCTGGGAGGGTATGATGGAAGTAATTATTTAAATGATGTGTGGAATACTTGCGGCTGTAATCGTCTTTTAAAGATAAAAATAACCTGTTGTTGGAAGGAAAAGGAAGGAAGAGTTATTGGGGAAGATAAAAATTTAAATGGTCAACTTGATAGTGGAGAAGATATAAATGGCAATGGTGAGCTTGATTCTCTTATTAAATTAGTTACTTATATTGCCAACAAAGAATTTCCCCAGAGAATATTTATGATTGAGAAATAAACTATATTTTTTCCTTACCTATTTTTGTCCATCCAACGGGTGTAATACTTTAAAAATTTCTAATTTCTAACCTTCAATTTATAACTTCTGCCCACCCGGGAGGGTGTGATTGGTTTGGATGTAGAGTATATCCATTTATGGGTGAGGCGTAATTGCAAAAATAGTTATTTCTCCTTTATGAGGTCCATAATAGAAAAAAACCCTATAAGCTGCAGGTGTTTTTTGTTCAGCATATGCCTCAAAAACTTTCTCTCCATTAGGACCGACAATTGAATAATAAGGATGAGTTCTTAAGCTAGGATGTTTTGGATTCTCACTTAAAAACTTTAATGTCTTTACAACTGCTTTATAACGCTTTTTTAATCCTGAATCCCTCTTTAACTTCTTTAGAGCCTCTTTGGCGGTAGGAGTAAAATTCAGAATAAATTTCATAAGTCATTTAAAAATTTATCTAAATCTTTTACTTTCTCAAACTTCTTCTGCCTTGCCTCAGATAATCCTTGTTTAATAGCTTTAAAAACCTTGGGATTGCGATAAATCCATGCTTCCTTACTGGGAATAGATACCATCGGTCTCAACAATATATCACCATCTTCTCCATAAAAAATTTGAAATTCCTCCGCTCCAGTTTGAGCGGTAACAAGTTTTAAGATTTTTCGGCCAAGAGTAAGCCGACTTTTAGAATCAACAGTTTTAATACCCATAGATATAAATTTTTCTTTAAGCCCCTCAATAATTTCTCTTTTTTTCTTTTTCATTATCCATCACCTCCACTTAAAATATAACATTTTGTGGGAATATCGTCAAGTGGGAAAGTGGGAATATTATGCATACACAGGCAGTATTCACTTTTTTGTCCATCCAACGGGTGTAATACTTTAAAAATTTCTAATTTCTAACCTTCAATTTCTATTAAATCTCTACAAATTTCTATAAATTTCAACCTATTTCGTTCGCGTCAGCGAGCATATTTCTATAAATTTCTACAAATTTCGCACTCAGATAACTTTTGCCCACCCGGGGGGGTGTGATTGGTTTTTTATCTTACTCCTCCAATTACCTGAGTAATCTTCAAAATAGGAAGAAAAAGACTTATTACAATAGAACCCACAGCGATACCTAAAAAGACAATTACTGCCGGCTCAAGTAAAGAGGTAACTGTTTTTAGTGTAGTTAAAATCTCCTCCTCATAAAAATCAGCAATTTTATCTAACATCGCATCTAATCTACCGGTTTCTTCCCCCACAGCAATTAAATCTAAAACTAAAGGCGAAAAAAATCCTGTTTTCTCCAAAGCAGTAACTAACTTCTCACCTCTTTTTACATTCTCTTTAACTGTCCCCAATTTTTCTTCTAAAAATTTATTACCAATAACTTTAAGAGTAATTTCTAAAGCAACCAGAATCGGCAGACCACTTTTTAACATTACGGAAAGATTACGGGAAAAATTGGCGGAATATATCTTCATCAAAAAATCTTTCAATACAAAAAGATTCAACTTAAATTTATCAAAACGCAATCTCCCTTGAGGAGTTCTTATGTATCTTCTAAAAAGAATAAAAAGAATAATTATTCCTATCACTACATAGATGATGCTGGCTCTCACAATATCACTTATCTTAAGAAAAATTCGTGTAGGAAGAGGAAGAGAAATTTCTAAAGTTTTAAAAATTTGTTTAAAAGTAGGAATAACTTTAACAAACAATCCTGTAATGATTAAAATTATAAAAGAAATCACAAGAATCGGATAAGTAAGAGCGCTTTTTACCTGATTTATAAGACGATTTCCTTCCTCAAAATAAAAAGCCAATCTTTCTAAAGTAATATCTAAAGCACCACTTGTTTCTCCTGCTCTTACCATATTAATACAAAAATCAGAGAAAATATCACGATGCTTGGCTAAACTTTCTGAAAAACTCAACCCCAAAGAGATTGATTTCTGAATTGAGGAACAGGCTTTCCTTAGCAAAGGATTTCTTGTCTGTTTTTTTAGATTCTCTAAACTTCTTACTAAAGAAATTCCTGAATTAATCAAAGTAGCCAGTTGTCTGAAAAATATTGCTAAGTCTTTAGAGGAAACTTTTGCTTTTTTAAAAAAAGGTGAGGGCTTTTTCTCTTTTAAAGAAAATACGATTTTATTTTGTTTTCTAAGTAAATCTAACGCAGCAGTATAGTTTTCAGCATCTATCTCTCCTTTAACTTTTTTGCCTGAAGGATCAAGTAAAATATAAGTATAAGTAGGCATAATTAGGAAGCTACCCTTAAAACCTCCTCGACTGTAGTTAATCCTTCCTCTATTTTCTTAATTCCATCTTCCTGCAAACTTAAAAAACCTAAATTTTTCTTTGCGTAACTTCTTATCTCATCTAAAGAAACATCTTTTAAAATCATTTCTTTAATCTCTATATCTACAGGAAGAATTTCACTGATAGGAACTCTACCTACAAATCCAGTAAGATTACACTTTGAGCATCCCTTCCTCTCGTATATATAATCCTTATTAATCTTTTTCCCTAATAAAAGAGAAGAATTTAACTTTACTTTTTTTCGACAATCAAAACATAATTTTCGACAAAGTCTTTGTGCTGCTACTCCTATTAAAGTTGCACTAATTAAATACTTCTCTACCCCCATATCTTTTAATCTGGAAATTGCCGAAGGCGCATCATTGGTGTGTAGAGTGGAAAGGATAAAACTACCCGTTAAAGCCGCTTTTAAGGCAATTTGTGCTGTCTCCAAATCTCTAATTTCCCCTACCATTATTATATCTGGAGCCTGTCTTAGAAGCGCGCGAAGAACATAGGCAAAAGTTAAACCAATCTCTGGTTTTACATTTATCTGAGTAATCCCATAGAGCTTATATTCTACCGGATCTTCAATTGTTAAAATATTTCTGTGAGGAGTATTTAAAAAGTTAAGTAAGGAATATAAAGTTGTGGTCTTTCCACTTCCTGTAGGGCCGGTAAGAAGAAAAACTCCGTGAGGAGATTTAAAAATTTCTTTAAGTGTTTCCAATACATGAGAAGAAAAACCCAATTTTTCAATATCCAACTCTATTCCCATCCGATGCAGAAGACGAATAACAATTTTTTCCCCAAAATGAGTAGGCAAAGATGAAACACGACAATCAATATCTTCCCCCTGAAAAGTTACTGTAAAACGACCATCCTGAGGTATGTTTCGAGTGGTAATATCCATCTTAGACATAAGCTTTATTCGAACAGTTAAAGCAGGAGCATATTTTTTATCTATTTTATTTATTTCCTGCAAAACTCCATCTATCCGATAGCGAATCCTTACTTCATCTAAAAATGGTTCTATATGGATATCACTTGCTCTTGATTTTAAAGCCTCAGTAATTATGGAATTAGCCATATTTATTATCTTCTCATCCTTAGCAAATCTTTTTGCTTTCGCTACATCAAATTTTTCTTCTTTCAAAAAAGACACCTCAAGTTTTCTTGCCCCCTCCTTAAGCTCTTTCCAATCCTTACTTACCCTTCTTACCTCAAGCCCTTCCTCTCTTTTACTGTAATATTTTTGAATCGCTTCTATTATCTCTTCTTCCTTAGAAAGCACAGGCAAAACCTCACATCCTGTAATTGTTCTTATATCATCCAAAAGAGCTAAAAGATTTGACGTAGTAGATACAGCAACCGTCAAAATAGAACAAACCTCTGCCAGAGAAATAACTTTTCGTGAACGAGCAAATTCCTCAGGAATATAATTTATTACTTCCTTGGGTATTTTATAATTAGAAAGAGAAATTAAAGGAATATCTAATTCACAGGAAGAACTTATTAACAAACTTAAATTTTCGTTATTCATTATTCTAAAATCCTAAATACCTCTTCTAATGAAGTTACGCCTTTTCTTACCTCTTCTAAAGCATTATATTTTAAAGTTCTCAAACCTTCTTTTAAAGCGGATTCTTGAAGCTTTCTTTCTGTAACCTTTTCATCTATTATCTTTTTTATAGAAGGAGAAATTTCTAACACCTCTCCAATTGCTTTCCTTCCTTTGTATCCAGTATGGTTACAATTTGGACAACCTCTTTTTTTGTACAGAAATACATCCTTATCTATATTAACCTTATAAGACTTAAACAAATTTATCACCTCTTCTGAAGGCTTGAAATATTCTTTGCAATCACATAATACTCTTAACAAATTCTGAGCACATACACATAACAAAGAAGAAGCAATAAGAAAAGGCTCTGCTCCCATATCTTTTAAACGCACAATTGCTGCAGAAGCACTTGTAGTATGAAGAGTGGATAAAACTAAATGGCCCGTCAAAGAAGCTCTTAAAGCTATCTCTACGGTTTCGGTATCTCGCATCTCTCCTACAAGAATAATATCTGGGTCTTGTCTTAATACTGATTTTAAAACAGAAGCAAATGTCAACCCTACCCTCTCGTCTACATTTACTTGATTTATTCCATATAAATCATACTCAATAGGGTCTTCAATCGTAATTATATTCTTTTCAATAGAATCAATAAATTTTAAACAGGAATATAAAGTTGTTGTCTTTCCGCTTCCGGCAGGTCCGCAGATAAGAATTATCCCCCAGCTTCTCTTTAGATTTTTTTTAAGAGTCTCTAAGGAAGTCTCATCGAAACCTAATTTGTCCAAATTAAGCTCTACATTCTCTCTATCAAATATTCTTAAAGCAACTTTCTCTCCTAAAGTAGTAGGAATGATAGAAACTCTGATATCCACATCTTTGCCATCTAACTTCTTAAGACGAAATCTTCCCTCTTGTGGAAGTCGATGTTCAGCAACATTCAGATTGGAAATAGCTTTAATGTGAGTAACTATACGAGAATGGAGCTCTAAAGGAAGCTGATGAATCTTATAAAATATACCATCAATTTTATAACGAATCTGTAAACTATCAAAAAGAGGTTCAATTAAAATATCACTAGCTTTTTTCTCTATTGCTTCAAAAAAAATCTTTTTTGAAGCAAGAACAGCAACCTCATCTTCAAGATGAGTTTTTTCTTTATTACTCTCATTACTCATAGTCTCTCTAATACCTCCTCTAAATGGAAAGGCCAGACAAGTAAAGGTTTGGCTATCAGTTGTGTTTCTTTCTGAATTTTTTCTAATATCTCATGACTTAGAGGATTGCTCATCGCTACGGTAAGAAGATTTTCATTTTTTTCTAAAGGAAGTACCTTATTGTTTTTACAGAATTCTTTTGAAAGGAGATTAATTAACTCGGGGTTGATCTTATAATTCAAAATCTCTATATAAGGATAACCTTTCTGTAAAGCAAGAAAAAAATCTAACTCTTCTTTTTTAAGATAGCCCAACTTTAAAGCAATTTCTCCCAGAGGTTTATCTTTATAAAAATTTTCTTGCAAATCTAAAATTTCTGCTAACTGTTGAACATTTATTATCCCTTCTGCTCTAAGTAACTCTCCTAAAAATTTTGAACATCTTTTAAAGGGGCTCATTTTTTCTTTAATGTCTTCTCTACCAAAATCCGCAGTCTCCTATCCTTCTCTTCCTTGTGTATTCTTTTCAATATCTCTTCTGCTTTAAAAGTAGCTATTTTTCTCAAGCCCATAATTATTTCTTCTTTTAATTGAGGAGTGACTTTTGTAGAAAAATATATTTTTTCTAAAACCTCTATCTCTTTTACATAAATTAAAAATTGAATCAATTCTTTAGTAACAATAATTTCCTTCTTTTCTATCAAATTAAATATTTCTCTGATTAAGGAATCTTTTATCTTTTCTAAAAGAGCAAAAAGCTTCCTTCTTTTAATAAAACTTTCAAAATCCTTCTCTTTCTTTTCTTGAAAAGCTAATCCAACCAGATATGAAAAAGAAGACGTATTTTCTAAATTCATAATCATTCTTTCCAAATCATGAATTTCTTCAGAATCTATAAATTTTTCAAAAAGTGAAAGTGTATTCTCTATAAATTTTTTATTATAAAACTCACTTAACCACCCCTCTATCTCTTTGTTTAACACCTCATCTTTTTCTTCCTCTCTTCGTTTTTTTATTTTTTCTAAAAGCTCAGCCATAAAAGCATAATATTTAACATTTTCTTCATTTAAATTCTGATTTAATCTATAACTTATCTCTTTCACTACACAACTTAAAAGATAAAAAATATTTCTTAAAACCACTTCTTTCTCTGTAAGAATAGCTTTCAACATTACAGAAATAAAAAAAGGAATTTTTCCTCCTCCACTAAAAAAAGTAGAATTAGTAAACTCAATGAGAAAATTTAAAATACGTGATTTTTCCTTTATAATTCCCTCCTCTATTTTGAAAAAAATTATTTTTAAAAAATGGAGTAACTCTTTTTCTTCCCTTAGATTTAACAACTCAGTAAATATATCTTTTAAAATCTCTTCGTCCAACAAAGATTCATCATAAGAAGAAATATCCTCTATTATTTTAATCTTCTTATCTATTTTTAATTCCCTAAAAGAAATATCTCCTACAATGAAAGAACTTAATTCCTCATCAATTCCTAATTCTTTCAATTTCTGAAAAACTTGATATATTTTTTCTCTCGTCATATTCTCTAAATTATCTTTCACAATTTCCCTTAAAGATAATATTGAACCTTTACTTTTTATAAATTCTTTTTCCACTAAATCAACAATATCTACAGACTCTACTTCTTCAACGGAAGGTAAAATTTCCCTTTCTACCTCCTCAGAAAATATCCTCTCTCTCACTGGGGACTCAAGCAAAGAAGCCAATTTTTTTAATTTTTCTAAATATTCCTCAGAGGCAGAAATTTTTTTTATCTCCTCTACTATCTGCGTTATATTTTCTTTAATAATTTTAAATTTCTCTTCAGAAACCTCTTTAGAAGAAAGTATTTTTAACAAATGAGCAATTTTTTCTGGTGATTCCCTAAGTGTCTCTAAAAAATAATCTTTATTTAGACTTTTTCCTACCAAATAATCTAAAAGCATTACATCTTTCATTCTCTCCTTTTTAACTTTTTCTTCATAGCTCTCTTTTACCTTAATATGAGTAACTACCATGTCTTTTAAAAACTTACCCCATCCTCCTTGAGAAATTATCTCTTGAGGGGGAAAACTCAACCCTTCTAAAAATAGATTAAACTCTTGCTCCTGAACATCTTTATATATTCCTACAGAAGAGATATTAAACTCTTTCAATAAGGATAAAAAATAATCTACATAAAGATAGCTCCCTTCTTTTTTAGAAAATACTTTTCCATTTATAAAAAGCTTTCCTTCCACAACTTCAAAGTTTATTCTTTCTATCTTATTTAAAATCTTCTTTAACAACTGATATGAGTTTTTTAAAAGATTAACTCTTACAGAATTAGTGGGAGGAAACAAGCGAATGTTTTTAATGGAAGTAACCATAAGCCGAATAAGCTCATAAATCTCTTGGGTTGTTTGAGAATCTAAATATATTTCTTCTGTAAGAGGTTCTTCTAAAGATAACTCATCCAAGTATCTTTCTACATCTTGAGAAGAAATATTTTCAGAAAATTCCTGAAGTAATTTTTGATATTTAGATAAAGAGGCATTAATTCCTTGTTTATCTATCTTTTCTTTAATATCTGCTTTTTCTGCTTCTGTAGAGATAGTCTCTTTTATAAAAGGATTAACAAAATTGAAATAAAAATTATCCCCTGAAATATCCTCACTTATCAAATGCATACTTTTTGCTTTCTCTAATATATCCAAAATATACCCCTCATCTCGATTATGTACTTTACTTAATGTCTTCGCATCAAATCTTTGTCCAATTAATGCTGCTTCAAAAAGAACCTCTTTTACTTCCGGATCCAGCTTAGATAATTTCCTCTTCATAATCTCCTCTATAGAAAATGAAAAATCTAATTTTCCCACTCCTTCCTTCAACTGCCACTTATTCTCCTGATAAACAATAATATTCTCCTCTATCAACAACTTTAACGCTTCCTCAACAAAAAAAGGATTGCCCAAAGTACTCTTTTCTATTTTTTCTATAAATATCTCTGGAAGAATAAGTCCAGAAAAAATTGCCTCAATCATCTCTCTTATCTCCGCCCGGCTAAATCCTTCCATAGTTATTTCCTTAAATCTTTCTTCCTTACGAAAATTACCCAAAATTTCCAAAAGAGGAATTTTTACATCTTTTAACCCTTGAAAAATATAAGCTCCGTTAATAAGTAAAGGTAGTTGATGAGGAGATTTAAGAAAATAATAGATTAACTCTAAAGTGGCTAAATCTGCGTAATGAAGATTATCAAAAGATATAAGAACGGCTCTTTTTCTTAAAAAAGCTAAAATCAAGTCTCTAAATGCTTTAAATAAAAAGAATTGCTGGTCTAAATCAATTTTTTCCTGTGAAGATGCAACTTCTAAAATTTCTTTTAATTGAGGAAAAAGAGGAAGAAGGTGGGATACCGTCTGTGGAGAAAGGGAGGAAAGGATTTCTTTTATAAATTCTTTTTTCTGTTGTTTAATAAAATTTTCAACTGCTTCTGTGATAAGATAGTAGGGGATTTTTATCTTTTCCTTATCCCCAACAGAGGAAAAATAAAAACATTTATTTTTAAAATGATTATTTATCTGGACAAGAAAACGAGACTTGCCTATTCCCTGAACACCTTTTACAAAAAAACAATATGGTTTATATTCACTTAACGCTTTATCAAAAAATTTTTTTGCTTCTAATATCTCTTTTTCTCGGCCAATAAACTTTTTACAGGGGAATAAAGTTTTAGCAAGCTTTAAAGCAATCTCTTCTTTTCTGACTTCAGAAATTAGATAAAGTTTGTTTTTTCCTTTTCTTTTAGAAAAATATAAAGCCTGATCGGCAAGTTCTATTAACTCCTCCAGACATTTTGCATCCTGAGGATACCGAGCTATACCTATACTTATTGTACATTTAATATTACTCTCGAATTCTGCCTTTTCTACCTCTTCTTTAAGATGAGAAGCTATCTCTTTCAAATAAGAAATCTCTCCTTTCTCAGTAATAATAATAAACTCATCTCCTGCATACCTTATTATCTTATCTTGTTCACACAGGTTCTTTTTTAAAATTTCCGCCAATTCTTTAAGAACCCTATCTCCTGTCAAATGTCCAAAATCGTCATTAACTCTTTTAAAATTATCCACATCTATCATTAATATACCTATAGAAATCTTCTCTCTTTCTGCCTTCTTCAAAAGGGAAGGAAAATAGGTATAAAGATACTGACGATTAAAAACTTGCGTAAGTGCGTCAACAAATATTTCCTTCTGCATCACTTAAATTATAATATATCCTTTTTTCTTTTTCAAATAACTTAAATTCAACCCAAATTTCTCATTAGAAAAATTTATCCGTCTGTAACTTGACAAAATCTTTTGGAAATAAAGTGTCAAGTTACGACTACAAGTTTTATGTATTTATAAATCTAACCTTATTTTTCTCTATCTTGCTTATCAAATTTCATTACACCTTGGGTTTGATAATATTTTGTGTATAAATCTGCGTATAACTCTTGACTTTTTCTTTCCTTTATTCTATACTTAACTCTGTGAAAAGAATTCTAAAGATTATTATAATTTATATTTTGTTTTTTAATCTCTTATCCTTTTCCACTTTTCCACAAGACCACTTCTTGCAGAAAAAAATAGCTTATTTAAAAAATGACCTAAAAGAAAAAGAGAGAAAAATTAAAAATTTAGAGGAAAAATATGCTCATTTAGAAAAGATCGTAGAAAAGGAATTAGAAAGCGCTTATATGAAAATAAAATATCTAAAAGAGAGAATTTCGGAAAAGGAAAGAATAATTGAAGAGAAAGAGAAAAAAATAAAAGAACTTGAATCTCTTCTTAAAAAGGCAAATAATTCATTAGAAAATCTATTAAAGAAAGCCAACGCAAAATTTTAACTCATCTTCCAGAAAGCACCAATCCTATTGCAGTATTAAAAATTAATCTGTCTGAAGAAGAATGAATTTTAAATTTTTCTAATATATCCCATTCCTGGACAGGAAGATTGAAGTATTGAGAAAAAAATTTTTGTAAAAAAGAAAGTCTTGCCCCTCCTCCACTGATATAAAGAAAAGAAGGGGTCTTTTTAAAGCTATATTCACAATAATCAAAACAAATTTGCACTTCCTCAGCCAATTTTTTAAAATTTCTCTGCAAAACTAATTCTGCTTCTTTTGAATTAGAAGTAATTTCCTTTTTCAACTCTTGGGCTCTCTCCTCATCAATATTAAATCTTTCACAAAGAGAAGCAAGAAATTGGCTATCACCTATTTTTATTTCTCGAGAAAAAAAGGGAATTCCATTTTCTATAAATATTAACTTACTTAAGCTATAACCTATATCCAATAAAGCTACTATATCCTTAGAGAAAAATCTACTTTTTTTGAAAGCTTCCACTAATGCTAAGGAATCAGTGGTAATTAAATAAGGCTCTAATCCAATTTCTTTTATAATACTAAGCCTTTCCTCAATGATACTTTTTCTTGTCCCCGCGATAAGCACATACATCTTTCGCTTTTCTTTCTTCAATATTTCTACGTCAAATATAGTTTCTTCTCTCTTAAAAGGTAAATATTTGTCTATTTCTAATTTTAAAACATTTAGAAGTTTTAACTTACTCATTAACGGAAAGGTTGTATAATGTAAATTCACCACATCTCCTCTTAAGGAAGTCACTACAAATTTTTCTTTATAATTTAGTTTAGCTAATCCATTCAAAATAGTATCAACAATAACTTTTTTGGAAGGATGAGAAAATTTGAATCTTTCTGAAAGATAAAATAATCTGTTTCCTTTAAAATAAGCTAATTTAACGCTAAACTCACCAATATCTAAACCTAAACAATTTAAAGAAAATAAAGACATTATTTTTTAAGTACCAAATATTTTCTATAGTAATTTTGTGCCTTCTCGAAATCCTTTAAATGATAAAGATAAATCATCGCTAAATTATAATAAGCATCTTTATTCTCCCTAAAGTGTAAGCTTTTCTCAAAACAATCAGCGGCTTTTTTATACTCTCTTAACTGAACATAAATATATCCTAAGTTATAATAAGCAAAAAAAGCATAATGGGAAGAATCTAAAACTTTCTTAAAAAAAGTAATTGCTTCTTTATATTTTCCTTCTGAAGCTAACCGATAACCTTCTTTAAGAAACTCTAAATCCTCTTCGCCTTTTTCCCTTCCTTTCAATAAAGCTAAACTTAAAATTTTCTCCTCCAATAGCTCTGTTTTTCTTTCTAATCTGTTAATCCTTTCAGATAAAAGACTATTCTTTATTATTAATTCTTTCAAATTATTCGCATCAGAAGTAGATAAAGAAATTCCAAAGATGACTATTAAAATAAAAAAAATCATCTTACCTCAGGCAACTTCATGGGTTTAATCTCTCCTCTTTTTATTTCTGGATATTTAAACTCCTCAAATTTTTTAAGTTTTTCTCTATCCCGCGCGCTCATTGTCGGCTGAGTGATGATATAAGGAGTAAGAAACAGAAGAAGTTCAGAATCAGTAGTTGTTTTTGTTCTTCTTCTAAATAAATTTCCAATTAAAGGTATATCTCCCAAAACAGGAATTTTATCTATAGTCTTTGTGGTATCTCTTTTTCTTAAACCTCCAATAATTATTGTCTCGCCACTTCTCACCGCCATATTTAATGTTGCTGTCCTTTTATCAATTGCTGGCTGATTACCTACCAATCCTGTAAAAATGCTTTCTTCTAAAACAATATTGCTTGTAATTAAATCTCCGGTCACATGAGGTTTGACCTTTAACTTTACCCCTGCCTCAGTAAATTGAGTAACTGTATATGTTCCTTGATCTGTAATTGTAGTCTGCTCATAGGGTATTGCTTCTGTAAGACTGATTTCCGCTTCTTGATTATCCAAGGTTAAAACACGTGGATTAGCTAAAATTTCTGCCTGTTTATTATGACACCATAAATTTACCAAAGCGTTTAAATCAGTCTTATCTAAAATACTTTTTCCATATCTTATTGCCAGCATTGTCCCTGAAGCAGCTAAATCTACTTCTGCACCCCGATAAAGAGTCTGTTCATCATGTGTAGCTCCTTTACTTTCCTTTAATACTGACCACTCCACCCCTAACTGTTCTTCATTAGAAACCTTCACATCCAAAAGCATTGCCTCAATAAAAATCTGAGGCTGGCGTGTATCTAATTTTTGAATAAGTTCTTCAATTTTCTTTAAACTACTCTTTGTATCACTTACAATTATAGTATTTGTAGAAATATTCACTTCCACTTTTCCTCGTGTACTTATAAAATCTTTTACAACATCAGCTATACTTTCTGCATCAGCATATTTAAGATTAAATACTTTCAACTCTAAAGGTAAATTTGCCTCTTCTCTTCTTAACTCTTCTAAAGTTAATATTCTTATATAATTTTTCCGGTAATCAGCAACTAACCCGTAAGTAGAAAGAATCATCTCTAAAGCATCCTTCCAATTCACTTCTCTCAAATTAATACTTATTTTCCCTTTTACACGCGAACTAATTACAATGTTCTTTTCACCTACCTCTGCTAAAGCTCGAAGCACATCACGAACATCTGCTTCTTTAAAATCTAAGGTAAGAAGCTTTTCTTTTTTCTCCTTTCTCTCTTTTTTCTCTTTTTTGTTTTCTGAAAAAAGATAAATAGGACTCAATATAAAAACTGCAAGAAATAAGATCGAAATTATTTTTCTCATATTCATTCTCTAAAATCTTTCAAAAAGGCAAATTTATCTTAAAATTAATCTCTTTTTGTCCTTCTTTTTTTATCTTTTCAGATTTTAAAGCATTCTTAAAAGAAGGAATTTCTATCTTTAACTCTACTTCTTTCTTGCCATATTGAAGAATAACTTTATGAGGAAGAATCTTTTTAATTGTAAATTCTCTAATCTTATCGCCTTCTTTCAATATCTTCTCGCTAATAATTACCCGAGGATTTTGAGAAGAATAAATTATGCCCTCTAATTTCAAAGCATTGAGAAGCTTTTCTATCTCTCCACTTCTTCTTTTAGAAACATTTACCGATTTATTAGAAGTGGATTTTAAAAGCAATTTTTCTAAGGAGACAAAGGGATCTCTCGTTTTTTGAGAAGCATAACTATAGAAAAAAGTTAAAGATAAAAAAATTAATATAAAGAAAAACCTCATTCTTCTTTCTTTTTCAATACAAACACACTCACCATCAATTTTATCCGATGATGATAAATATTCTCACCTCCTGATTCTATCTCTATCCTTTCTATTTTAACAAATTTACCAAGATTTTCTACTCTTTTTAAAAACTTTACCAGTTTAGAAAAATTCTCCCGCATACTTATAGAAAGAGGCATCCTCATAATGTTTATTCCCAGATTAGAAAAAGCGGTGATTTTTTTGGAGGGGTGAGAATCTATGGAGAAAAATTCTATTGAAAGAATTTTAGCTATTTTTGTTATCTCTTTAACAAACAAAGAAATATCATCCTTCCAAAAAAGATATTCTTTTTCTCCTTCTACTCTATCTTTCCAACAAGAAACCTCATCTTCTAAACTTTTTAACTTCTCCCGATAATTCCCAAATCCAGCTAATTCTTTCTTTATTTTTTTTATATCCTCTCTAATTTTCCTTACTTTTTTTATTTTAGAATGTAAAAAATAACCCGATACACAAAAAATTCCTATGAAAAATACTAATAAAATTATATTACCTGTCCGCCTTTCCATTGACTAATCTCTTAAAATAAAATCCAAGTTAAAATCCATTATCTCAAAATTCTCCTTGTTGCGTCTTCTCACTTTAGAAAGTATTACCTTCTTAAAACCTTTAAAAAAAGCAGTATTCTTTATATTATTGACAAATTCGCCTAAAAAATAAGTAAGATTTTTATTGGTAAGATTAATTAAAGATCCTTTTAAAGAAACTTCTTCTCGGGCAATATTAAAAGAAAATTCTCTTATCCACATCTCTTCAGGAATAATCTTCTGCAACTGAGAAAGTTTTTCATGCCAAATCACTCTCCGTGAAGAAAAATTTTTATATATCTTCCATTCTTCTTCTAAATGACTCAATGAAGACTTCAAATCATCAATTCTTTTTGCTGCTCTTCTTGCCTCTTCCCTATCCCCTACAATTTTAGTTAGTATTTTTCTACCTTTATCTTCCCATACATTAAGTAATAAATAACTCACCAAAGCAACTATTCCTACACAAACGATTAAAAAAAACAAAATTCGTGTAAGAAGAATCTCTTTTCTCTTTTTTAATACCTTTTGTTTAATCTCACTACTTAATAAATTAATCATCTCTCAAAACTATTATAACAAATTTATTTTTAAATAAAATAACTTTTCTTATAGGGAACAGTATATTATGAAAATCTAATGTTGATAATAAATTCATATACCCACCTTTCCGTCTTTAGAATTCTGAAACTCCTGAGCATACAAAAATAAGAAATCAGAGAGTCTATTTAAATAAATCAATATGTATTCATTTTTTTTTCTCAAGGCAACTACCTTTCTCTCTAATCTTCTTGTTATAGCTCTTACAATATTAAACCAGGCAGATAAAAAGTTTTCTCCTGGCAATACAAACTTATTAATTTTTAACTTTCTTTCTCTATCTTCGATTTCCTTCTCCAACCAGTTTATTCTCTCTTTAATAAAACTTATTTTTTCTTTAGTTAAATGTTCCTTTGCTAATGCTTCACCTATAATTAACAGGTCTTTTTGAATATTTTCAATTAATTCCTTTTTTTCTTCAGAAAGCAAACTTTTAGCTACACCTAAAAAAGACGAAAGTTCATCAACCGTTCCTATAGCCTCAATTCTTTTATCATCTTTTCTCAACTTTTTTTGAAATAAAAATGTGAAACCTTTATCTCCTCTCCTTGTTATTATACCCATCTTTATGTATTTTATCCTGAAGAAAAAATAACTACAAGAAAATAATCTTAGTGGTTTGCGTCCCCAAAATTGATATAACCCCAACCCCTTTTTAACTCCTTAAAAAACTAATTTATCAAACCCGAGGTGTAATTTCAAACCCGATGTGTAATGAGATTTGGTAAGTAGGGTAAGGATTCTTAAAAACTGCGACCATAACTTGACATTTTATTTTCAAAAGATTTTGTCAAGTTACAGCATTCAGGATATGTAGAGAAATGAATGCCAAATGAGAAGAGCTAAACCTATCTTTGGATAAAAACAAAAAATGGTAAGTTTCACCCCTTTCTCTTAAATGTTAATAGGAAATCATAACAAAGGAGCAACAATTAAAGAAACAATTGCCATAAGTTTGATAAGGATATTCATGGAAGGACCGGTTGTATCTTTAAAAGGATCGCCGACAGTATCACCAACTACTGCCGCAGCATGCGTAGAAGTACCCTTACCTCCCAGATTACCTTCTTCAATCCATTTTTTAGCGTTATCCCAAGTGGCTCCGCCGTTAGTCATCATTATCCCTAAAAGAACGCCACAAGATAGTGCTCCTGCTAAAAACCCTCCTAAAGCCTCTTTCCCCATAAAAAATCCTATTAATAAAGGAGCAATTAAAGCTAAAAGGCCGGGAGCAATCATTTCTCGTAAAGCTCCTTTAGTCACAATATCTATACAACTGGCGGTATCTGGTTTAGCTTTTCCTTCTCTTAACCCTTTTATCTCCCTAAACTGCCGTCTAATTTCTATCACCATTCTATTTGCTGTACGTCCTACCGCTTTCAGAGTTAAAAAGGCAATGGCAAAAGGCATAAGTGCCCCTAATAATAATCCAATTACTGTATGAGCATGGGAAAGATTTATTACTTCAATCTGAGCTACTTTCTGATAAGCAGAAAATAAAGCTAAAGCAGTTAAAGCAGCTGAACCGATAGCAAAACCTTTCCCAACAGCTGCAGTTGTATTTCCTAAAGCATCTAATTTATCAGTAATTTTTCTTATTTGAGGAGAACAACCTGACATCTCTGCAATTCCTCCTGCGTTATCAGCAATAGGACCATAAGAATCACAAGACATTACAATTCCGATTGTAGAAAGCATTCCTACGCTGGAGATAGCAATCCCATATAGTCCGGCAACATGATAAGCAATATAAGTAGATAAAGCAATTGTAATTATGGGCAAAATAGTACTTTCAAATCCGGTAGCTAATCCTGTAATAATTGTTGTTGCTGGTCCTGTCTGGCTACTTCTTGCAACAGTCTTTATGGGAGGACCGCTGGTAAAAAACTCGCTTTCCAAACCAATTAAAACTCCTGTCAAAAGACCACTTAAAATTGCCCAGAAAACATTTAAGTCTTTTACAAAATAACGAATAAAAAAATATGTAGAAAAAATAAAAATTATTCCACTTGTATAAGTAGCAAAACGCAAAGCAGATTGAGGATTATTTTTTTTAAAAATATCGATAGAGGAAATACCCAATAAAGAAGAGATTAATCCTAAAGCAATTAAAAAAATAGGCAACATCATCCATGAAAAAGGTGAAGGAAGAGTTGCCCCAATAGCAATCGTTGCCACAACAGAACCTACATAAGATTCAAACAAATCTGCTCCCATCCCTGCTGTATCCCCTACACAATCTCCTACATTATCAGCAATTACACCAGGATTGCGCGGATCATCTTCAGGAATTCCTTCCTCAACCTTACCTACTAAATCCGCACCAATATCCGCACTTTTTGTATAAATTCCTCCCGCAATTCGTGCAAATAAAGCGATGGATGAAGCTCCCATGGCAAATCCGTTAATGATAGAAGAATTTTTTGTAAGAATATAAACAATACTTATTCCTAAAAGCCCTAAGCTGGCAATAGATATTCCCATAACCGAACCTCCAAAAAAAGCTACCTCCAGTGCAAGAGGTGTACCTCCCTCAATTGCTGCCTGCGTTGTGCGACTGCTTGAGCGTGTAGCTGCTTTTATTCCAAAAAATCCAGCAAGCATGGAAGAAAAAGCTCCCGCCACATATGCTAATGCTGTTCCTAAATTTAAAAATCTTAAGAGGATAAAAAATACCACGATAACAAAAAGAATGATTATTTTATACTCTCTTTTTAAAAAAACTAAAGCTCCTTCATGAATTTGTGAAGCAATCTCTCTCATCCTTTGAGAACCCTCATTTCTCCTTTTTATAGAAAAATAAATAAAAAGGGCTATAAAAATACCCAAAATTCCAAAAAAAGGCAAAATATAAACAATCTTATCTAACACCTTTATCCTCCAACCAGATTCGATAACCTAATTCTAAAATTTCACTTTTTAAAGATAAGGGAATCTCTTTTATTCTTATTCCTATCTCCCACCCCAAATGAGCTTTTCTTTTCCATATTACTTCTCCCTTGAAAGGGACAAAGATATCTTTATAAGGTCTTTGTATTTTAAAATTTACCATTGTCTGTGGAGAATAATCAAACTCTTCAAAGAAACATCTCATTCCACTTCGAGAAACATCTTTCGCTTTTCCCGAATAAACTTTTCCTTCTTCATCTACTTCTATATCCAGAGAAATAGGAAATCTTAAAAATTTTCTTTTCTCCTCCATGAAAAAGATTTTACAACAAAATTTAGTTTTTTCAAAATATTTTTAATTGTGGATTGCATCCCCAATTGATACTCATGGCATCAATATTATTTTACACTGCCTTTACTCCAATAATTTACATATAAACTCACGATCGTGAACTTATGTGTGGATTATTGTTTTTAAGTTAAAGGATTTATTTTTGCAAATTATTTCTGCATTTTTCAGTTCAACCTCGTAGGTTGAATTGGGTTTTTTATAAATATCAGAATCTAAGACGTATCTTCAATTGTGTATGGTTAGGATAATAAAGTATAAAGGATGGTTAAATTCTCAATTTAAAATAACTATACCGAGACTGAGAGATACAATTTTATTCTTAAGGAATATGTATACATTAAGTATTCTCCAACTTTTTATTCAAACTTTAGAGGCTATAAGAAATTTTCTACTAAAGAGTTTGCCTTCTTTATACAGCTCTATTTTTATCTTTCTTTTGCAATAATTGCATTCAAGCTGATAAGGTATTTTTGGAGGAAAGGAAATCTTCAATACTCTAAGACAATAAGGACAATTAAACTCATATCCACTGCGTTTAAGAAAAGCAAATATAATCAAAACTATCCCCAAAAATATTAATGAATCATCAGGAATTGCTGTAGAACCACAATAAACTAAACATAAGGTGGCAAAGAGAAATAAAGAGAAAATAATTATCTGATTTCGTGAGTAAACAGGATGTAGACGTACTCTTTTTACTTTAAAAAAACTTATCTTCTCAAAAAGCATAGAGAAAAAAAGTATATTCATAGCAATGATAACAAAATTATAATGATACTGGTAACCCTGAGGAGCTTGGGTTAACAAATAAGGAACTAAAGCAATAAAAAATATATACAAAAGGAATCCTAAAAGAAGATATGTTTTTCTAATTCTAAATTCATAGAAACTGCGGCTGGTTTGGATAAATCTAATAAATCTCTGGATGAGCAAAAGGGAAAATAATCCCGAAAGCCAGGGAGTCACAAGAAAAAAAGAATCAGAAAACCAATTTTTAAAATCTAAGGAGAATTTTTTAAAGATTAGAAAAAGCCAGCCTAATGTCCAGAAAAAAATGATATAATTAAAAAATGCATAAACTCTTCTTCTTATTTTAAGCATTTTCCTCTCCTTATTTATGAGGAGTAATTATTTTAGGAGTAATAAAAATCAAAAGATTCTTTTTCTCTACTATTTTACCTTTATGTCTAAAAAAGAAACCTAAAATAGGCAAATCTCCTAAAATGGGAACTTTATTTACGGTATCCACAACTTTATCACGAATTAATCCTCCAAGAACAAGGGTTTCGCCATCCTTTATCATTACTTTTGTTGAGGTAGTCTGAGTATAAAGCTTAGGAATTTTTGCTATAGCTCCTGAACTACTTGTAAACTCTTTATCTCCCAAATTCTCACTTACTACAGGTTTAACAGTAAGAGTAATAAAACCTTCCCTATTTATCTGAGGGGTAACTTCTAATGAAACCCCGTATTTTACCCAATCGTATCCGGCAATCTCCCAACTACCTGTATCTGAATTATAAGTATAGTTAGGAACAGGGTCTTCGGTAACCACATCAATGGTTGCTGTATGATTATCTAAAGTGGTGATTTTAGGCATAGATAAAATCTTTGTATTTTGATCATTAAAAATTATCTCCAATACTGCAGAGAGGGTTGAAGCATCCAATGTTCCATAAGCAAAACCAGAGGTAGTGGAGGAAAAATCGGAGTTTTTCAAATATTTATTTTCTGAATGTGTAGTAAAAGGCCAAATGTGGGGTCGTTTACTTGCTGATACAGCTGCGGATATATTCCAATTAATACCTAATCTTCTTGTTAAATCTAAATCTGTCTCTAAAACTTTTGCTTCAATTAAAACTTGAGGAGTAATTGTATCCATAGCTTTAATTGCTTTTTCCAGCCTCATTAAATTTGATTGAGTATCAGTAATCACTAAAGTATTCGTTCTCTCATCACAAGTAAGTCTTCCCTGAGGAGTAAGCATCTTCTCAACTGTAGGCTTTATCTCTTTCACTTTTGCAAAATTTAAAACAAATATTTGAGTATCTAAGGGTTCAGCAATTTTTGTTTCTGCTTCTTTTTTGCGACGTTCGGCAATATTTTCTAAGGTATCTACCAAAATGATATTTCTTCCCACCCACTCATAACCATAATTATAAGTTTTTAAAACTGCTTCTAAAGCTGTCTGCCAACTCACATTTTCTAAATCCACACTAACTAATCCTTTCACCTCCGGTGAAAATATAATATTTACTTTTTCCCCATCACGAGTTGCTTTCTGAACAACTGCCTCCAGTACTACTCTTATGTCTACATCTTTAAATTTTAAAGCTTTAATTATACTTTCTTGAGCAAAAGAAACTAAGTTAA
>Ga0190363_1000679_pt1 | contig 20297 bp, 22 predicted proteins | sample 48721867_MG_FD_161272 | JGI IMG/M metagenome (GOLD analysis project Ga0190363, IMG submission 161272) | Hydrothermal vent microbial mat bacterial communities from Southern Trench, Guaymas Basin, Mexico - 4872-18-6-7_MG | ecosystem: Environmental > Aquatic > Marine > Hydrothermal vents >... | reverse complement strand
CGTGATGGATGACCTCCTAGACTTCGTCCTCTCCCTCGGCTACGAGGAGTGCGGCTCAAGGAGGGTGAACCTCCTCTCCTATGGAGCCTACGACGACCCAGAGGCCTACACGGCGAACTATGAGGATATGCCCAACTGGGGGCTGAAGCGAGCTGTCTCGCCAGGCGTAGTGATAGACGGTGAACTCGTCACACAGGACTTGATAGAGATAAACGTAGGCGTGAGGGAGTTCGTTGACAGGAGCTACTATGAGGACTGGGCTGGCCCCAGCATCGCCGAGGATCCAGCTGGAAACCCGTTAGATGCTAAGCATCCATGGAATAAGGAGACTAAGCCCAAGCCTGGCCCCTATAAGGCTTGGGACTCTAAGTATAGCTGGGCTGGATCGCCTAGATGGGAGGACTGGAAGAAGCGTGTGGACGGCTTCGCCCACGCCCTTGAGGCAGGCCCCATAGCCCGTATGTGGGTTACAGCCAAGGCTGGAAACGTCCCCGAGTCGACGGGGAGCAGCCTCAAGTTCACGCTGCCAAAGGCCGCCGTCGCCGGCTATAAGGTCGTAGACGAGATGGAGTTCGAGTGGAAGATACCTGAAAGGGTGAACACCGTTGAACGGGTGAGGGCGAGGGCCTACTACTACGCCTACACGGCCTACGTTATGTATAATCAGCTGCTCCAGGCCCTGGAGATGGTGAAGGCTGGGAGGGCTGAGGTTTGGAGGAGGTATAGGAAGCCTAAGGACGGCATGGGCGTGGGGATGACGGAGGCGATGAGGGGCGCCCTAGCCCACTGGGTAGTGATGAAGGGTCAGCGGATACAGAATTATCAGGTCATCACCCCCAGCGGATGGAATGCTGGGCCGAGGCTGAGCGACGCCGATCTCGGGCCCTATGAGGATGCCATCGTTGGCACGCCTATAACGGAGCCGACGGAGGGGGAGCTGAGCGGCATCGATGTCGTGAGAACCATTAGGAGCTTCGACCCCTGCCTCGCCTGCTGCGTCCACCTCTACCAGGGTGATAGATGCATAAGGGAGATACCAATCTGTTAATCCAACCTTTTTCTCAGCTCCCATATGGTTTCTAAGACCATCTCCACGGCTTTATGAGCTGCCTCCTCAACCTCGGGTGAGAGGCCTATCCTAGGCTCAACGCTGCGGGGTTTACAGCCGATTATGTAGACCATCCTAGGGAGGACGCCCAGAGCCTTGGCGAATCTCAGAAGGCCTTCGAGGCCGACCTCGTGAAGCGTCAATCTGGCGAGGGTCTCCACCTCCCCCCCATCCTCTATCTCAACCCTCATCATCTTCAGGGTTCCTGGGGCGCCCTCCAGGTCTATTGAGTCGAGGAAGATGACGGCGTCATAGTCGGCTAGGTCTGTGGCGATGGTGAGGCCTGCGGTTCCAATGTCTCTAACCTCGACGTCGGGTGGTAGAGGTCTCTGGGAGAGGAGCTCCACAACTCTCGGGCCGAAGCCGTCGTCGCCCATAAGCCTATTGCCGACGCCTGCCACCAGAATCCTCATCACGGGGTATAGGCCAACAGATTATAATTAGGTCTTCGAGGAGGGTCTGGATGGCCGCCATAATACTCGCAGGTGGAGGAGGTAGAAGGCTTGGCAGGCCTAAGCCCCTGGTAGAGCTCCATGGGAGACCTCTCATCACCTACGTCCTCAAGACGGCTATGGAAGTTGTCGACGAGATCATCGTAGTGGCGGGGGTGGGAGCCTCCAAGGCCTTGAGGAAATTGATGCCTGAGAGGGGGGAGCTCCTGGAGGACTTAGAGGGGGGGCTTGGCCCCCTCATGGGGATATATACGGGGCTTAGATCCGTGAGAAAACCCTACGCGTTGATACTCCCCTGTGACGCCCCCCTCCTAAACGTCGACATTCTCCGATACCTCCTAGAGGCGGTGAGGGGGTATGACGCCGCCGTCCCAAGATGGCCCAACGGCTATCTGGAACCCCTCCACGCCGCCTATAGAGTTGAGGCCGCCCTGAAAGCAGCTGAGGAGGCCCTAGAGGAGGGGAGATTGGAGGTGAGAGGATTACTGGATAAACTGAATAGGGTGCTCTACGTCTCAACGGAGGAGCTGAGGATCCTAGACCCCGAGCTCCACACCTTCTATAACATCAACACCCCTGAGGAGTTGGAGAGGATTGAGGAGATAATGGCCGTGAGGGAGGGAAACCCGCTATAAATGGCTACCACTTATAAGGGTGAGCGGTTAAATAGGGTGGACCTAAGGCTGAGATGATGGCTGACCCCGATCTGGTGCTGCTGCATCCGCCGAGTGTCTATGACTTCCGGAGACGCTTCGCCATGTATGGCCCCATAAGCGATGTCATACCCTCGACGCCCATCTTCGAGATGTATCCCCTCGGCTATGTCAGCCTCGTCGCCTACCTCGAAGAGCATGGATACCACGCCCGCATCGTAAACCTCGCTGTGAAGATGCTCAGAGACCCGAAGCTGGATGTTGAGAAGCTCATTGAAAGATTAAATCCCAAGGCCTTCGGCATAGACCTCCACTGGCTCGTCCACGCGGCGGGGGCCCTCGACATAGCGGCCCTCGTCAAGAGGCTTCACCCTGACACCCCCATCATTCTCGGGGGATTGTCAGCCACCTATTATCACAGGGAGATCATCGAGGATTATCCCCAGGTGGATTATGTGTTGAGGGGCGACTCAACTGAGAGGCCTCTGCTGAGGTTGATGGAGCATATAGAGCGGGGAAGCGAACCCGTCGATGTGGAGAATCTCACCTGGAGGAGCCGCGACGGGAAGAGGCGGATAAACCCCTTCACCTACATCCCCGAGAGCCTGGATGAGCTAACCCTGGACTATGGAGCGATGGTTCGCCTGGTTTTGAGGCATAGAGACCTTGAGAGTCATCTCCCCTATGAAAACTTCATGGATTACCCCTTCACGGCGCTCCTCACCTGTAAGGGGTGTCTATACAACTGCGTCACCTGCGGCGGCTCCCGCTACGCCTTCAAATGCTTCTTCAACAGGCCCCGTCCAGCCTTCAAATCCCCCGAGCGCCTCGTTGAGGAGATGGCCGTTGTCTCAGAGTACTTCCACTCCCCAATCTTCCTCCTCGGAGACCTCAGGCAGGGAGGCCGCGGATACGCCGAGGCCGTGTTGGAGGGTATAAGACGCGAGGGGATCGACAACACCATCACCCTGGAACTCTTCACCCCCGCTCCAAGATGGTATCTCGATAAGATGGCTGAGTGCTGCGGCAGCTTCACCCTTGAGATATCACCGGAGAGCCATGACGATGAGATCAGACATCGACAAGGCCGACCCTACTCGACGGGGGAGATGGAGAGATGCATCGAGGAGGCCTTAAAGCTGGGCTGTGAACGCTTCGATGTCTTCTTCATGATCGGCCTACCAGGTCAAAGCTATGAGTCGGCCCTGGAGTCGGTGGAGTATTCACGTAGACTTTTAAGGGAACTCGGCGATGGGCGTCTACACCCCTTCATCGCCCCCCTCTCCCCCTTCCTCGACCCTGGAAGCCTCGCCTTCGAGAATCCCGATGAATATGGGTATAAACTGCTCTACAGGACGCTAGGCGAGCATCGTGAAGCCCTCTATCAGCCCTGCTGGAAGCTCTTCCTAAACTACGAGACCAGATGGATGAATCGAGATGAGATCGCTGAGGCAACTTATGAGGCGATGCTCAGGATGAACAAGGTGAAACGGGATTTCGGCCTCATAGATGATGAGAGGGCTGAACGAGTTGAAGAGGGGTTGAAGCTGGCCAGGTGGGTGATGCATAGGATCGATGAGATAAACTCGATGGTCAGGGATCCCGTGGAGAGGGCGAGATGCTATGAGGAGCTTCGAGGCGAGGTGGAGAGGGCGAGAAGGTGGACCTGGGAGGGTAAACGTGAGCTACGGGTGACGGAGAGGGCGGGGATAAGGCTGAGGGGAGTCCTCAAGCATCTACTAGGCCTGGCCCGACGTCTATGAGGGAAAGAGATGCTTCTCCACCTCCCCTATGGCCTCCAGGCCCTTGACCTCGAAGGGGAGGAGGTGGAGGACGATGATCCTCAGCTCATCGCCGAAGAAGTGTTCGATCTCCTTTAGATAGCGGAGCTGCATCTCCCTCCGCCTACGGCTGAACTCGGATCGCTCAGCCTCCTCCTCTGGGACTAGGTAGTTGACGATGACGCCTGACACCTTTATTCCATACTCATCCAGCTCCCTCTTCACCCTACGGGTCTGGTTGACGCCTAGAGCTTCAGGTATTGTCACCAGAAACGCCTTAGTCCTCTCATCCCGCAGCATGGATAAGACATTCTCAGCGAGCCTCCTCCACTCCTCTATGATGCCCAGGGGGTCTCGACGCTCACGGCCCTTAACGAGGATGTCGAGAGCCTTCTTCACCCTGACATAAAGCCTCGCGGCGTCCCCTAGATGCCTATAGAATTTCTCCTGGAGCTTAATCAGGGATAGCGTCCCCCCCGCTGGGGCTGTGTCCCAGACTATGAGATCGTATCCTCCGCCTCGGTATAGGTCGTAGACGTAGCTGAGGGCGAACTCCTCATCTATGCCTGGCGCCCCCGCGACATACTCGATGATCTCCTCGTCGACCGGTAGAAAAGATGAGACAACCTCATAGACCTCCCGTCCGAAGCGCTTCTTCCACATATCGATGACCGTCTCGTAGTCCAGCTCCACGGCCTCGAGGCCGGGCACCTCCTCTATGGGGGTGATGCTCCCAGAGACATCTCGCTCCAGGATATCGGAGAGTGAGGGTGTGGGGTCTGTGGAGATGAGCAGCGTCTTCATACCCCTCCTGGCGAAGTGGAGGGCTGTCGCTGAGGCCGCCGTCGTCTTTCCGACGCCCCCCTTGCCACAGAACATCACGATCCTCGGCTTCTCATCGTCTAGGAAGCTCAGGCCCTCCCTCGACATCACCATTAACCCCACCGCCTCCCAGATAAAAGTTAGCACGGTCGACGGCTCAGCAGGTTTATCAATCCATGAGAGGGGTGAGAATAGAGCTTGAGGGGGCTGCCGCCGAGGCTGTGGAGGAGGGTTGAGAAGGCATTAGAGGAGACCATAGGACGCTATGAGCATGTGAACCACCTCATCTCCCTCTGGCAAGATGAGAGAGCTAGGAGGAGAGGCCTACAACTCATAGACTCCGTGGATATAGCCCTAGAGCTGGGATCGGGGCCAGGAAACTATGCTAGGCTACTGGCGGAGCGGTTTGAAGCTCCCCTCCTCTGCCTAGACTACTCCCCCAAGATGCTTATAGAGGCCCGAGAGCGGGTGAGGGAGTTGAATGCTCATCTGCTTAGAGGCGTCTTCGAGGCCCTCCCTTTGAGGGAGTCAACCCTCAGCCTCGTTGTAGCCGCCTACGCCCTGAGAGACTCGACGGATAGGGTGGGAGCCCTAAAGGAGGTTAGGCGTATCCTGAAGTCGAGGGGGAGACTCCTCCTCATCGACCTGGGGAGGCCTGGAAACCCCCTGATGGAGAGGCTGCTGGCGCTCCACCTCCGCATAGTTGTCCCCCTCATCGCGGCCCTCGCAGCTCGCAGGGGTCTGAGGAATCCATGGAGGATGCTCTATGAGACCTATAGGATGCTGCCCAGAAACGATGAGATGCTTAGACTATTGGAGGAGCTCCTGGGAGACGCCGAGATGGAGGAGTTAGCCCTGGGAGCCATCATAATTGCGGTGGCTGAGCGATCAGAGGAGCAACGCGAGGGCTAAGCCCAGAGCCGTCAGGGCTGAGGTTGATAGGACGACGAGGACGTTGGAGGCCATAGCGGGTATGAGGGCCTCCACATCATCATAGTTGCTTAAAGCCCCCCTGATGGCCCTATAGGCGATTGGAGCCGTGATGAGGGATAGTATACAGGTCTCGGGGATTAAGCCTAACAGGATGGCGAAGATGATGTAGAGATAGACGGAGGTGATTAGAAGGGCGTAGACCCTTGAGGCTCTACGCCTGCCGAGGAGGATGACGAAGTTTCTGCGGCCGACGCTTAGATCCGCCTCCACATCTGGAAACTCGTTGAGGAAGAGGAGTATGCCGACCAATATGCCTGGGATAACACCAGCGATGAGAGGCGGCCAATCCAGGTGTCCAGCCTGGAGGTAGTAGGCCCCCAAAGCCATCAATGGGCCGAAGTTGAGGCCTGCGAAGAACTCGCCGACATACCAACGGCTTAGATGCGTCGTGTAGAGGTAGACGCTGAGAGCCGCGGGTATAAGGATTAGGAGGAGGCCTAAGCCGAGGGTGAGGAGAAAGTAGACGCCGATTAAAAGGCCTAGGAAAAGGGTTGAGAGGCCAAGTAGATAGACCTTCTCGGGGTTTAGAAGCCCCTCTGGGAGGATGCCGCTTCCCCCACTGAAGGGGGTTCTCCTAGTTCTGAGGTCAAGGCCGCTCTTATAGTCATGGTAATCGTTGAGGACGTTGACACTTATATGGGCCAGAAGCGCCCCCAGCAGCCCTAGGAGGGCGTTGAGGGGATTAGAGTAGCCCTGGATCAACGCCGAGGCTAGGCCCACGGAGTAGGTGATGGGCGTCAGCAATAGGAAGTTAGGTCTGGTCTCCAGCAGCCAGACCTTAAGCCGCGGCATCAGACACCTAATTAAGTTAAGGTTAAAATAGTTAGCGGAGGGTTAAGTAGGAGAAGGTCGGTAGACCTCGATGTCAGAAGCGTTGATCGAGGAGAGGCTGAGAAATCTCAGGGAATATATCGATGTGACCTTAGAGCATCTCGACCTCACCTCGCTTCACCCCCTGATGGAGGCGCCTGTGAGATACATGCTTGAAACCGGCGGTAAGAGGCTGAGACCCCTCATCTGTCTCCTCTCAGCCGAGCTTGTAGGCGGCGAACGTGAAAAGGCCATAAAACCCTCCCTCGCATTGGAGCTCATCCATAATGGAACCCTCATCCACGACGACATCATCGACGAGGATGAGACTCGAAGGGGAAAACCCTCAGTCCATATAACATACGGAGTGAAGAGAGGTATACTCGCGGGGGATATACTCCTCAGCCTAGGACTCAAATACGCCGCCGAGACGGGGGATCCCAGAATCGTTGAATGGCTCTCCGAGACCTCCTCAAAGATGGTTCAGGGAGTAGCCCTCCAAACCCACTATAGGAGGAGAATCCTCTCCGAGGAGGAGTATCTAGAGATCGCATATCTGAAGAGTGGAAGCCTCTTCGAAGCCTCAGCGGCCCTTGGAGCCCTCATCGGCGGAGGGGACGACGTGGAGGTGGAGCGTTTAGCCGGCTTCGGTAGATGCTTCGGCGTCGCCTATCAGATAAGGGATGACATACAGGGCATCCTAAATGGCGATGAAGCCCTAAACGACCTGGTGAACGGCGATGTCACCCTCCCCCTCATCTACGCCCTTGAATCCTCCAGCATAACGGAGGCTGAGCGGGAAAGCCTCTTACAGGCCTATGAGAGGGGAAGCCTCCTAGAGGCGGATGAGGTGAGGAGGATCTACATCCAGTCCAAGGCCCTAGAGAGGGCTGTGGAGAAGATGCGGCTATACGCCGAGAAGTGTAGAGAGGCCTTAAGAGGCTTTAAATCCTCACCGCCCTTAGAATGCCTCCTACATCTCGTCGACATATACTACCTGAAGATGGAGGTGTAGCCCCTGAGCCAAGTAGAGGAGGAGAGGGATTATGACATCATCGTCGTTGGGGCGGGGCCAGCAGGCTCACTCACGGCGAGAGAGGCGGCCTCCAGAGGTCTGAGGGTTCTCCTAATCGATAGAAGCTTGGAGATAGGGGTTCCCGATAAATGCGGAGAGTTCATCCCAAGCCTTGAGGAGATGAGGAGGCTCGCCCCAAAGGCTGAGGATCTCGAAGCCCTCTTCGACCCCCCTGGATGGTGTATCCTCAATAGGACTAGTAGAGTTAGATTCAGCTTTCCAGGGGGCTTTGAAGTCTCCATACCCTTCAAAGGGGTGGTCGTGGAGAGGAAGCTCTACGATAAATATCTCGCCGTCGAGGCCGCCAGGGCTGGAGCTGAGCTTATGCCCAACGCCAAGGCGATAGCCCTCACGGGGAGGGGGATACTCCTAAAACATTCAGGTAGTATTTCAGAGGTCTCAGCCAAGGTGGTGGTGGCAGCCGATGGAGCCTACTCGCTGATGGCTAGGAGGGGAGGCCTCCCCGTCCCCAGGGATCCCTACGACTACGCCGTGGGATATCAACATGAGATGGTTGACGTAGATCAGGATCCATCAACCATCGAGATGTACTTCGGTGAACACTACGCCCCTGGAACCTATGCATGGATCATCCCTAAGGGGCGGGACATAGCCAACGTCGGCGTGGGCGCCAGAACCCCCTACATGAAGGCTGGACTAGGCATCAGAGACTACTTCGATAGATTTGTTAAGCAGCATCCCGAGGCCTCGGAGAGGTTGAGGAAGGCTAAGTCAACGGCGGTGAAGGTGGGCTTCATACCGGTCAGCGGCCCCCTAAAGAGAACCTATGGGGCTGACATCCTAGCTGTCGGCGACGCGGCGGGGCAGACAATACCCTCCGTCGGCGGGGGAATCCCACCAGCCCTCATCTGCGGCAGAATCGCGGGTTGGGCCATCGCCCAGCACCTCCTGGAGGGCCAGACCCTAAGACTATACGAGGAGGAATGGAGGAGACAGCTGGGCGAAACCCTGGAGAACTCACTGAGGATCAGAAAGATGGTGGATCTACTCCTCTCATCCGATCGACGTTTCAACCTCGCAGTCAAGATGGGATTGGTGAATGAGGAGACCGTGATGAAAGTGGTTCTCTGCCACATCGATGCGAAGATGAAGCTGATAGAGGGAACCCTCCTAAGAGTGCTTAAAAGATGAAGATGGATGTGAGAAGGGAATCCATGATCGCCGAGTTAACACTCCATAGACTGGATGCCTCAGGCATCAGGAAGATAAGGGATCAGGTCGCCCTCGATGAGGGCTTGGAGCTCCACATCAACGGGATTAGATATCGGAGGCTCACGGCCTCCCCAACCATGAGGAGAGAACTCGTATATGGCCACCTCTATACCCATGGCATCGCCCATCCAGGGGATATCGAGGAGATCATCATCAAACCCCCTAAGGTATATGTGAGGCTGAGAAGAGAGATAGATGTGGCCGACATCCAGGATCTAGAGGCTCAACTCCTATCGGAGGCTGAGGGAGTCAAACCAGTTGAGAGGCTGAGGGAGCTTAGAGTCGACGTAGACATCAAGGTGGAGGCTGAGAGATTGATGAGACTGATGGAGGAGATGGAGAGGAGGGGAGTAACCTTCAGAAAGACCGGTGGAGTCCATGGAGCTCTCTTGGCATCGCCTCAAGGCGAGATCGCCGCCTATGTGGAGGATGTAAGCCGCCACTCGGCTGTGGATAAGGCCGTCGGCTCGATGCTCCTCAGGAATCTGAGGCCGTGGAGTTTCATGCTGTTCAGCACGGGGAGGCAGTCAGCCTCCATGGTGCTCAAGGCAGCCCGATGTGGTATACCCCTCATAGCATCGAGGGCCGCCCCCATCTCCTCTGGGGTAAAGGTCGCCGAGGTGACGGGGATCACTCTCATCTGCTTCCTCAGAGAGGGACGGATGAACATCTACACCCATCCTGAACGGGTGTTAACGAGGGGTTAACCTCTCCAGGAGGGTCTCCAGAAGGGAGAGGAGGGGGTTGAGAAACGTTGATAGGGGGCCTAAAGCCTCCACCATCCTCCTTAGATTCCTTAAGTCACGCTCATCTAGAAGCCTGAGGAGGACGGTGAGAAGGAGGTAGAGCAGGATATAGAGGGAGGCCCCCAATAGGAGGGATAGCCAAGGAGATAGATGTAGGGAGAGCAGTAGGGGCCAGACGACGAGGAGAGCTATACCAGCGGAGAGGTATATCTTGCCGGAGGATGGAAAGTCAACTGTGAAGCCATAGTTCCTCCATATCCAATATAGGCCATAGAAGAGGCCGAGCCTAGGGGATACGATCAACGTGGCTATGAGACCTACAACCCCAAATCGAGGTATGAGGATGAAGGCGAGGGGCAGACCCAACAGGAGGTTTAAGAGGCGCATATGGAGAACCACCTTAGTCTCACCCTGCCCATTGAGGAGATTAGCGACGCTCAGACCCCCAAGCCCTATGAAGAGAAAGTTGAGGAGGTAGAGGGCTAGATACCTAGAAGCCAGGCGGTAACTCCCCCCATAGACGATCCAGACAACCTCCCTCGAGACCGCGACTAATAGCAGGGTTGCGGGGATTAGGAGGAAGGCGGTGTACTTCACCGATACCTGGAAGGCCTCCCTCAGCATACCACCATCCAGCTTAGAGAAGAGGGGGAAGAGGGCAGTGGTTATCGGCACGGTGAGCAGCCCTAGAAGAGCTGAGAAGTTGACAGCGGCCTGATAATTCCCCATAACATATGCCTCTACGTTGGAGGCGAGGAGAAAGCTGTAGAGCTGGTTAAGCCCCACCGTGAGGAGATTCGATACGAAGAGTGGGGAACCATAGGATAGAAGTAGGGATGTCGCAGCGGAGACATCTAGAGAGCTATTTGAAGGGAATCTAAGATAGGGGATGATGAGGAGGAAGGCTAGGAGGGCGGAGACGGCCATCGCGAGGACGTTTCCAGCTATGGCCCCCAGCGCCCCGAGACCTATCAGGATGAGGAGTATAGAGAAGATGCAGCGGAGAATGGAGTAGACGACCGAGATGAGGGTGTAGAGCTCCATCCTCTCGAAGCCTGTGAAGATGGCTTGAGACGTTGAGAGAAGTGTGTTGACGACGATGTAGAGGGAGGCTAACCTGATTAAGGCCTCTATAGCCGGCTCATGGAAGAGTGCTGAGAGGGGGGAGGAGAGGGAATAGATGAGAAATGCTAGGAGGAGGCTTAGGAGGAGATTTAAACCCAGCCCAGCCTTTAGCAGGGGTGGAACATCGCCCCGTCTTCTAGCGGCAGTATAATATGCGATATGCCTCGTTAATCCGGCTGAGACACCTGGATCCGAGAAGAGGATGGCGATGGAGACGGGTATCATCGCCATCGAGACATGGCCGTAGGCCCTTGAGCCTATCAGCCTCGCGATGAGGATGACGGCTAGAGCCGAGAAGGCGGTGGAGAGAACCTTCCCTATCAGTAATATGAAGACACCCCGCGCCGAGCGCTCCAGATATCCTTCAACATCCCCTGACAGTGATCTCCCCACCTTCTATGGGGAGTTTCAGGGATTTTAGATTCACCCCAATTAAGGGATTTCGATCCCCGTTACGCTCAAACTATAAAGAAGAATGGGGGGAAGGAGAGGAGTTTAACGCTTTATTCTCCAGACATTGATGTCCATCGATGTCTCTTGAATCATATTGGAAAATCCTGGAGATTGAATGAGAGGATCTTGATATATTCCTTGAAAGAAGTCTCTGAAAAGGTTGAACCACTTCTTAGAAGCCCCCTTCTACCAGGGGAGAAGATGGAAGTGGAGTCGACTGGAGACCTAGTTAGATGCCCTAGTTGCCATGAGATGGTTCCGAAGACGCTCTACTGCCTCAACTGTGGATACCCCCTATACAAGGTCGAATTCGAGGAGGAAGAAGCGACCGAGGAGGAGAATGTGGAGATGAAGGTGGAGAAAGAGGCGGAGAAGGAGGAGGCCCCTCTAGAGGAGGCGGAGGAGAAGGTTGAGGAGGAAGGGGAGGAAGGCGTCGAGGAGGAGACGGCGGAGGTTATCGAGGCCGCTGAGGAGGGAGCTGAGATATTCACGCCTCCCCCACCCCTGGAGGAGGTTATGAGAGAGGTTGCGAAGAATCTCTCCATCAGGATGAGGATGGTGAAAATGCTACTAAATGGAGAAATGAGGGAGGAGGCCTTCAAGCGGCTGCTAGACCACTATGTGGAGAGAGGTGAGAGGTGGCTCTCCGAGCGGAGGGGGCTACTGGAGAGACGTAGAGTACAGCTGGAGGAGCTGGAGGAGAAATTGATGGAGGCTAAGATGAAACTTGAGGAGCTGGAGATCAGGAGGGCCATAGGCGACGCCTCCGAGGAGGAGTATGAAGTCAAGGCCCCCGCCTATAGATGGGATGTGGAGAAACTAGGCGATGAGGCGGAGCGGCTTAAAGCCGAGATCGACTACCTGAAGGGATTGTCAAAAGCCATGGGCATGAATGACGAGGAGTTGGAGAGCTCCATAGGGGAGATGATGAAAAACTTGGAGGGGCTGCTGAACGAGGGTTCAATAACTCAGGAGACCTATGAGAAGGCTAAGGGAGCTTTAGAGGAGATCCTTGATATCTTAAAAGGGTAGGGGGTCAATTATATATAATTGACATGAATCCTTCTTTCTGGGCGTCATCATGAAGGGGCTGAAATATACGCTGAAGCCTGTTGAGAGCAAGCCTAGAAGGAGATATAGAAGGGGAAGCAAATATGATCCCATCATAGATGCATTTTTGGAGTCAGATAAGGATATCGTGGAAGTGGAGGTTAAGGGTAAGAATCCAAACTATGTGAGAATGCAGCTAAACAAGAGAATAGAAGCGCGTGGTTTGAAGGATAAGGTGAAGACGTCAGTTATCAACAACGTCCTATATCTGGAGAGAGTTAGGTAGTTCTACACTTTTTTCTCAATCCATAAAATGTTTTAAGGGAGGAGAAGAGTTTAACTTGGAAGCGATGATTATAGACCTCCCCACCCTCCTCTCAAATCCGGCGGTTAAGTCTACGGCCATAGGCGGCGTCATAGGATACGCCTCAGGCTACGCCTTAAAGAAGGTGGGGAGAATCATCCTCCTCTCTCTGGGCTCTCTCCTCATGATCCTACAATATCTCCAGTGGGAGGGGGTTATCACCATAAATTATCGGGCGCTGGAGAGCTTCCTCTCATCCCTCCTCTCCAGGGCGGCGGAGCTGCAGGATGTGATTCTCGGAGCGTCGAATCTACTTGGCTTCGGCTTCGCCTCTGGCTTCGCCCTTGGCCTCTATAAGGGTTAAACGGAGATCACGAGGCTCTCCAAGTCTCTCGGATAGTATGTGATCCTCTCCGCTCCATCCTCAGTGATCAACACCGTATCCGAGTGTCTGAACCCTGCGAAGCCAGGTATATAGATGCCCGGCTCACAGCTCACCACCATCCCCGGTTTAAGTGGTTCCTCGTTGCCTATATCGAGCCATGGAGGCTCATGGCCGTCTAGACCTATGCCATGACCTGTATGATGACGCATGTAGTCTCCATAGCCGGCGTCGACGATGATCTTCCTGGCGGCCCTGTCAACGTCGCAGCATCTCACCCCTGGGGCCATCGCCTCTAGGGCTGCCTCCTGGGCCTTCAACATCACCTCGAAGAGTCTACGCTGCTTCTCTGATGGCTCCCCGACGATTAGTGTTCTCTCCAGCTCGCTGCTGTAGCCGCCTACTTCGGCTCCAGCTCCGGTTATGAGGACGTCTCCAACCCTGATCTCTCGTCCAATCCCTATGGAGTGGGGCATCGCCGACTTCCATCCCACTTGGCCTCTGAAGCCTGCGTAGGCTGGGGGTCTCCCCACTCTCGTTGGGATGTATTCGACGCCGAGGGTCTTCTTCATCATCGATGTGGCCTCCAGCGACGCCATTAGGGAGATCTCTACATCCCATAGGCCTGGAGCCGTGTATTCCTGCAGCAGCCTATGAGCTAGATTTCCCCACTTTGCGCTCTCCCTTATGAGGGCGATCTCCGCGTCGGATTTTATGAGCCGCATCTTCCAGATGATGTCTCCAGCCCTCGTGAAGGTGGCTTCGGGAAGCTTCTCGCTGAGCGGTGGCCCAACATAGCCGTAGATGCCTGAGGCCCCAGCTGGGTTGTCGGCTCCCAGCTTCGCCTTGGCGTAGCCCATCTCCCTGAGCCATTCGGCGAAGAGCTCTATTGGATGGCGCTCTCCAGGGTAGTCGAAGTATGTTCGTACTTCACCTATGAGCCTGGTCTGATGCCGTAGGTGATCTTCCTCTAATAGGGGGCCGAGGAAGGCGAGTTCCCCCTCCCTTGGAACCAGCAGTAGGGCTGGTCTCTCGGTTGGTATGTGGGTGTAGCCGGTGAGGTAGAAAATGTGTTTGGGATTTGTCAGTAATAGCGCGTCGAGGTTTCGCCTCTCCAGCTCCTCTCTAACCCTCTCTATTCGACGCTTATACTCCTCCTCACTGATGTAGAGTCTCATAGCTCTCCTTTGATGATTCACTTTGGATGTTAAAATGGTGTCGACGTAAAGTTTTATTTCCACCATTCAGATGTAGCAAATGGAATGGAAAGTTGGGAGACGCTTATAGCGCTCCTATTACTCTCCCCCTTCATCCTCACCATCCTCTCCTTCTTCGCAATATCCATCATAGAGGCTATAAGGGAGGCGAGGAGGGGAGTTAGGATACCTCGCGAGGTTGAGACGCTTCCCGAATATCTTGAGGAGCTCCTCAGGAGGCGTTAGAGGCCCTTCTCCGCTCCCTCACCAGTCTAGTCCATCTCTCGGCTAGAGTATCTCTGCGGGGCTTATAGACCTCCTCATAGAATCTCCTCTGAGATAGCAGCGTCTCCTCGCCGTAGCTGCCGACGATCGCAAGGGCCTCCCTCCAGGCCTCGTCGAAGGCCTCGCCGAAGCGTCTAGCGATCTCCCGCCTGAAATCCTCAGCCGTCTGAGGTTTTCCACCGATGGTGAAGCAGAGGACGCCGTCCACCTCAGCCTTATAGGCCATCTCATCGCCGAGGTAGAAGACATCCCGCCTCTCCATTATCGGCCTCTTAAGCATCTCCTCCCTCGGCCTCTTAGGCATCTTAAGCCTCCTGAAGCCCCTCTTGGCTGCTGCGTAGAAGATCGCCCTGTTAAGCCCCCAGCTCAGGGAGGATTCGAGGGGAAGGCCGAGCCTATAGGCCCTGGCGGCCTGGAGCATCGCCATAACCTGGAAACGCCCTATGGCCATGCCCCCTTAGAGGGAGTCGCTAAACCTTTATAAGCTGATGGGCGCCCTCCCATTTCACTGGGGGAGGATATGCCGATCTGCGACATCTGCGGTATGGAGGCCGTCACCCTCTACGAATGCTCCCGCTGTGGAGCCAAATTCTGCGACGAGTGTGGAGACCCTAAGAGGCTGCTATGCTACGACTGCCTAGACCTAGAGGGTGAGGAGGGGTGGGTTGAAGAGGAGTGGGAGGAATGGGAGGAAGAGGAATGGGGGGAGGAAGACTGGGAGGAGTGGGAGGAGGCTAACTAGCCTCTGGAAGGGATTCTAATTGACCGGTGACTCAACTCACTTCGGCCTCACCGACGCCTTCAGGCTAGGCTTGAGATATATCAGGGGTAGGGGGCAGGCCCCTGTGAATATCGCCTCCATCTCCCTCGCCTCAGCCTTCTACGCCTATATAGCATTGATGAGAATTGGTACACAGACCCTTAGAACCTATAGGCTTTGGCTTCTCTTCGTCGCCGTCGTTGTGGCGGCGGTCTCGATGGCGACGGTTATGCTCATCTCCGTCTATGAGAGGTATAGGGAGATCGGGGTTCTCAAATGTCTTGGAGCCTTAGATCGACATGTCTTCCTACTCCTAATCGTGGAGGCCTTGATCCAGGGTCTCATCGGAGGGGGAATCGGCATCCTATTGGGCTCCATATCCACCCTGATCTCCAATACATCTATCTCGCTCAGCGGCATCAACTATCTTGCTCTCTCCTCAACGCTGCTACTTTCAACCCTCATCTCCATAGTTTCCTCCCTCTATCCAGCTTATAGAGCCATGAGGCTAAACCCGATAGAGGCGTTGAGATATGAAGTCTGAGCCGCTCATAGAGGTTGTAGACCTGGCGAGATACTATGAGATGGCTGGCACCATCATCAAGGCCCTAGACGGCGTGAATCTCGAATTCTACAGGGGGGAATACGTCTCCATCGTCGGCCCGTCAGGCTCGGGTAAGACAACTCTCTTCAACCTCATAGGCGGCCTGGATAGGCCGACGAGGGGGAAGGTCTACGTCGATGGGGTAGACCTAGCGGAGCTTGACGCCTATGAATTGGCGTGGCTGAGATGTCGCAAGATCGGCTATATCTTCCAGAACTTCAACCTCATCGGCGTCCTCACGGCCCTGGAAAATGTGGCGCTTCCAACGGTCTTCGCAGGCCTCCCATGGGAGGAGGGGTTGAAGAAGGCTGAGGAGCTCCTGAGGCTTGTAGGCCTTGGTGATAGATTGGGGCATCTACCATCAGAGCTTTCAGCCGGTCAGCAGCAGAGGGTGGCCATCGCCAGGGCCATGGTCAACGATCCCGACATCATACTCGCCGATGAGCCGACGGGGAATCTCGACCATGAGACGGGGCGCCGTATCATAGGGCTTCTCCAGAGACTCAATAGGGAGAGAGAGGTGACCATCATCGCCGCAACACACGATGTCGAGATGATTAAGGGGAGCGATAGGGTTGTCTGGCTGAGGGATGGTCGGGTTGAGAAGATAGAGGTGAGATAGAACCCTTCTCCGAGGCCCACTCCACTGCGATCATTCTCATCAGCGATCCAACTTCATAGGCCCATCGTTCAGCGCCTATGGATGTTAGAGTTACGGAACCATTCTCAATCCTGAGCTTATTCCTCGTATAGAAGGAGTCGAGGGCTTGACCAGCGGATTTATAGATGAACTCTATCTCATAGGCGCCATCAAGACGGTGAACCCTTATGAGACTCGTCCTCTTAACCACTCCTCTTCTAAGGGCGTAGAGTCGAGATGCGACATAGTCGATGAACTCCCTCTCCTCCTCGGGTCGAAGCCTTACGGGTATGGATACGACCCAGGCCTCCTCCTCACCCCTCAGCCTCCATCTACGCATGAGGGAGGGTGTAAGTATGACGGAGGCCTTCAGGGCGACGGCCGCCCCGACGAGGGCGACGCTCAAGCTGAGGGCTAGGGAGGCGAGGCACCAGAGGGCTGAGACCTTCTGATATACGCTCAGGGGAATGCCTAAGAGGCTGAGTAGTCTATAGAGGCTGAGGCCGATGAGATGACCTAGGCCTCCCCCCACGAAGCCGAGGATCGACGCCTCGACGAGGAAGACGGCCGCTATCTGAGTTGGATTTAAGCCTATAGCTGAGAGTATGGAGACCTCCCAACGCCTCTCCCTTAAGGCGCTGAGGGTTATAGAGGCGATGTTTAGCAGCAGTATCACCCAGGGAATGAAGAGGGGAAGCCCCCTACCCTCGAGATAGGAGGATAGCTGATAGAGATAGACGGCTCCACCCGTCGAGGCATAGGCCTTGAAGCCCCTCTCCAAGGCCATCCTAGAGGCGAAGGCCTCCACATCGACTTCTCCGGAGAGCTTCACCGAAAGTCGGGAGGGGGAGACGAGGGGAGCCATCAACGCCCTGGATATATGGAGGATAACCACCTCCCCAGGCTCACAGGGGGTGGGGACGAAGTTAGGCGGCTCACCTTCAGGGCTTATATTCACCAGCTTCTCCGGCAGATAGTGGGAGCCATCCACCTCCCTCAGCCGCCTCAAACCCTCATCGCTGAGCACTCCCTCCAATCTCAACGTCCAGCCGAGGAGGGTTACCTTGTCGCCGATCCTCAGCCCCAGCTCCTCAGCCAATCTGGAGCTTATCGCCAGGCCATCTGGGGAGGGTAGATGACCCTCGATGAGAATGTCCCCAAGGCCGCTGGCCCAGATCTCAGCCTCTGGGTCTACGCCTACTATCCCATAGATGGGGTGACCCTTAAGATGGGCGTGGGGATTCGGGATAGCCATGCTCTCAGCCTTTGGGGCTATAGCCTCCACGCCAGGCTGATCTAACAGCCAGTCCACGGTGGCTTCTAGGCCCTGGATCATCACGCCTCCAGGTCTTAGGAGAACCCCTCTCCAACTTGATCTGCCGACTCTCCTCGTTATCAGGCCGTAGCCGGTGGAGACACTTGTGAGGGAGACGAAGCTGGCGATGAGGATCATCAGAGACGTCAATGTGAGCATCGTCCTCAATTTACGCCTTCTGAGGTTGCGTCTCCCTATGGATATGATGGGGCCTATGAGATTCCTCACGGGTATGTGGCCGTCGCCCCGAGCCTTCGGGGTGATGTGGCTGAGGAGGTAGAGGGCTAGAAGCGTAGCTGAGAGGGCGGCGATGGAGCTTGATGCGAGGATCATAGGGGATAGAAGCTGGAAACCTGGATAGCTCCATCTCAGCGCCGCGAGGCTGAGGAAGTAGAGGGCGAGAGCGGTGGCCAGCCTACTCCGCCATCTCTCCACTAGGAGTAGGGCTGTTAGGGTAGACGTGGAGGAGAGGAAGGCTAGGAGTAGATATATGGAGGTGGAGGCGTCGAGGCGTAGATGTCTAAGCCTCAAATCTAGGGCCTTGAGGGTGAGGTAGCATCTCCTCGCCGCGTCGAAGCCCTCGATGTATAGGCCCTCCGTGCTGAGGTATCTCGCCTCCTCTAGGAGAGAGGAGGCCTCCCTCAGTTTAGCTTCCTCAGCCTCCAGGTAGAAGCCCTCAATCCGCATATCCTTAAGTCTCTCGGAGACTCCTCCAAGTAGTCCCTCCACCAATTCGAGGTTTAAGGGGATGGAGGCTGCGAGGAGATCGATGCTTCTAGCCTCACCCCTAACAAGCCTCAGGGGTTCCCTCACCAGTGGGAAGGAGCGGGTTATCGGAGCCGAGCCTAGAAGAACCGTACAGTTCACCGACACCCCTAGAGGCGTATCAGCGGGGACTAGGAGGACATCCCCCTTTAGACCTAGGAGGAGAGTAAGTGAATTCTCTCCGTCGCCGTAGATGAGGGTTAGGCCATCCACATCTATAGGCTTGCCCTCTAGATCCACGACGGTGAAGGTGGTGGATAGGGGAAGCTCCTTGGAGTCGACGAACTGAGCTGAACCCTCGACGACTAGGGTGGCCGCAGGCCTGAAGATTAGGGTTCTCACACCCTCCCAGGGGGCTTCAACCCTGAGGGGTAGATAATCGATGCCTGGGGTGGAGGGATCATCGGCGTATAGGTAGAGGGTTCCAGCCTCCCTCAGCTCGATTGCGAAGAAACCATCCTCATCGAGGGGGGTGGAGGAGACCTCGACGCCGCCTTGGAAGATATGTAGCGTCACCCCGCTTAGGGGTCTACCCAGCTGATCCACTGCAACTCCCTCAACCCTCATCGACGATGAGGGCTGTAGGCTCACGAGCAGGAGCATGAGGAGGGTTATCCTCGAATCCATGGCTTCCGTCTCCAGAGGCGTAGATCTCGATCAACTCCTCCGGTAAAGGTTTTAGGGTGTTTCGGAGACGTCTTGATGGTGATCTCAGTGAGAAGGGGTGAGATCATATACCTGGAGGAAGGGGAGTTTGAGGAGCTTGTTAAGGCTGTGGCGAGGAGGGTTCAAGGGGGAGACGTAAAGGCCGTCGCCGTCGCCAGCAGGGGAGGAAAGTCGGCCCTGAGGATCGCTGAGGCCCTGAAGGGGGCCGTCCCCGTGATCAGCGTAACCGAGTTCACCTACGGCGACGATGTTAAGAAGAAGATGAAGAAGATGGGCGTCAAACCCCTAGAGCGGGTGGAGCTCCCAATCCAAGATCGGAGGGGTATAAGGGAGGGCCTATTGATCTTCGGCGAAGGCGTAAAAGCCGCCCTGGAGGCAGCCGTCATCGCGGCTGGAGAGGGCTTGAAGGGGGAGAAGGTGATCGCGGTAGCCGGCGAGGGGGGAGGCATCAACACTGCCCTAGTGGTCAGGGCCGCTGAACCCGATGAGATGGTGAGTCCGGATCCCGAGAGGAGATTGAAGGTTCTAGAGGTCTTAGCCCTCCCCTCCTCGAAGTAGGTCTAGGTGGATTCCATGTCGATGCGGATCAGGTTCAGGTCTCCCAGCATAGGATCGGTGGAGGCGGAGATGATAGAGGAGAATCCCAAGACGGCTGAGGCGGTCTGGGATGCGCTTCCAATCGAGGGCGTAGCCGAGCGCTGGGGCGATGAAGTCTACTTCTCCACCCCCATCGAATTGGGAGAGGAGAATGCGAGGGAGCGGGTTGAGGTGGGTGAAATCGCCTATTGGCCTCCTGGGAGGGCCATCTGCATCTTCTTCGGCCCCACACCGGTTAGCAGAGGCGGGGAGATTAGGGCTGCCAGCCCCGTCAACGTCTTCGCCAGGATCCTAGGCGATGCAACCATCTTTCGTAGAGTGAGGATGGGGGAGAGAATTCTCGTGGAGAGGGCTTAAGGCCCTTCAGATTTCTCAAGCCCTGCCCTAGGAAGATTCTCCTCTCCGCCTTCTATGTCTTCCTCTCCATCGCAGGGGCCATCCAGACCTACGCCTTCATCGATGAGACACCTGGATTGGAGAGG
>Ga0190363_1000678_pt1 | contig 20302 bp, 38 predicted proteins | sample 48721867_MG_FD_161272 | JGI IMG/M metagenome (GOLD analysis project Ga0190363, IMG submission 161272) | Hydrothermal vent microbial mat bacterial communities from Southern Trench, Guaymas Basin, Mexico - 4872-18-6-7_MG | ecosystem: Environmental > Aquatic > Marine > Hydrothermal vents >... | reverse complement strand
TTTATCTATTAAACTAATTCCAGAAAAGGAAAATTTACAATACATAGAGTTTTTCGTTAAAAACCGAGATATTGCTGAAAAAATTGAGGATTTAATTGAAAAATATAGTGAGTGGTATAATAACCACCAATCATATTTTTGGAACAGTGTTTATAGAGGAGTTTTGAAAGGAAGGGAAGGCGTTTTAAAGGAGTTAGAAAAAATAGAAAAGTTTTTCAAAAATTTGGAAAGAAAAAGAGCGACTATTGACGAATTACTTTCTAATTTTAGGGAATTTGATATATTTAATACTAAATATTGGAAAACTACTATGGAAAACAAAATTGTTATCTTTCTTAAGCCAGAAGCTTATTATAAAAAAGAAGAACAAATCTTTGTTGTGGTTTTATCAGAAGATTTTGCGGATATAAGAAAGACAAAAAGTTATTTAACCTTAAATAAAATGTTTACTCAAAATAAAATTTGTTTAGGAAATCTTCAAAAAGTAAATGCTGAAGATATCAAATTAATGAAAGAAAAGGGTTTGTTGATGCTATTAAAGGCATTACTCTTTGATGAAAGTGAAAAAATTAGGAAAAAATTTGAAAATCTTTTAACAATTTACTCTTTAGTATAAGAAAAAGATATAGAAGTTGGAACAATTAAATAATTATGGAAAAAATATTTAAAGGTTATTTGATATTGAATTGGAAAAACGGTAGTTTGTCAGTAAGAAAAACTCAACCAAAAAAGAGTAATCTATCCCCTTTTGAAATTCCCATCAGATTGGAAATAAAAGTAGAAGTTCCAGATAGAAAGGAAATTGTTGCAAAGGGACATATTACTTTGAGCGAGGAAAAAGTTAAAGAAATGATTATAGAGGAATTAAAATGAAAAGGGAAGATGAATTAATTAAAAAAGCTATCGAAGCCAAGAAAAAATTAACTAAAATTAGATATGAAAGAAAACATATACCAATAGGAAATACCAGAATAATTAAGAAGTTTAAAGCGTATGGATTTGAATGCATAATTTGTGTCGTTAGGGGAGCTTGGTATACTGCTTATGTTGGTATACCAAAAGGACACCCATTTTATAAGAAGAATTATGAATATGTAGATGAATATGTTTCAGCACACGGTGGCATTACTTATTCAGGAAATTATGTTTTAGATTATAAACCAAAAAATACTTGGTTTATTGGAATAGATTTTTGTCGTGCAGGAGATAAATGCGTTGGAGAGCATATAACAAATCCAGATTTTTTCTTACCACTCATTCCAGCTAACATATGGACTTTAAAAAAAGTTGAAAAGGAAATTAGAAATTTAGCAAAACAACTTAAGGTTAAAAATTTAATTATAAGTAATTTGTGATAAAAATGATAAATATAAAGGAAATTGCTAATGATTTTGTAAAGAAACACAAAGATTTCTATATAGAAAAATTAACAGAAAATAGTTGCGAAATAACAGATAAAAACTTTACTATAAAATTGGATTGTAAATGGGATAAATGGGCAGGAGAAGATAGTATTTTTATATCCATTTATACGCAGGGAAAAATTTGTAATTTAAACTCTGATTTTGAAATAAGAAGAAGACTTTTTGCAAGCGAATTGAGAAAATTAAATAAAGGGAAGGAAATAATTTTTGATTTTATGGAAATTGCTTTATCTATTCTTAAAAAAATAAAAACAATAGGTGAATTATAAAAATGGAACAATCAAAAAAAGGTCATATAGAGGTAATAGATGAAAATGGAGAAAAAATAGGATATGTTTTTGTGTATCCCAGCAAAGAATTAGGAAAAAGAGATATTATATATTATGATATTAAAAAGCGAAAAGCAAAATCTTTACGAAGCATTACTGAACTTATAAATCTTATCGCAAAAAAAGTTTCAATAGAAGAAATTAAAAAGACAATTAGTTTTGTTGAAGAAAGATTAATAGATTTAGGTTGATAAAATGGCAAAACCATCTAATTGGAATAAACTTTCAAAAGAAGAAAAAAGGAAAATAGCATTATCACTATTAAATTCTCCAAGAGGTTATTTCATAATCTCACAAGCATTATATGTTGCCATAGAAACGCTTAAGAAAGTGAAACCACCTCATAGGGAAGAAAGTAATATAGAGGATATGGAAATTTTATTGGAAACTCTTTTTCCACTTTATAGAGATGTTAAGAAAGCAGAAACAGAGTTCATAAAAAGTGAAGTTATAAAGAGGTTGTGATATGCCTATTCCTACTAAAAAGGAAATCGAAAAAATCAGAAAACAGATAAGAAGGTATTTAAACCTTAAGAGGGATTGGAAGGTTGAAGTAGAAGTGAGACCCTATCTTGGATACGATGTCGGTTATGAAATAAGAGGAAAGAAAATAAAAATTTTAATTTATTCTGTAAACTATCCTATGAATTGGAACAAGTATGGAAAAGAAGTTCTTGACGAAATATACGCTCATATAAATTTAAATAAAATTAAAAAAGGAAAAATAAAAATTCACGAAGATTATAAAACTGAACCAAAATTCATTCAAATAAGGTGTCAGGTTCACCCGTATGCTAACGAATGGTTAGATATAGAACATTTTGGAAAGAATATGGTCAGAATTTCTACTAAAGGTTCTATTTTAATTGATTTAGATAAATTAATCGAAATATTAAAAGAATTTAAGAAGAAGTTGGTAGTGCATAGTTTATAGGGGATTAAAATGAAACTTTGCGACATTTGTAAAGAAACTGTTTCAATAGGAATTTGTCCTATATGCAAGAGAAATGTATGTAGATATTGTGCTTATTATGTAGTTTCAAATACCAACATTTTTACCTCTATCTTTGAATTCAAAAATCCAATACCAAAGAAAGAAGTAAAGAAAGGGAATTTGGCAATTATTTGTAAAGATTGTTTGAAAAAAATAGCAAAAATATGGAAGCAAGAAGAAAATAAAGAAAAGAGAATGAAATCTTTATCTCATAGCTTTTTCGATGTTTTGGTAAAATTATCTGTTTTAGAAAAAGTGGCATAACTTTCTTTTAACTTCATTTAAAGAATAAAATTTCATTTTACTCATATTTTTTATTAAAATTTTTTCCCTTTTCGTAGGTTTAGTCTCTGGTATTTGCATAATATAATGTAAGTAAATGTTTATTTAAATGTTTTGTTTCGTGGCATAACTGAAGTATTATTAGGGGAGATTATGAAGGAAAAACTTATAGAAGAAATAAATAACTTACCAAAGTTCGAGCTTCGAGGAATTGCAGTAAAACAAGATGACAAGTATATAGATAATGATTACTTCATCGCAGTAATAGAAGAAGGAAAACCAGAATTCGTAATTTCTGTTGTTTCAAACAAATATCAATTGGTTCAATTCAAAGATATTTTTATACCAGCAGTAGAAAACATCGAAAAAATAAACAATTATTTCTTAACCTACTATAAAGGAAAAGCGTATCTGGAAATTTATCCAGAAGGGGAAGAATTTCTAATCAATTCTAAAGAAAGAGTGGGATTAGCATTAAAAAATTCGGTAGATAAGGCGTGGGCAGTAAACATTAACTTTGTAATAAGTTCAAAAGATTTCCCTACCATTACACTTCCTTCAAAACTAATAAAGGGATTGAGAAAAGTCCATGTAGGAAATATGACAGTTGCGAAAGACTTCTTAAACATAGTAAACGATGTTAAAGAAGCGTGGAAAAGAATAGTAGATGAGTTTCAGAATTACCAATTGGAAGAGAGTGAACTTGAAGAATTTACAAAGCAAACAAAAATAGGTGCAAGGATAAAGAAGAAAATTGAAAAGATTTACGAAGACCACAAGCCAAATCTGTGGGAAATTTTTGTATTAGTAATAAAAGAAATAGGAAAAAGAAGGTATAAATCAGAGATACATAAAAAGGAAAAAATAGAAAGGATAACAAATGCAATATTTAATTACGCATTAGTTTTAAGTATATAAAGTGGAAAGAAGTCGTCGTATGGGATAGGAGTTCCTCCCGCTCCTATCTCGTGTTCAAGGGGAGGCTCGATTTCAATCTGTAGACGACTTCCCACAAAAAATGAAGTTCAAGAGATTTAATAAAACATATCTTAATGTGAGAAGGTTTTTCGGTTTGACTTTAGATGAAGCAGAAGCTATAAAAGTAGTCTTGACAAGAGCATTACACATTACAAGATTGGAAGATAGGATAATAGGATTTCAATTTGAAGAAAAGGAAAGTCCGTGTTATTTCAATTTATTTTTATCGTGCAAAAATAAAACAAAGTTGTATGCGGTGGTTCAGAGAAGAACAAATAAAAAACTTTATTTAGTTCCTATTTGTGTAGATTGTATTAAGAAGAATTTAGAACTTTATTTTAAAGGATTGACTAACAACTTGAAGAACATTATCACAGCCAAAATATCTTGTTTATATGATATGAGGTCATAATATGGAAACTATTAAATGTAAAATATGTGGTAAAGAATATAAAGTAGAAAAGTATGAAACTTCAATAGAAACAGCAAGAAGAAAAGAAATGGTTATATTTGAAATAAGACCTTTAAAAAAATTGGAAACTAAGAAATTTTTTATTTGTAAAAATTGTTGGAAAGTTATTCAAAAATTATTTAAATAAAAGGAGAGTGTAATGGAAAAGGAAGGAATATGCAAAAAGTGTGGAAAGAAAGGTAAAGTCTATTACTTCAAGGGATTTTGGTATTGTAGCAAATGCATTAAAAAATTAACTGCCCATATGAGACCTTTTAGTGAAGTTTTTTCTTAAACGAGCTTCTTGAACCAATCAATTCCTATCCTTTCTGGTGGTAATTCTTTTCTATATTTTCCTTCAACAAAATTTACTTCAACCTTATCTTCACCTATTAAAACACTTTCCTGACCGAACCTCTTGCCGAGTTCCTTTGCTATGCTATTAACAAATTCTTCATCAATTTTCTTTTGCCTTTCCCAATCACGCACACTTTCACTATCTCTATAAGCTTGAAACACTAAATTTTCTTCGCAAATAAGCTTACCTTCTTCATTTTTCCAACAACCAAGAATTGAAGGAATTATGGAAACGCCACCAAAATGGTCTGACATTCTTTTAGCGATTTCCTCAATTTCCTCGCTTTTTATTTTCCTTCCAGAATTATCCCATTTGGGAACTATCAATCTATACTCTCTGTCGTTTATTGCCATAATTATAAATTAAAATGCGTATATAAATAATTTAGGGGAAATATGCACCCATATGCTCTACTCTCACATACACCACCACACAGTATCACCTCCTCCTTAATATCCTCGTCTTGGAGAGGTCTCTCTGGGTGCATACCTCAAATTTAAGGGAATGGAATGTTGGTAGAAGAAGTCTGGTCGTTTAAGGTAAAAAATCAAAGAAAGTTTGCAGAAGAATTGGATAAGTTCTTGCGAAAAATGATGAAAGCGGGAACTCTCGTTTCAGCAATAAAAGTTGAAGGAGAGGAAGATTATGTTTGAAGGTTTGAAAAAGAATATTATAAAATTTAAGATTTTGAGAAAGATTGAAGAAATCCACAAATTATCAGAAAAAATAGGAAAGCAGGTTTATCATTTGAACATTATGCAAGAAGAATTTGAAAAGAAAATTAAAGAATTGGTTAATTTGTATAAAGAACTTGGGATTAATATAGAAGTTGAAAAAGTTCCTGTTAGAACACAACCTGTTAAAGAAAAGCCAAGCTATATTGGTTAATTTATATTGAAAAATTTCAAATATTAATTATGAAGTTTTTAACTGTTGAAGAGTTGAAAAAGTTAGCGAAGAAAAATCCTAGAAAGCTAATAGGTAAGTTAATAGAAACGAAAGATGGGACAATAGGAAGAATAGTAGCCATAGACAAAAAGGGGTTTAAGATAGCTCCAGTATCAATTCTCTTTATATTAAATGAAATTCAAAAAGAATTGAAAGAATTAAACAGAAAGATTGATTTGCTGATTGCTAAAAACGAAAAACCTTATTACATAGGATAAAAATGTTGGTAAGATATTATTTTAGCGATTTGATTAATTTCAAAAAGAAACAAAGCAAAATTCTAAAGGTGAAATAAAGTGCCAATAGATTATGAGAGGTTAAGGAAATTTAGGGGTTATGTAAGTTGGTCAAATGTAATAATAGGAATATGGAACGAGACAGTTAGGCTTAAAAGTAAGATAAGATTTGCAACCAAAGAAGAGGCTACAAGAAGGGAAAAGGAGTGGAGAGAAGAAATTGAAAAGATAAGGGAAAGGAATAGAAATTTGTTTGAAAGTATTTCAAAGGCACACTGGTTTAATCAGCCAGTAGATATAGAATTCGTTAAAAGTGCAGAAAACAGAACATGGCTACCCTATTTTGTTTCTGAAGGAATAACATTTGAAACTTTATACGCAAACATAGATTTTGTTTTAGATGATGCGATAGAAGAATTAGAGGCTAAAGTCGTTAAGAAATGGTATAGGAAAATTGCTGTGATGGGAACTTATGACCCGAATGTTAGGAATTTGGAAATTCATTTCTATTATCCATACAATGAAAGCTGGGGAGTAATAGATGAAACGATTAAAGATATAATGAAATATTTCTTCAAAATTACGGAATATGACATAAAAGTATGGAGTGACGATACTTTTGGAATATCACCAGAAAAGGGAAGGGAAGGAGCTTATGATGAAGCTACTTGCCCAAATGACTTCAGAATATTGATTTATGATTACGATTACTCAACAATAAGAGCGATTTCGGAATTCACCTTCGACATAAATTGGATTGATAAAATAGAGGAGCTTAAAGACGAAATAAAGAAGAATTTAGAATTGTTTAGGGGTAGAAAAGGAAAACAAACAAAATTGAGGTGATGATATGTTTAGCGTGGATTTGGACACAACCAGCGTAAGAAGACTTTTGTTAGTTTTGAAATCAGCTTTAAGCATGGATTTGAAAATTAAAAAAATTGAAATTTCCCCAAGCAAGAGAGGATTTCACTTGATTTTGGAAGGAGAAAAGAATGAAATTGATGGAATAATTAAAAGAGCATTGTTGTGGGATGATGGAAGAAGGATTAGATATTCGCTAAAAAGATTAGCTTTGAATGGCGAGCCAGAAATAGTTTTTGAAAGAAAAGGTGGTAAAAACAGCATAGATATTACCGAAAAATTCGATTTTGAAGAAATTGAGGAAAAGGATGTAGATGAATTGGTTGAAAAATATGAAAAAATTATAAGTCCACTACAAAAGAAGGTTTGGATAACAGCGATTGGTATTTCAGAAGATATGAAAGGGATTTTTGAGGATATTTGTTCAGATATAGCTGAAAAAGATAAAACATTCAGCTACAGAATTTATGAGAGCTACTTTCCAAAATATGATTTTATAGTTGTGATTTTCAGTAGCAACAAGGACCAAGCCATATGCCGAGGGTTGTGGTTTAAAAAAGTTATAAAAACAGATTATGGTGTCGATATTTTGTTTTGGGTCAAGAAAAAGAAAGAAAAATAATTTTGGAGGCGAACAATGGAAAAGAAAAAAATATACGTTTGCAAACAATGTGGGAAAAAATTTATTGATTATATTTCTTTAAATAGAGTATATTGTTCAAAAAAATGTCAGTATCAAGCTAAATCTAAATATAAACTCGACTTTTCTCAAATCAAAAAACTTTATGAAAGTGGTTATAGTGTAAGAGAAATTTCAATTAAATTAAAGATACCTGAATCAGTATTATATCAATTTCTAAAAAAGAAAGGATATAAACTTCGTTCTCATAAAGAAGCGTATATTATTAGTTTATTAAAAGGTAAAATTAAGAGAACTAAAATTAAAATACCAAAAGAAAAATGGAAACTTGGTTATCTTGCTGGACTAATTGATGGAGAGGGAAGTGTTTATGTAGGTGAAGGATTTTCTAAAACAAGAAGAATACCAGAAGTTAAAGTAACAAATACTAATAAAAAAATGATAGAATGGATAGTAAAAAATTTTGGTGGAAATATTACTTCTTTTAAAGATAAAAAACACTCAAAATGGAGAGTGAAATATATATGGGGGGTGGGTTCAGTTTTTTCTTGTTATAAACTTTTAAAGGTACTCTTACCCTATTTAATAACTAAAAAGAAAAATGCAATTGAAGTAATTAACTTTTGTGAAAACAAAATTAAGGAATGGCAAAATAAAGCTAAATTATTAAAAGGACAATAAAAACGGATTATGGAATTGATATATTATATTGGGTTAAAAAGAAGATAGGAAAAATGAGTTTTGAAGTCGGTGGTTGCGATGAAAGTTGTTGCAATATTTGTAGTGTTATTTCTAATAGCGTTTTACTTGCTGTATGACTTAAATTTTAGAATAGATGGGTTAAGCGAAACAGTAAAAACTCAAGGTTTCAAAATAACAAATTTAACGCTTAACTTCAATTTTTTGAAGAAGAATTTTAATTTGCTAAACAATACATTAAAACAATTAAATGAAAAAATAAAAAATATAGTTTTGGATATAGCTGAATTGAGAGCAAAAATTTATTTAATGGAAAATGATATAAAAATTTTAAAAGAAATTGGGTTTAAGTCTGGGTTGAAAAATCCAACATTAAAAGTTCTTAAAGATTTTATAAGAAAAGATGACACAGATAACTACCAATATATAAAGGGAAAGTTCACATGCATAAATTTTGCAAACAAATTTGTCAAAAACTTTGCAAAGGAAGGATATTATTCCTGCGTTACCATAATCTTTCTCCATAATCAAACTCATAGCCACGCTCTGGTTGCGGTAAACACAAAGGATGTGGGGCTAATATATGTAGAACCACAAACGGATAAGATTATATATGATTTAAAAGTTGGAGATGATTATTGCGAAAAAGTTGGGTGGAAATGTTCGTGGAAAATTGAGCGTATAGTAAGTTGTTTTAGTTAAATACATTTTGAAATTCACTTGCAAAATTATTGCAATTTTCTTGCAAAATTGATTGAAGTCTAATTTTTATGAACTTTCTAATTAAAATTGGATTAAAAAATCTTTTTTAATTAATTTTTTACTAATAGGTAGTAACGTCTAGAATAGAAAATTTTTTCTTATTTTATTTAAATAAATAAAATTTTATCTTTTTTAAGAAAAAGGTGACCACACAGACCCCTTGCAAAATGTAACGAGGAAAGTAGTAGTAGTTAGTAGTATGTAGGGCGAAGGTCAAAATTTAAAGACAAAATCTAATTACATTTTACATTTTACCTGCAATTTACTTGCAACTCACCCCCTACCCCCCTTCAAAATACCTATCCCATAAACCTACCTACCTTCCCATTTTTTATGTTACATTTTGCAACCATGTCTCCCTAACTCGGAAAGTAGGGGGGATACGGGGGGAAAATTCACTGAGTAGTAGTAACACACTTTAAAATATATTTTAAAGTGTATAAATATATTTATTTTTTATTTACATTTTACATTTTAGTTGAAATTCACTTGAAATTTTGGTGTGAAAATGTCTATCCTCAAATCTAAAACCAAAAACTTATTAACAAGAGATTGTTTGGAAGTTGAGCTTATTGACAGAGAAGAGCAAGTAAAAGACTTCAATAAAATAATTTTAAATCCTCTACTCAATGAAGAACAATTGCCTATTCCCTGTTATATTTACGGACCAAAAGGTTCTGGAAAGACATTTGTTGTTAGAAAACTAATTGAAACAAATTTGAGTGAAATAAAAAAACATTTCCCAAACTTTTATTATTTTTATTTTAATTCAAGAGAACAAAAAATAACAAGCCTATACTACTTAATTCTAAATATTTTATCAGGTCTTTCAATTTACTTTCCATTTTATTCCGAAAAATTAAAAACAAATGTTGGATTGCCAAAAAGAGGTATTCCTCTAAATGAATGTTTGCTAATATTTGAAGAATTGATAGAAAAATTTAAATTATCAATTCTTTTAGTTATAGATGAAGTAGACAGAATAATACAAAACGAAAAAAAAGATTCTGTATTTAGCTATTTTTTGGATTTAAAAAGAAATTTTATTGGTTGTTCGACAATTTTTATTTCAAATGACCCATTTTTGCTGGAAAAAATCAGACAAGATACAAGAAACAGAATTCCTTCAACCATTCATTTCAGGCCCTATACAACTAACGACTTTTATCATATTTTAAAATATTATGCAAACTTAACTTTGAAAGAGGGAAGTTGGAAAGAAGAAGATTTAAAAGAAATTGCAAAAGCTGTTTCTGAATTTTCAACTTCAATAAGAGATTTGAAACTTACACTTTATTATTTAGGCGAGTTTTCTGAAAATGAGTTGGACTTATCTAAATTGACAACTGCAATAGACAAATCCCAAGCAGACATTTTTAAGGAGGAAATTCTTTCAAGACCACCCCATCAAAAAATGATTTTATTTGCAATAGCTCTTATCCACAAAAGAATAAATCAAATAGAACTAAGAGGTTTAAAAAAATATACTGAAATCCCAAGTTTAGCAAAAGTTTATTCAATCTACAAGGCTTTAGGAAAGAAATTAGGTTCGATTTATGAGCCGAAAAGTTTTAGAACTTTTTGGAATATGATTAATTCTTTGCAAAATGACCAATTAATAACAATAAAAATTCAAGGAAGGGGAAGAGGAAGAGGAGTTGTTTCTCTTGTTTATCCCAAAAATGCTTCTTGGGAATATTTTTATGATGTATTGAAAGGTGAATTCGGTGAATAAAGTTTATACTCCTGCAGATGCGTGGAAATTAAGAAAAAAATATTTGAGCTCGATATGCTCTAAAACAGTTGCTGAATTTTTGAGTAGAGATAAAACTTTGAATGAAAGTGAAAAGATAAGGGCTTTTGAACTGGCTAAAAAGATAGCTGAGAGAGAGGGTAGTTATAGGGTTTATTGGAAACATTTTAAAGTCGCTCTTAAAAGTATAAGAGTTGGTGGTTTGAATGGATTTAAACAAAATAGTAATAAATGATAGGGGATTAGAAATAGTATTAATACCTAAAGAGAATTTTGTAAAATATCATGTAGATAATTACGAAATTGGTTTAAATATAAGTCCAAATTCAGTTTTTAGGTTTTTAAAGCATTTAATTATTAATAGAGATAATTACATGTGTCAAATTTGCGGTGCTTCATTACTCCATAAAAAACTAGTCGTTCATCATATTGATTACAATCATTTTAACAATTCTACTGATAATTTAATAACCTTATGCAAAAGATGTCATTATTTAGTTCATTTTTTCTGTGATAAAAAGAAGATTGCAAAAGATTTGATTAAAATACTGAAAAAAAGGGGAATAGTAAAAAATAAACCACAATATGAGGTAATTAAATATGTTTTTAGGTAGCGGGAATTTAAAAATGGAAAGAAAATTGGTGTTATAAGAGCTGACAAAACCTTTATGACATTCAGAAATGAGAAAAAGCATTTATTCCGAGTTTACAATGGTTGGGCTTTGAACCAAAAGCTTTTAGAAGAACTTAAAGATGTTGGCATAGAATGGATAGAAATTCACACAAACGATACTAAATTTGTTTATAGAACAAATATTGAAAACTTCTTTTCTTGCGGAATTTTCTACAAAAATCCAAAGGGAGAAAAAGATTATCAAATAGTTTTGCCGTTAAAATTTTGGAGCAAATTTCCTATGATTTCAAAAAAAGAAATTAAGAAAATAGAGAGGAGTTTGATGTGGTATGGAAAGCAAAGAAAAAGAGTTAAAGGATAGGATATATGAAAGGATACCAAGAAATGTTCTCGTTTGCCTGAATGAAAGACCGCTAACCATTACAGAGATAAGCAAGTTTTTTGAGTCAAACTACGGTTCGGTAAGGAAAGCTGTCGAGGAATTGGAGAAAGAAGGACTTGTGGAAACGGAAAAAAGGGGAAGGATAAAAATAGTTTGGCTAACAGAATTCGGGAAAAGGGTAAGCGATTTGCTCATTGAAATTGAAGAAACTTTAGAAGATTATGGAAATAAAAGATGTTGAGATTTTGGAAAATCCCTTCAAGCATTTGGACTTGATAGACATATTCATTTTGAAAGAAATCAGGAAGAAAAAAATGCTCTGCTTCCAACATTTTTATTATTCAAAGATAAACAAGTTATTCACAATAGGGTATGAGGGAGCGAGGTTAAGATTTGAAAGATTGGTAAAGATGGGGTTTTTGATAAAACTCAGTCCGAACAACCCAAAAAACTATGCAATAAATGCGGAAAAGATTGGAATAATAGATAGGATTTTGTTAAAATTTGAAGAATTGATTATAAGGTAAATTTTTTTATTTTTTAAATCCATATTATATGAAGGGCAACGGTGAACTATTCGAGACTATGGTTCAAGTGTGCTGTTTGCGGAAGGTACATAAGCGGATACAAGAATTTGAAATTAAATGGTTTTTTTAAGGATAATTTGCCAATTTGTAAAGAATGTAGAAAACATATATCAAAAAATATAAAAATTTATAAATAAAAAAATTAAAAAATTAAATATGGCACTAATCTTCCTTTCCGATGAACTCCACCGAAAGTTGAAGGTATATTGTGCTTCTAAAGACCTTAAAATCAAAGATGTGGTGGAGGAAGCTATAAAAGAGTATTTGGAAAAGGTGAATAAATGAAAAAAGTTAAAATATTTGGAAAAACAATTCCAGTAACTCTAATGGCAATCCTATTAGCAAGTGGATTGGCAACTGCAGGATTACTAACCTACTATGCGAAAATAACAGCAACAATTAATGTAGAACAAGCTGTAAAACTTGATGGACAAAGTATGCCAGATTCACAAATAACAGAAACTGTGAGCGGAGTAGCAGGAAGTCAGATAGATGGAGAACTTCACTATTTGACCAATTCCAATCCAGAAAAAGATGCAATAGTGAGTCTTGATTCACAATGCATAAGCGGTCCTGATGGATGCGATGGATTAACAGTAACACCAAAATTCAGGTTAGATGCTATAGTAAACGAAAGTAACGACGATTTGCATGTAATTCCATCAACAGGCACATGGTCAGAATTTCAAAGCGTTTCATTTGACTATTTCATAACAGAAGATAGCGTTAATACAAAAACTCCACATGTAAACATTGCATTGAGAGACCCAGATACTGGGGAGTTTAAATGCTTAATAGTAAGCAATGAGATAGAATCAACCAGAGGAGAGTGGAAAACAGTAACCTTTACTAAAGATTGGATTTTGGCAAATCATTGGAAAACCTGTGATACTATTAACGACAGTTGGATGTATAATAGTATAACAATAGAAGTTACAGATGGTGCGGGATTAGTTCAAGAAGGACAGCAACAGACAGTATGGGTTAAGAATATAAAAGTGAATGGTGCAAATGTCACATGGTTCAGAGTTCCAAATGCTAATTATGGCAACGAACAAGCGAGAACAGTACATTTTAAAATGGAGTATGACTTTGACATAGCTTCAAAAGGAGGAGAATACACAGTTGTAACCAAAGTAACACCACATGGAGTCTATACACAGGGAGGAGTTTGGTCGCCAGAGGGATAAAAATGAAGAGACAAGTAATTCTCGGCTTACTTTTCCTTTTTTTAATTTTTCCATTAGCTTGTGGACAATTAATTATAAATCCTTCTGAATTTTCTATAAGAATTGTAGGTGGAGAAAGCTTGTCGAAAAATCTCACTATTGAATGGAATGGAGAAACTCCAGTTGTCTGCTACTTATCTTATAAAATTACTCAAACTAATGGTTCTTATAACGGGAAAGAACTTTGGGTAAATTTTTCCGAAAACCCGATAATTTTAGAACCAACCAAACCTAAAACAATAGAATTTTACATCTATTCATCACCAAACATACAACCAGATACTTATTCAATAACAATTGAAGCTAGAGTTAGTTTGGAAGAAGTAGAAAAGGAAGTGGAGAAGATTAAGTATAAGAGAATTGTAATTTTGTATGAAAATAAAACAAAAATTGTTGAAATGAACAATACAATAGAAAATTTGAATGAAACGATAGATTATCTTAACCAAGAGCTTTTAAGTGCGTATGAAAAGTACAACAAAACTTTAGAGGAGCTTGAAAACTTAGGTTTTAATATTACAAATTTGAAGGGAGTAATAAACTTGCTTAATCAAACTTTGTTTGAAAAAGAAAGGGAAATTTCAAATTTGAAAAATGAAATTGCTAAAGTTAGAGATGTAAATTTCGTAACTGGATTTATAACTGGATTAATTTCTACGGGTGTCCCTTTCTTCTTATTTCACAAACTTGGAAATAGGGGTAGTAAAAATGAGAGAGGAAAAGAAAAAATATAGGTATGAAGAGGTTGTTGAATACGCAAAAAAACTTTTACCTAAGGTTAAGAGTAGGATAGAATTGGTTCAAAAAGTTGCAAAACATTTTAATTTATCACCAAATACAATAGAGTCATATTTTAGAGATTATGGCTTTAGGACTGGTTTTAAATCTTCTGGGTCTGGAAAAGCACTTAAGAAAATGTGGAAAGAAATAAAAAAAGGAAAGAGGGAACCACCATCAAAATATGTTTTAATTTCTAAATCTTTTGAAATTCTGAAAAAAATATATGAAAAGCCCAGATTTGGCTATGAATTTAATACCTTAGAAAAAAATCTTATTTGCGGAACTCTTAGAAAATACGGTCTAGTAAAAATTTTTAGATTTACCCACAGAACTTTTGGTTCTAGAAAAACCAGATATGGTAATTTAATGAGGAAAAAGGGAACAATATATTTTCTTCCACATCAAACTATGCAGGTTTATAATATGTTGAAGGAAGTTTTTGGGGATGATTTAAATAAGCAGAAAAGAAACATATTGAAAGCTCTTGGCATACCATTTTATTCAAAAAAAGGTTATTATTATCATAAGGAAACAGGTGAAATGTTATGAAATGCGAGAGTTGTGGAAAGGAGTTAAATTGGTGGGACGACCAGATTTTTATTTACGGTAAGAATTATTGCATAGACTGTTTCAATAAGAAGTTTAGAGGGGTGGAATGAGATGGAGTGGGATAGCTTTTTCCTTGGCGTTATACTTGGAATAACTCTCATCACCATAATACTATGTTTTACAACTCCCAGACCTACAGTCACAATCTTAAAACCGACCTACAACTGGAAATGCAGCGAACCCTATGTCAACGAGGGAAGTTATTGGATAACTTGTGAGAAGTTCGTTTGTTTTAGGATTAAGGGCAAAGATTTTTGCAAATCTTTGGGTGATAAGTTGAAATTGGAGTTGGTCAGATGAAGAACAAAACCTTTGAAAAATTTTTGAAGAAGTATAAAAATCAGATAATCGAAAACCTTTACAGGGAAGAAGGTTATAGGTTCGACAGAATTTCGAGGATATACGACGAAAAAACGGAGGTAATCTTTTTAATCTATGTGAGGGAGAGAAGATGAAAAAGTGGGCCGACGACGAGTACAATTTCGGTTGGTACAGCGTAGAGGATGTGGGTGACGATTATGTTTAACTGGGTCAAAGAATACATATCCAGACAGGTTGAAGAAAGGTTTAAATGCTTAGCTTTCGCCTTAAGGCAAGACCTTGAAAGGAAAATCAACAGAAACATAATAAGGATAAACGTTTTGAATAGGCAAGTAGAAAAGCTTTTCACCGATTTCAAAGAATTGAAGGAAAAGGTCGAAAGTCTGGAAAAGGAGGTTGATGAAAAATGAAATTAGAGGAACTAAAAGCTGTAAGGAAATTCTTGAAAAGAGAGTTGAAGTGGCAGGAGAAGATGTTCAAGATGCGTATATCTCGCTTGGAGGATTGCTTCTACGATTACTTTGGCGATATGGATTTGGAGGGTTTGAGAAGAAACAAGGATAGGTGGGATTTTCTGTGCAACCTGCTCGAAGGCGTGGAAAAGGAAATAAAGGAGATAGAAAAGAAAGAAAGGAGGTCAAAGAAAAAATGAATCAGAAAATAAATTTTAAAAAATATTTAGAAACTTATAAGTTATGGTTTTTGCTTAGAAAAGACTATATACATGCAAGATTGTGTGATGTTTTTAAGGAGATTTTTGACTATATTGAAAAGCTCGAAAAGGAGGTGGTTGAAAAATGAAAAAAGTTTGGGAAGTCGTATTCGGCTATAACTTTTCGAGTAAAAATGTCATAGCGAAAGATGTTTTTGAAGCGATAGAAAAAGCGAAGAAACTAATGGAAAAAGAAGGAATTATAGAGGAGGAAAACTGGATATCTGAAGTTAAACTCATAGTAGAGGCAGATGAATAAATTATACTCTGCCAGACTATGGTAGGAGAGGTTGAAGAAAAAATGAGAATATCAATAAAATCTCTCTTAAAGAAATTTTGGAAGCTTTGGCTAGGATATGGACTTGTTGGTTACGGAATAGGTTTAATGTATAATGGTCATATTATAATGTCAATTGTTTTTCTTATACTAGGTATCATTCTAATTGTTGTAGATACTATAAAAAAAGCTCTTGAGGAGATAGAATGAAACCAGAACCTTTAACAAAGGAGAAAATAATAGGTGTTGTAGAAAACATACATTCTAAAAGTCACGGTATAATACAGGATTATGTATCATGTTTTTACTACAAAGATGTCAAATCAGCAGTTGATTTGGTTTTGAAAGAAATCGAGGAAGAAATTAAAGAATATACAGTTTCTGCAAGCGATGTTGCTTTCATACAAGATAAATGGAAGTGTGATGGAATTGTTAGAGGTTTGGAAATCGCTCGTGGCAAAATCAAAAAAGCTTTTAGCGGGGTGTTGGAAAAATGAGAAAATTTATATGTCCACATTGTGGAAATAAAGAAACAAGAGTAATAGATATTGTCTTTCATACACAAGAGGAATTTGGAAATACATTGATTTACTCAAATTCGGCATGGTTGGTAAAGTGTTTAAGATGTGGTAAAGAATTTGAGGTAAAAGAGGTTGATTGAAAAATGAATACTGAAGAATTGAAAGAAGAAATTGATATACAGTTGTTGGAATGGAGACTAAACCAACTAAAAACGAAAAGATGGCTAAATAGACTAATTATATAAGTAGTCTAAATAGACTAACAATATGGTGAAATAAATGGGTAGTCAAATTCAAATAAGAAATGGTTGAGGTTGAAAAAGCTTTTGAGGGATTAGAATGAAAAAGATAGAAAAAATCAAGAAAAAGGTTGTGAAAAAATTGAAAGAAAATTATGATAGCTCCATCTACGAGCCTATTTTGTTTTTCGAAGGTGGGGATGTTGCAATCGAACTGGCAATCAAGCTAACGGCAAAAGAGATTTTTGACGAAATTGAGAACGTGAAGCACTTTTGCAGAACCTTTAGAAAAGAGGAATGGATTAACGTGGGGGTTTTCGAATCTCACCTAAAAGACCTTAAAAAATCTTGGGGTGTTAAAGATGAAAATTGAGGTAAAAAAATTAAAGAAAGAGAGCGATAAAAAGTGCGAAGAATGTTTGTTTAAAACGGGGAAGGCAAGAAAAGCCCAGTATGTGGTAGTTGAAAGATATGGTTGGATTACAAATTTTATTTATCTTTGCAAACGACATCTAAAATCCCGCAAATCTGTATGTGAAGAATTTATAAGAGAAATTGAAAAACTTGGTGTTGAAGAATGAATAAAACAAAAATAGATTGGTGTGACTATAGTTGGAATCCGATTAAAGGAATTTGTAAAAATAATTGCTGGTATTGTTATGCAAGAAGATTTTATAAAAGGTTTAAGTGGAATTCAGAGCCGAGGTTAGATGAAAAAGAGCTTAACATTCTTTTCAAGAAAAGACTTCCTAAAGGAAGCAAGATTTTTGTTTGCTCAACTCACGAATTATTTGGAAATTGGATAAAAACCGAGTGGATAATAAGGATTCTTAGAGTTATAGATAAATTTCCACAATATATTTTCATAATTCTAACAAAAAATCCAAGAAACATAAAAGGATTTTGGATTCCTAAGAATGTTTGGCTTGGGGTTTCTATCGAATCTCCAGAATACTACTATAGGCTATTAGATTTATACCATCTAATCATTCATCAAAAAATCTTTCCAACTGTTAAATTTGTTTCCTTTGAACCTTTACTTGAAGATGTTTTGAACTGGGAAAAAATAAGAGATTTAGGTTACGATGCATCAGAAATTGTGGAAATTTTAAAACGAATGGATTGGATAATTGTTGGTGGCTTAACTGGAGTTAAAAAGTTGAATTGCCAAACCAATCCAGAAATGAAAGAATGGGTAAGCAAAATTTACGACTTTTGCAGAACCAATAAGATTCCTATATTCATAAAGGATAATGTGAAGTATCCGTTCAAAAGTCATACAATAAAAGAATTTCCAACCTTTGAAAAGCTTGGTGATTAAGATGAAGGCATATTACGAAGATATAAGGAAAAGGATAAAGGAAGAACCTAAGTGGTTCGACGAGAACGGGGTTCCTCGCTACGACGAATTCCACCCAAAATTATGTCCAAACATTTATGCGGATGAAGTGGTTTTAATAGAAATAAAATGTCAAGCCTGCGGAAGGAGATTCTTGGTGGAATTGAGTTGGAATATACACGATGAAATATTCCGCAAGATTCCGAGCTTGGAAGAGAGGATAAAAAACAATTCGATACACTATGGAGACCCTCCGTTTCACTTGATAAATGGAAAACCGTGCGTGGGAAATACCATGAATTCGGTTCCGCTAAGGGTCGTGCAGTTTTGGAGATACAATATCATCAAGCCGTTCGGCGAAGAATGGGTAAGAGTTAAAAAGTTAGAAAAAACTATTGATGTCGATTGGTGGAAAGAATGAAATATGTAAAAAAACAAATAGAATTTATAAGAGAATTGTTAGATAGATTTGAAAATACATTATATGATAGGTCACATTGGAGAACTGGTACTATAAATGCAAGAAAAAGAAGAATTCAAGAAGCTCAAGCAATATTAAAAGCATGTGAAACGCTTGTAGAGTTAACAAAATCTGCCGAAGTAGAGATATTAAGTAAAGATGGTGGTCGTAAATGAAATGTAGTAATTGTGGTTCAGAAATGTTTATGGTGTGTAAGTCAAACTGCCCAGAGTGTCAAAAAATCTGGGTTTGCCCTAAGTGTAATTTAACCATAGTAGAATAATGGGGACGTAGGCTTAAAAGAAAAAACCGCCCGCCTCCAGAGCGGGTATTGTGGGTTCAAATCCCACCGTCCCCATAGGGTGATTATTAAATGCCCTGCTACTTATTAAAATTATAATAAGAATGATTTGAAAGCCATAAAATTCCTTTGCAATTCTGCAAAATTCATAGACTGTTTTATTTTATAAACAATATATTTTGGTCTAAAGTAAAATTCTTTATAATATCTTTCAATCCAAGCCTCAATCTGTTCCTTAGTTAACCAAGGATAACTAATCACGCAATTATATTTTCCATTTGGCTTTAACCATTTTGAATAATCTATTTCTCCATTATCCCAAACTTCTGGAATCAAATACTTTTTAACTTTATTCCATGCAGTATTTTCCGCTTCATTTCCAAAAATGTTTTCAAATGGTGTGGGAATTAAGGGGAATACTTGAATCGAATCTATCGCTGGCAATCTTTTAATAAATTCGAGATTTGCTTTAAGTTTTTCATTCGTATCAGTTTCTAAACCGAGAATGAAGCACCCGTGATTCCGAATTCCCACTTCTTTACAATTCTTTAAATACTCTAATTCTTGATTTATTGACATTCCTTTGTGAATGAACTTATCCAAACCTTCTTGGTCGAGAGTTTCCAATCCTATATGAAAGCTTTCCGTGAAATTTGCTCTTCTCATTATTTTTAAAGTTTCTTTGCTTATATTAGCCCTCGTTGCACAACCAAAATGAAGTTTTATTTTATTATCAATTATTTCGTTACATAGTTCGCAAATTTTATCCTCATTTATAACAAAAGTTGGGTCGTCCCACAAAACGCTTTTAACCCAAGGCATTTCCCGTTGTATAAATTTAAGTTCTTCTATAACATTATCTATTGGTCTTGCAAAAAATTTTGCTTTGAGTAGCTCGTTACAAAAACTGCAATTCCAACAGCATCCGAATTGGTAATTCACAAGAATATAAGGATATTTCATCGAAGCATAGAAATATTTTCTCAAATTCAATTGCTCTTTATAAATTTCTGAGACAAATGGAAATTCTCCTTTTGGCAAACCAGCTGGTAAATTATGCTTAACCTCTCCATCTTCCTTATAGCTTATCCCCTTTATCTTTTCAATTTCCTTCCCTTCTAACAAATCTAAAACTTGTTGCCAGAAATAGTTCCTTGCTACAATATTGACATGCTTACAAAACCTTAACAAGG
>Ga0190363_1000677_pt1 | contig 20302 bp, 19 predicted proteins | sample 48721867_MG_FD_161272 | JGI IMG/M metagenome (GOLD analysis project Ga0190363, IMG submission 161272) | Hydrothermal vent microbial mat bacterial communities from Southern Trench, Guaymas Basin, Mexico - 4872-18-6-7_MG | ecosystem: Environmental > Aquatic > Marine > Hydrothermal vents >... | reverse complement strand
TTTTCAATCCTTTCCCTCCCAAAGGGAGGAAAGGAAAAAGAGATAAGAATATTCTCTTATTGCTGTCTTACCTGCCATTGGACATTTTTTTCTAACTCTTCGGTAATTCTTTTCATTATTTTATCAACCTCTTCTGATGTCAAGGTTCTATCTTGGGCCTGAAAAATAATATGAAAGGCTAAATTCTTCTTTTCTGGAGGTAAAGGGGCTCCTTGATAAATATCAAAAACCTCTACATCTCGAATTAAATTTCCTCCGGCAAGATGAATCTTTTCAATCACCTCGCCTGCTAAGGTCTTAACAGGAACCAATACTGCAATATCTCTTATAACCTCTGGATAGGGAGATGGGGCTTTATATTCATGCTCCTCTTCTGCCAACTCTATAAGTTTTTCAAAATCAATTTCAAATCCATATACCTCATTTGTTATTTGATAGAAATCAAGTATCTCTTTTTTAATCCTTCCCAAAAATCCCAGTTTTATATCTCCTTGCCTTTCTCTAATCTCTGCTGAGGTATTCTTTTCCCAAAATACCAAGGGGCTCTCTTCAGGAAAGATCTGAAAGGGATCAAAAAATATATCCACTATTCCTAATTTTTCAAACAAAGACTCAGTTGCTCCTTTAAGTTCATAAAATTTATCTCTTCCAGAAACTATTCCTACCAACATCTTTCTTTCTTTCACTTTTTGCTGTGGGAGTTTATCTGGATTTTTAAGATATATCTTTCCAATTTCAAAGATTTTAATTCTTTTTTTCTTTTTTTCATTTTCTTTAACTATCTTTAAAAGATTAGGCAAAAGAGAAGGTCTTAGATATTTTGTGTTTGAACTCACAGGATTTTTAATCTCTATCAATTGCCAATCTTTTAAAATACCCTCGGAATTTTCTGAAATAGAGAACAGTTCTTTATCTTTTTCTGAAATAAAAGAGTAAAGATAAACCTCTGTAAAACCCATTGCCTTCATTATCTCTTTTATCTTCTTTTCCCAAAGAAGGGTCTTATTCTCTTTTGGAGGGTAAATAGGTACTATCGGCATTTTCGGAGCAATATTCTCGTATCCATAAATCCTTCCAATTTCTTCAATTAAATCTTCCGGAAGAGAAAGATCCAGTCTTCTGGTGGGAATAGTAACCCATAATACCGAGTTTAGGTCTTTAACCCTAAATTCCAATCTCTTTAAAATGCTTATAATTTCCTTTTTAGAAATTTTTGTTCCCAATAGACTTTTAACATAATCTAAATTTAACCTTATCTTCTTTGGTATCACTTTTTTAGGATAAATATCTACCATTCCTTTCGCTATTTTGCCCTTCGCAATTTCCTGAATTAAAGAGGCTGCTCTGGTAAGGGCTTGTTCAGTCAGATTTGGATCAATGCCATGTTCAAAACGCCAAGAAGCATCTGTTTTTAGATTTAATTTTCTGGAAGATTTTCTAATCCTATGGAGATTAAAGTTCGCAGCCTCAAGAACTACAATTTTTGTATTTTTATCTATCTCGGCAAGTTTTCCTCCCTTAATTCCGGCAATAGCCAATGGAGTTTTCTTATCTGCAATAACCAAAACATCATTGTCTAAATCATATTTCTTTCCATCTAATGTGACAATTTCTTCCTTTTGTTTGGCTTTTCTTACTATAATTGTTTTCACTTTTGAACCTGTAGCATTTTCAATCTTTTCAAAATCAAAAGCATGCAGAGGTTGTCCAGTTTCTAACATTACATAATTTGCTATATCTACAATATTGTTAATTGGTCTTAATCCACAGATCTTCAATCTCTCTTGCATCCATTTTGGCGAAGGACCTACCTTCACATTAAAGACCATTCTGGCACTATACCGAGAACAGGCATTTTTGTCCTTAACCTCTACCTTTAAGAAATCCTTTATCTTCAATTTTTTATCCTCTTTCAGTTTGGGTTTTGGAATTCGAATTTTAGATTTCAGCAAAACTGCCAACTCCCGAGCAATGCCAATATGAGAAAAGCAATCAGAGGCTCTGTTGGGTAAAACATCAATATCAAAAACCCAATCCTTTCCTTTTTTCTTTGGCTTCTCTGTTTCAAAGGAGTGCATTGTTAAAATCTCTGCCAATTTTCTTGGCTCGGGCAGTTTTTGAGAGAAAAAAGACTGAAGCCAGTTATAAGAGAAAAGCATAACCTGTACTATCAACCACTTTGATAACAAATCTTCTCACTTAATCCTCTTTGGGTGTGAATATCCCTCCCCCACCTGTATCCTCCCCCTCCCAAAGGGAGGGGGGAGGATTAAGGAGGAGGGAGAATACTTACCAAAGTGGTTGGTAATTGCACATAAACAAATATTATCTTTCTAAACTTGGAAAGATTTAAAATTGCTCTAAAAATCTTAAATCTCCCTTATAGAACAACCTTATATCATTAATTTTATATTTAAGCATTGCCATTCTGTCTACTCCCATTCCGAAGGCAAAACCCTGCCAATTGTTTGGATTCAATCTTACTGCCTTAAAAACATTAGGATGAACCATCCCTGCACCCAAAACCTCCATCCATTTTCCATTAAGCCTTATATCTACTTCTATACTAGGCTCAGTAAAAGGAAAGTATCCAGGCCTAAATCTTATCTTTACTTCCCTTCCAAAAAAATTCTTAAAAAACTCAATCAAAACTGCTTTCAAATTCGCCAACGAAATATCCTTATCTACCATCAATCCCTCAAACTGATAAAACTGAATCTCATGAGAAGCATCGGTTGCTTCATAACGAAAAACTCTGCCAGGAACCACAATCCTCAAAGGCGGATTATTCCTTTCCATGTAATGGATCTGGACAGGCGAGGTATGGGTACGCAGTAATAATTTTGGTTCTTTTAGCCACAATGTGCTCCAGAGATCTCTGGCAGGATGATCCTTAGGAATATTTAGAGCATCAAAATTATACCATTCATTTTCGATATCCGGACCCTCCACTACAGAGAAACCCATTTTCCCAAAAATTTCTTCCATTCTTTCCAAAACCTGGGTGAGAGGATGAAGATGTCCACTCTCTATTTTCTTTCCTGGAAGAGTAACATCAAGCCAGGATTTTGCCTCTTGTTTGAAAGCTTCCTTCTTTAATAACTCTCTTCTTTTTTTCTCTATGAGATTTTCAATTTCTTCTTTAACTTCATTGGTCCATTTTCCAATCTTTCTCCTCTCTTGTTCAGAAAGATTTTTTAAAGTATTAAAAATCTTTGAAATCTTACCCTTTTTTCCAATATATTCTCGCCAGAGAATATCTAATTCCTTAATCTCCTTGGCCTCTTGAATTCTCTTTTGAGCCTTAATTTTAAGGGATTGTAAATCTATCTCCATACTTTTATTTTACCTTAATTTTTGATGAAAAACAAGAATTTCTGAAAAAAGGTCTTGGATTAAGCATCCTATAAACGGTTTTAGACCTCAACAAAAAAGCGGGGTACTTTCCTCCACTGAAAATATCTTCCTCTACTTCCAGACTATCTTTTTATTTCTCCTTGGTCCTATCAATTTTTTAACTGTTTGAACAATCTCCTTTATATCAGGAATTTTGGCTTTTTCTTCTTCAATTTTTGGTTGAAGAATCACTGCTCCTAATTTTTCAAGTTTTTTTAAATTTTCCTGAAAAATTGGATTCTCATATAATCCTTGATGCATTGCAGGAACAATTAATACAGGACATTTTGAAGAAAAAGCCATCATTGCAAAAATAGTTACTGTAGTATCACCTATCCCTGAAGCAATCTTTCCAACGGTGTTAGCGGTGCAGGGAGCAATTAGGAATAAATCTGCCTTGTTCTTCCCTCCAAAAAACTGAATATATTCTACCTTCCCAGTTAACCTTGTAATTACCTCCCGTCCACAAGCAAGATGAACTGATGATGGATGAATAATTCTTGTTGCTGCTTTTGTCATTATCGGATATACATCAGCCCCTTCTCTTATAAGTTCTCTTGCCATCTCCACTGTCTTTACTGCAGCAAGGCTTCCGGTAATACCTAAAACTATCTTCTTTCCTAAAAGAGATTTGCTCTTTTTACCTTTTATTAAAAAGGCAGGATGTTGGCTCTGCATAGTTAAAAGTTAATTTAAAAAACTTACAGGGATTTTTGAAAATTGTCAATAAAAATAAAAAAGGGGATAAAAAAATATAATCCCCTTAATAGTTTTGAATCTATTTCAAATATTTTAGTAGTCTTAGTTCTTTTAAAACATTCCTTACCCTGTCTTCGTTGTCCCAACTGATCTTCGCCAGAGGCAATCTCAACCTGCTATTCTTTATAAGCCCTATCATCTCTGCCGCCGCCTTCACCGGAATCGGATTTGTCTCCAGAAACAAGGCTCTAAATAAGGGCAACAGTTCATAATGAAGTTTCCTCGCATGCTCTACCCTGCCTCTGAGCATTTCAGCTGTCAAGGTGCTCATCATTTTGGGTACAATGTTTGCTGCTACAGAAATAACTCCCTTCGCACCTAATGCCATCATAGGCAGTGTCAGAATATCATTCCCTGAAAGAACAACAAAGTCCTTGCCTTCGGTTCTCTCAATGATCTCCATTACTTGGTTCAAATCATTGCTTGCCTCTTTGAGCCCTATAATTTCTGGAATCTCTGCCAACTCTACAACAACATCTGGTGTCATATTCAGCCCTGTTCTCGATGGTACATTGTATAAAATGATTGGTATCTTTGCTACAGCAGCAATCTTCTTATAATGTTCTACCAGTCCCCTCCAGTTTGGCTTGTTATAATATGGTGTTATTACCAATGCTGCATCAGCCCCAACGTCCCCTGCAAATTCTGTAAGTTCCAATGCCTCTTTTGTGTTATTAGAACCTGTTCCTGCAATAACCGGCACCCTTGAATATTCTACCACTGCTTTTATCACCATCTTATGTTCTTCCATAGAAAGTGTCGCTGATTCTCCTGTGGTTCCGCATGGAACCACTCCTGAAACTCCTCCTTTTGTGACGTAATCTATAATTGTTTTCAGCCCTTCCTCATCTACCTTGTCATCTTCTGTAAATGGTGTTATTAGCGCTGGATATACCCCTTCCAATTTCAGTTTTCTCCCTTTCACTTTCTTCTCACCTCCTAACTTTCTTACTTATCGGCCACTTATTCCTCCTTAATTGTAATCTTTGTGGCCGAGAGTTACTCATCAATTATATTGACAAACAATTCTTGACCACAAAGATCCTCCTTCTTTAGATTTTGAAGGTGCTATCCTTGTCTGGTATAAATATACCATATCTTGTCGATTTTATCAATAGAGTAAAATTTTTTAGCCCCAATTCCCTCCCTCACCTTTTTCCTCCCCCTTCCAGAGGGAGGGGGAGGAAAAAGGAGGGGGGATATCAAACCGTTACCAAATTGGTTAGCAATTACTATTCAAGCATAACCCTTTTAGCCCTTATTGCTATTTCTCTTTTGATTTTCTCTTCTCCTTTTACTTTTCTATCTCTCATTAAAATCTTTCCATTTACAATAACATCAGAAACACAAGTTCCAGAACAAGAATAGACTATATCTGAAATCAAATTGTGGCCTGGTATTAGACAAACCTGATTTAAATCAATTAAAATTAAATCTGCTAATTTTCCTACTTTTATTTCTCCGGCATTTATTTTTAAAGCCTTGGCTCCATTTTTTGTTGCTATCTCAAAAATTTCAGAGGCAGAAGCCACTGTGGGATCTTTCTCTTTCACTTTTTGAAGTAAACCTGCAAATTTCATCTCTTCAAATAAATCTAAATTATTGTTTGAAGCCGGCCCATCTGTTCCTAAACAAATATTAATTCCTGCTTTTTTTATTTTTTTATAAGGAAAAACCCCTGAGGCTAATTTCATATTTGAACAAGGATTATAAACAACATTACATCTTTTTTGAGTTAAAATTTTTATCTCTTTTTCTGAAAGCCAAATTGAATGAGCCAAAAGACAATCCTGATTTAGAAAGCCAATCTTATTCAAATATTCAACTGGCCTTAATTTGTATTTCTTCTGGCAATCTTTAACCTCTTTTTCTGTCTCTGATAAATGAATATGTAATAACAAGTTATTTCTCTTGGCAAAATTTTTTGCCCAGATTAGACTTTCTTTAGAAACTGTATAAATTGAGTGAGGAGCAATTGAAAAAGTCACTGTCTTAAATTTTTTTCTCTTAAAAATATTCCAATATTTCTCAATATTTTCTCTTTTTCCCATTGGTAAAAAATCTAAAACCACAAGTCCAATTTTTGCCCGGACTCCCATTTCCTCTGCTGCCTCAACGGAGGCTTCTTCTGACCAATACATATCATTAAAACAGGTTGTTCCCGTTTTTATCATCTCCAGACAAGCCAATTTTGTTCCCCAATAGACATCTTCTTTGGTCAGTTTTGCTTCTAAGGGCCAAATTTTCTTTTCCAGCCATTCTTTCAAAGGTAAATCATCGGCATATCCTCTGAAAAGGGTCATTGCTGAATGACAATGACAATTAACCAATCCCGGCAAAACTGCCTTTTGTCCTTTTCCATCAATCTTCTCATCTGCTTTCAAATTCAAACTCTTCCCTATCTTTTCGATTTTATTCCCTTCAATCAAAATATCTCTTCTCTTTTCATTTAAAATAACATTTTTGATAAGAATGGACATATTTAATTTCAGTAAATTTTAAATAAAAAGAGCCGAAAAAAACGGCTCAAATCCTTTTAAGTTCTTACCAATCGTTTTAAAATCTCTTTTATCCTCTTCTCTGAACAGATCTCTCTATCTGCTATTCCAAGCATCTGTAAGGCTCCTGCTCTCACTGCAAAAGGACTAAGATAAACAAATTTTTTTCTTTCTATCACTGAGATAACTCTGCCCTGTGGGTAGGGAGAATTTTCGTCCAACACTATTATCATCTTCCCCACTTTCCAGGCACTGCTTCTTCTCCCACTTAAAGGCAAAGGCATCTCTCCTATTTTTTCTCCTTTCTCCTTCACTACCCTTATAAATTCCTGGTATATTGTCAAGTTACTCACCTCCTTTCTTTTTAACAAAAAGAGGAAGAAAAATCAAACAAAAACAATTTCTTCTCGTTAATCATTTGAAATTCAAAAATTCATCCCAATTTGGAAGATAAGATCTCTTTAATCGCTCTCAATCTCTTCTTGGGTTCGATTAAGATATTTAATAATAACAAAATTAAAATTTTTGTCCAATTCTTTAAACTCTTGACAAAAGTGGCAATTATATGAGATAATATAAACAGAAAATAAAGGAGGTTCTTTGAAAATTCGTATTTCCTGAATTAAAAGATAATGATGAAATTAAGCATAGTTGTTTTACAAAGGCACTCATAAGGAGAGAAGAGAGAATTTACCTCACCGAAACTGTCCATCAATTTTGGTTGACGGATAGTTTCGGTGAGGTAAAATGAGAAAGGAAAGTGTTCTTCTGGGAAGGAAAGTAGGGAGTGGCGCCCCTGCTCAGCGGAGAAGGAACGCCGGCATTGAGGTAAAGAAATGGTTTTTGAGAGGGATAGAAAAAGCGGAATCAGTAATGTTCGTCTGGACATTCACTTCTCCAAAGTGGCTCCCTTTTGGACTCCCTAAGAGGGAGTACGGAGACGAACAGTATACCATTGCCAGACTAAAGGAAGTGTGGCGAAGCGGTGGAGGAATAAGTGAGGAAGCACTGACAAAACAGCGTGCAGGGATTCTGGATACAGGAAAACACATCGCGGAGTTAAAAGAGTGCCAAGGAGGTCTTTTCCTGTTTGAGCAGTTGATAAAACAAGGATGGAAAATTAGTAACGCATATTGGGAACATCGGCTCACAGAACAGGACAAAGCAAAAGGCAAGAAGGACCGGAGGAAGTATAGAGTGAAACTAGAGCTGTCAAAGACACCAAAGGTAAACAGCGAGGTAAGCGATACAACATTGAAAGGATTGAAGAGATTACTGTTCCAGACATGGGGATTTGCTCATGTCTGGGACAATACAAAAACCTCAAACCGGAACTTTGTAATCAGCTTTGGATATTTGATGAAACATCAGATGCCCAAGGTAGTTATCGCCAGCGACAACTAAGCCTCTCTCTTCTCTCCTTTTTTTGTTTTAATACAAAACCATTGGAGAGGAAATAACTTCTCCAAAAATTTCTTTTACTGCTCTGATTGAACCAATTCCGAGCAGTTTTTTTATATCATACTCTTGAGGATTCACCCAATCAGGCAAAGGCAATCCTTGTAAGACTTCAAAGAGATTCATTAAAAAGGTAGTGGCATAAACCCCTTTTTCTAAAATAAAGCTTAAAGCCACTCCTTCTGGTACAATTTTAAATAAAACATTTTGAGGAAAAACTCTGGTTTTTACAAACCTTCTTTGGAGTCTCAAAAAACGAAATGGTCTGATGTTATTTTGAAAATCTTGAATTCCATCTTTTTCCAACCAAAACTCGTATATTTTTCGGTCTTTTATTTTGTTACTCAAAAAGAGAGGTATTTCTTGTGGCAGTTCTAATCCTTTCAAAGAGAGAATTTGATTAAAAAGGTAACTGGCATAAGAATAAATCCAAAATTTTGTCTGGTCCTTAAAGAAAATTAACGCTCCAATAAAATCTTTTGGATTTTCTTTCAAATAAGAAAGAAGTAAAATCTCATTTCTAAAAGTAAAAGGAAGTTCTAAAAAAATCTTTTCGGCTTTTCTCCAATCGCCAAAAATTTTTTTAACTTCCTCTCTTTTTTGTTTTATTAAGGGAATTTCTTGGAGTCCTTTTTCTGTAAAAAACTCGAAAACTGCTTTTTCGTATTCTCCTTGTAAGATTAGTTTTCCTAAAATATGGCTTAAAAAACGAGGGGCGCCAAATCTTTGAGTATGATAAAAATTCAAAAATCCCTCCTTCTCTATTTTTTCTAAATTTTGGGAAAACCATCTCTCATTTACTGCTCCGTTAGTTCGGACAAAAATGGTGAATCTGTTTCCAAATAAATCTCCTCTTAAAAGCGGTTTTGGTTGAATATTAAAGTTGGTTAGAAAAATATAAGGTAAAGAAAGGTTTTTAATCTTTTCAAAAATTTCGCAATTTAAATCTAAAAAAGCAATCTTTTGAGAAGTAATGGCATTCACATCTTTTAATCCCCTATAACTAATTCTTCCTAATTTTATTTGTAAATTATCTGCTAAATAATTTAAAGCATCAAATGTTGAAAGCCCAACTTTGATTAAATCGCAAGAAAGATGAAAAGGAAAAGAAGGAGAAATTACATTTTCCTTTGGTTCAATTTTTGAAATTTCTCCTTCTTTAGAAATCTCTTCTACGATAAAATCTTGAGGATAAAAACGAATATATCCCTGTGGCCGAGCAGGAAGAGAGACATTAATCCCAATCCGGGAAAGTACCTCTCTTTCTGAAAGAGAAGGAGCAATTAAAACATTAGGGTTATTTTTTTTGTAGTACTTCAAAACCTCTCGCTCTTTCAATTGGGCTTCTGATAAAGAAAGCATAATTTTAAAAGAATAATTCTCAGATTTATGAAAGGCTTTTGAGTATTGCTTAAAGTGATACTTATTTCCATCCTACCGTGCTACTCGCAGTGTTCAACTTCTACAGTATTAAAAAACAGATTTTTCTTCTTCGATCTATAGTTTCAGTGGAAACAAGAACTAAGACTGGACTAATCTATCTTAAATAAATCCATGGCGTTTTTAGTGGTTGCCTCCATAATTTTTTTAAGAGGTTCTTTTTTGATCTCAGCAATCTTTTGAGCAATATACCTTACAAAAATTGGTTCATTCCTGCCTGATTTTGCTTGTGGTGGTGTTAAAAAGGGACAATCGGTTTCAATTAAAATCTTTTCTAAGGGCGTCTTTTTAATTATTTCGTCCAAATTTAGTCTAAAAATTAAGCCATTAAAACCTAAATAAAAACCCATATCCATATATGCCCGAGCCTGTTCCCAACTTCCAGTAAAACAATGAATTACTCCCTTAGGTTTCGAATTTGGAATTTCGGATTTTAAGACCTCTATGAGGTCATTATGAGCCAGTCGGCAGTGGAAAATAATTGGTAGATTTAGTTCTTCTGCCAGTTTAATCTGTTCTAAAAGCAGTTCTTTTTGTTTTTGCTTAAACTCGGCTAATTTTTTCTTAGTTTTTGGCTTATGCCAGTAATCTAATCCAATCTCGCCAATTGCCACCACCTTTGGGGATTTTCCCAGTTTCTTGTATTTCTCGTAGTCAAATTGCTTTTCTCTTTTAATAATGTATTCTTCACCATTGAGTTTAAGTTTTGCCACGCCATCACCCAAATGTTCAGGATGAAGGCCGACTGCGGCAAAAATGCCTTCAGAATACTTTTCAGCAATTTCTACTGCTCTTTTTGAGTCCTCATAATGCGTTCCGACATTTATCACCCAGACATTACCTTCTCGACATCTTTTAATTACTTCCTCTAAGTCTTTTTCAAAAGGCGGTAAATTCAGATGAGCATGAGTGTCAATTAACATAAATAAGGGAGGGGAAACCTGAAGAAGGGATCCTCCCTCTCCTAATGGAGGAGGAGATAGGAGGGCATCCTCCCCTAATTTCCCCTCTCATTTTGTTATAAATAGCAGAAAAGTACAAATTATATAAAAAGGAAAGGTTGGTCTTTCTCAAACCAACCCTAAAAATAAATTTTTCTTTTTTATCTTGATACGAGTTTCTGATAAAGAACAGGTAAAACAAATGAGGCCAAATGTACCTGGGGAGAATAGTATTTAAAATTCTTTATCTTTTTTGTCCTTTTTTCCAATTCTTCTAAACCTATCTCTAAATTTATTCCTTTACCTGCTATAGTTAAAGAAAAATCAGCACCTTGATAATCTGGAGTAAAAAAATGAGAGATTTTAATTTCCCCAAATATCTCTTTTAATCTTTTTGAGATCATTCTAATCTCAGAAATCTGTTGAAAAAAGTTTCCACTTTGGGTGATAAACACTCCTTTTTCTCTCAAGGCTGAATAGCAATTTTGATAAAATTTTTTCTGGAAAAGAGGAAGAGCAGCACCAATTGGATCTGGAGAATCTACAATTATTACATCAAAGAAATTTTTAAAATGCTTAACTGCTTGAGCCCCATTCTCAAAGAGTACTTTTGTTCTTTTGTCCTTTAAAGAGTTTTTTAATTTCAAAAAAGGAAGAAATTTTTTTGAGACCTCTAAAACCTTTTTATCTATTTCTGCTAAATATACCTCTTTTATTGGATGTTTCAAAACCTCTCTTAGGGCCCCTCCATCACCTCCTCCAATTATTAAAACATTTTGGGGATGGGGATGGGAAAAAAGTGCCAAATGACTTATCATCTCATGATAAATAAACTCGTATTTTTGAGAAAGTTGCAAAATGCCATCCAAAACCAAAATTCTTCCTAAGGGAAAGGTATCAAAAATCTCAATTTTTTGATAAGGACTTTTTGAAGAAAAAATTTTTCTTTTGAGTTTAAAACCAACCTTAACTTCAAATTTTGTTTGAGGAAGAGGACTCTCAAAAAACCAATTTTCTTTTTTCATTTACCTAATTAAGACTCTTTTTTTGACTTTTTTGGCTCTGAAGAAATTTTTAGTAAACTCTGCCGCCTTTTTCTCGTCAAAATCTCCACAGGAAAAAATGTTAATAAACACCCTTTTCCACAATTCACTGACGTGTCCTACAATGGAACTGGTTTCTATTAACTGAATAAAGGAAAATCCCTTAGTAAAATCTTTCCCAAAGCCAAACTTCTCAATTATTGCTTTTTTATATCTTCTCATCTTTATCAAGTCACAAAGTTCCTTAATATATCTTGAAAGTTCTTTCCTGGAGGAAATAATCTTCTCGTCACAATCGTAAAGATCTAAAATAAGTTCCTTGCCGTAAATTTGAGATTGTTTTTTTCTCTTTTTCATAAAACGCAATTGCCAACCACTTTGGTAAAAATCTGATATTTTTCCCTCGTCCACCTTCAAACCTAAACAGAATCCAGGTGGGAAGGTCTGTTACCAAAGTGATTGGCATCTATGATCAATTGTCTAAAAACTTCTAACCCTTTACCTTTATTTAAGGAAAAGATTTTATCACTAACAATCGCTTTATGTCAAGAAAAAAAAGGGGGGGAATAGAGATTTTATCCAATCTTTTATTAAATCAACAATGGTAGTTTTTGACCACATCTACAAAAGCCTCTAATCTGGTATTTATTCCTGCCTCTGAAACCTGTTCGTCTAAAGATAATGACAAAAATGGAATTCCTGTCTCTTTGTGAATCTTCTCTAAAATCGGTCTTACAGTGGTCTCAGGCATACAGTTATGAACAGCCACAAAATTAGCCACGTAAGAATGGTCATCTTCTACCTCTAAATTATATACTTTCCCCTTAAAATTAATAATCTCTATTTTGCGAATAGGAACTAGAAAGTAATTTTCTAATTCCCTATGTTTAATAAATTTCTTTCTCTCGGTTACTTTTATTTTCTCATCACCTAATCTTTTTATCTCACTAGCAGTAGCTATTTTTAGCATATAAGAAGGTTTTCTATTTTTGATACACTGTTCTATTAAAGAGGGTTTAATTCGATTTCTTATTAAAAGCCAAAATAATTGACTGGCCAAATTTTGAGAAGTAGTCACTCCTCGATAACTAGTTTCTCCATATTTATCCCTGAAAGAACCATCTCCTCTAAAAAAACCCTTTAATATCTCTCTTTGTAATTCAGGGGCAAGAGTCATTAAATCGTTATGTAATGTTTTTTTATCACAATGTTCGCCACATAAAGAAAAAACAATCTCTGCAAGGTTTCGATTCCCAATATACAATTCCATTATATTAGGCCTATCTGGCCGATCGTACTGACTGATTTTTGATTTAAAATTATTCTCTATGATTCCAACAACATCATCTATATAATCTTTCTCCTGCTTAGCGAAATGAAAAGCAATTCCTCTTTTGTATTTTTTATTAGTTCCACTATCGTAACGAATTGTTCCTTCAGCCAACCAATAACCAAGCATCCGTAAAAGTTCTGGAGAATAAGGAAATCTTTTAATATCTTCCCATTTGGGTGTTCTTTTATATTTCTTTCTCCATTCAAAATAATCTATCTTTTTTGTTTCTTTAGGGATGGGAATGGCAATAAAATCTCCTTTTTTAACTTCAGAGGCAGGAATAAAGTTAAAGCTCTGAATTTCTCTTCTTCGGTTTCTCAATATAGTTTTTGCTGATAGAAGTGGGTGCTCTGGAGTAACCGAAATTGTTAATAATTTTCCTCCACAATCTATTTTTAATATTGGACCTTGGTAATTCCGGCAAAAAGTTTGGGTTACTTTTTTGAATCTTCCTTTATGGGTTAAAACTTTTTCTCCCACTTTTATTTCTTGAATTGGTTTTTGAAGATAGCCCTCAATGGTAATGTTTGTATTTTCCACAAAACATCCAAAAGGTAATAATTGAATTACACCATCAAAACCCTTTTTTATATAGTACAACATTTCATAAATAGCATCTCTACCATGACCTCCCACTGTAGATTTTAAATAGGGCTTAATCTTTCTTTGAATCTGCCAGTCCTTCCAAGGAAAAATTTTCTTCTTAATATGATAACTAAGATCCATTTCTCGATGAACCTCAATTCCTTCTCTTCCTAATTTCTTCTCAATTCTAAAATTTACTGTTTCATCAGTTACCGTAAAGATTTCCCCTATAATACCCACCTTAGGAACATCTTTGTTTTTATCAATTTCAATTTTAGAAAGTTTCTCTGAGATCTCTTTTTTAAAATTAGAAATCTCCTTATAGGTTTGAATTTTTCTTAATCTCTCAAGGGCAGTCTTTAAAATCATATCTGTTTCTCCTTTCTTTTTCTCTCTTGGTCTTAAATACTGAGCTTTTCTTTCCAAATCTTCAATCAGTTTTAACTTTTTGTAAAAAAATATAGCAGCATTTATTATTCTTCCAAAAGAAGCACCAGAGATTTCTTTAATTTTTGAATATACATCTATAGGATTTTGATCAAAGATAACAAAGTTAACCTTACTTCCTGAATCATTTAAAACCTTTTTTTGAACATCTCCATAATATCTTAATCTACAGGAACCCCCAACACTGGTGACCATAAAAATGGTATTGGCGCCTTTTCTTATGGCTCCTAAATAATTCCCTATATTGACTTTTAAGGGAAAACAATACATCTCAGGAGAAATCTTTGCTCCTTCTTGAATTGAGTTCTCATTGGTTGCCTCTGGAGGAATAAAATCAATACCTAACTTCTGGAAGAAGGCTTCAAAGGCAATAGTATAATTTCCCCAATAAGGAAAGGTGATAACTGGCTTATTAGTTTTAAAGCAATTATTAGAATCCATATTTATTTACTAAATGGTATCAACAAATGCTTCCAATCTCGTTTGAAAACCTGCCTCTCCAGTATGTTCATCAATAACTAAATACAAAAATGGGATTTTATTTACTTTAAATTCCTTTTCTACAAACTCCTTTAAAACAGCATCACAACCACACTGGAAGGCAGAAATTTCAATGGCTCCGGAGATATTATAGTTTAATACAAGTTTAATTTTTTCCTTTATTTCTTTTCCAAACTCCCAGTGGAATTTTGGCCAATTTAATTTTTGGTCTTTGATATCTGATTTTTGAATTCCTAATGGAACCTCATTAATAAAGATACTTTCCACTCCCAAATTCTCTAATTTCCTCGTTATACCTAAGTTAACATAATCATCATATAAATTATACTGATGAGAAATCAAGACGATCTTTTTCCTCTTGGATTTAATTTTTTCAAAGAAATCATTTTTTTGTTTTTCTTCCAGTTCTCTTTGTTTCAAAAAGGCAACCTCTTCTGCTTCTCTTATTAATTTTTTATTATTTATTATCTTTTCCCCTAATCTTTCAAGAGTCTTTCCAAACTTCTCCTTTCTTTCATCAAAGGTCTCAGTTAAAATTGGAGTCTTAACCAAGATCTTCGCTAAGTCTGGAAGGGCAAAAAATTTAGGACAGTATTCAAGTTTTTCTTCATTGGTTTTCAGGCGAGGAACAAAAATGTAATCGCATTTTCTATCTAACCACAAAAGATGGCCAAAAAAGACCTTTACTGAAAAACAGGTCTCAGGATCACTGGACTTTGTGCCACTTTCAACAATTTCTTTATTTGTTTTAGGAGACAAAACTATTTTTGCTCCCAATCTCTCAAAAAAGGTTTCCCAAAAATATGGATGTTTCCAATAAAATAAACCTTGAGGAATACCAATAGTCATATAAACTGTAATTGCTAACCAATTTGGGACCCGTTTGATTGTTATTATCTCCTTCCCCCACCTTTCTCCTCCCCCTTCCAAAGGGAGGGGGAGGAGAAGGAGGAGGCCCCGCTTACATCCTCTCACTTGGGAGATTAAAATCCCCGCCTATATCCTCCCCCTCCCATTGGGAGGGGGAGGGTGTATTTTTTATTTGGTTACGAATTGGTTGGATAGTATATATAAACTTATTCTCCTGTTCAACTATGAAGAAATCCCTTGCCACCTAAAACCTGAAGTATGAAACTAGTATGAAACTAATTTCTCTCTTCCTTTTCTTTTTTCCCATAATAAAAAGCCACAATGGCTGAGTTAAAAAGTTGTTCTTTATATCTTAATTAAATGGCTTTGGCAGGTAGAATCAGAAGCGCCAAAATTCTTAATAGGCTTTCCAAATTTTGAAATCTCTTTTGCCAATCTGCACTCCTCAGTTTTCTTTTTCGAAGGAAACAAAATTACCTTTTTAATCTCTACATTTTTATCTTCCAGTAAATAATCTATGTGCCAGTGTTTTTTCTTCTTTTTTCTAAAATGTCTTTCAATCCTTTTTTCTAAACTATTTTGAGCAGAGCCAACATAGATATATTTCCCTTCCTCAAATCTTATCTTCCCCAATTTTCCAATCAAAATATCTTTAGACTTGCAAACCTCAATTAGTAAACAATAAATTCCTTTCATTGTTTATGCTTTATACTCAAACTAAATCTCCTCTTTATTCAACATTTTTACAATTAATTGATAAAATCAGAAAGTCATTTTATATTGAAGCGAAATATACTTTTTACACTGATAAGCCTCACGAAGGATGGCGAGGCAAAAAAGAATTAACTGGTGGGGGACGTCTAATTGATATGGGCTATCATATGGTCGATCTACTAATGTGGTATTTTGGCTTGCCAGATAAAATATTTGTCGAAAGGAGTTATTTATGATGCTGAAGATACTGCTCGGGTGATATTTAAATATGAGACAAAAAATATCTGGGGTTCATTACTGATCTCAAGGGTCATCCCACCAAAACAGGAATATCTTAATGTATATGGAACAAGAGGAATTATTTATCTTAAGCGAAGAAAAATTGAACGATATTCGCCAAATGGAGAATTACAAGAATCACTTAAAAGAAAACATAGTTGGCCTTCAGCAGCTCAAGATCAGATTGAATATTTTATAAAAGTAATTCGAAGAGAAAAAGAAAATATTGTAGGCCTGGATTTCGGTTAAGTTTGAGCCTCCAACGCCATAATGGCCGCTTTCTGTATCTCTTCACTGATGTTGTGGAGAGAAGAAAGCTCTTCTTTCTTAAACCACCGGGCTGCTTGATGTTCTTTCTTGTTAATTTTTACTTTTTCTTGAGGGCCAGCAGGATAAACGAGAAAATTAATTTGTGTTGTATCGCGAATTTCACCAGAAGTTTTGACAACATACTCAAATACTGAGATAGGACGTCCTACAATAACTGAAAGTCCGGTTTCTTCTTTTATCTCTCGCAAGAGAGCTTCAATACTTGTTTCGCCAGGTTCGCGCTTTCCACTGGGCAACTCCCATATCCCGGGAAGAACATCTTCACTTTCATTGCGTTGGAGAAGCAATACTTTTTGGTTTTTGACGATTACTCCAGCTACGACAATTCGAAAAACATGCAGAATTTTTCCTTCTTTCGCCATTTTGATCACCTCCTTGATTTTTTAATATATCAGCTGTTTTCTATTTGTTGAGATTTTTCTTTCTTGATTTATGAATAGATTTAGTAAGATGGGCGAGGCAGGATTCGAACCTGCGACTCCTGCAATGTGACTGCAGTACTCTTCCACTGAGTTACTCGCCCATATTTATTATATATTCAACTTATCAATTATCTTTCTATGAGCAAAATCAAATATATCTCTTAAAAATTTATCATTCATCTCAGTTCGATATTTAAACTCTTCCGTTGTCATCAGACACCAATTTATCTCCTTTCCCATTTGACTTTCAATTCTTTTTATGGCTCGAGAAACCTTCGATTTCTGAATTCTATCTCCTACTATCAAAAGATCTGCACCAGATGGTCTTTTTCCTTTTAAAAATATTCCTGATACCACCGCCAACTTTATTCCTCTGATTTTTTTCAAAATAGAAGTTAATTCTTTCAAAGACAAAGGAGAACTATGAACAATTATTGTCCGAAGTTCATTAAGAAAAGAGAATTTCGGATTGAGAAGATAAAAATATTTATTCTTTTCTTTTTTTCTCTGGAAAAGATTTATCCTCCTTAACTTTTCTAGTTCTTTTTTTGCTATTCTTGGATGAATCTGACATCTCTTTGCCACCTCCTTTACCTCAAAACTCTGTTGTTCGTTGCGAAAAAAGAGATTCAAGATCTTAGGTATTGTTTTCGAATTAAATAACACTTCTAATTCTCTTGGCATAGTTCAGTAACAGTACAGAGTTCAGTAACAGTACAGAATAGTATTCTAACAAAAATTTTCAACAGTTGTCAAAATCTTTTAAAGGAGTTATATTAATAAAAAAGGGAAATCCAAAACAATGAGCAAAATTCAAATGTTCAAAACGCTCTCCCCCACCTATATCCCCCTCCCTCTGGGAGGGAGAGGATTAAGGAGGGGAAGGGAGAATATCAAACTCTTCCCAAAGCACTTGGTAATTACAATTAAGTCACACATATGAGAATCAAAGAAGTACTTTTTGACGCCAAGGAACCCACTGTTTATTGTGAAAGTTTTGTCTACGAACCAAGTAATATTGAAGAGGAAAAACTTGGCTATCTTTTTATGATAGGAAGGATAAGAAATGTTCCTGAAAATTCATTTTATCTTATCAATCTTTTAGCCTCAAGAATAAAAAGAGAGTATTATGGAAATCTCTCTCGGTCTCCCTCTCAAGCAATTGAAGTGGCTTTAAAAAAAGGAAATGAGGTATTAAAAGAAAACGAAGAGAGAATTAATTGGTTAGGAAATTTAGATTTTTTTGTAGCAGCAGTAAGCCAAAGGAAAATATATTTAACTTGCATAGGAAAAATAAAGGCTTTCATAATTCGGGAAGAAAAAGATGAGCAGAATGTCATTGACCTTATCAAAGATCTTATCTCAGAAAGAGACGTACTCTTTCCTTTCTCCATTATTCTTACAGGAAGTATAAAGAAAAATGACATCTTAATCTTTTCCACCTCAAATATATTTTCAAAAGAGAGATTATTGAAATTTGGAAAAAAACTATTTCCTATAAAAGAAGAACGGGTAAAAGAAATAATCCAAACCAACGAGACTGGGGTGGCCCTTGTAGTAGAAACAGGAAAATCTGCAGAAGTAGCGGTTGAAAGGCTTAAATCTGTCTCTTCGTTTGGAAAAAGAACCTTTTTTCAGAAAGCATTCCTTCTTTCTCTCTTCCTAAAAAAGAAAATCAAAGAAACCTCCCAAAAATTGAAAAATAAAATCGGGAATTCCCTTGTTCCTTTAAAACAAAAACTCCAAACCTCAATAAGAAAACTTAAGAGAACAAAAGAAAAGGAAGAAGTACCTCTATCCCTCTCCGCTGAAAAAATTAGCCCTCCGAGAACAAAATTTGATTTAAGAATCTTTAAGAAATGGTTCTCTAAAAAGAAGATCGCAATTGCAATTTTTATGGGTATTTTTATTATTACTGGTTTTGGAATTTACCAACATAGGAAAAACATAGAAACCAAAACAATTGAAGAGATGATAAAAGCAGCAGAAGAGAAGAAAATCGAAGGAGAAAATGCCTTAATATATGGGGATAAAGAAAAAGGGCTGGCGATGTTAACTGAAAGTCTTAATCTTTTAAATTCTATAAAAGAGTCTAAAGATAAAGAAGAAAGGATAAAATCTCTTAAAAAAGAAATTGAAGACAAAATTAATGAAATTACAGGAAGACAGATTCTCCCTGATATTTCTCCTATTTTTGAAATTAAAAGAGGGGTTGAAGAGTTCAATCCAGAAGGAATTTCAATTATCAAAAACAATCTCTATATTTTCTCTCCTTCCTCTTCTCTGATATATAAATGGGATCTTTCTAAAAAGGAAGGCTTCTTTCTTCCTCAAAAAGAAAGAGTCATAGGAACAACTGTTGTAAATGGAAAATTGCTCCTTTTGCTTGAAAATTCTAAAATAGCAGTTGAGGACAGTATACTCTCTATAAAATTCCCTTATGAAAATCTTTCTGTAAAAGAAATCTCTCACTTTAAAAACTACTTTTATCTTTTTGATAAAAACAAGGGAGAGATTATAAAATACAAACTTTCGAATAAAGAGGTTTCAAATCCTATTCTCTGGTTTAAAGAAAGGGAAGAAGGTAAAGGAGCGGTTTCAATGGCAATTGATGGAAGCATCTATCTACTTTTTCCTGAGGGAAAAATAAAAAGATATGCAATAGGTTCCTTTAAAGAAGAAATTGGGCCTCCAAAAACCTTTCCAAAAATCAAAAATGCTACCAAAATCTTTACCTCAAAAGATAATAAATATCTTTATCTAATTGAACCTCTAGAGAAAAGAGTAATTGTTATTAAAAAAACCGGTGAAATTGTAAAGGAATATCAAAGTGAACAATTCCAAAACATGAAAGATATTTGGGTAACTCCCAAAGATAAAACTATCTATCTTCTCTCTGGAAACAAGATCTTTAAAATAGAACTTACCTTAACTCAATAGTGGCTCCTTTCTCTTCTAACTTCTTTTTTATCTCTTCCGCTTCTTCTTTTTTCACCTTTTCTTTTAAGACCTGAGGTTCCTTTTCTGAGGCATCAACCAAATCTTTTGAATCCTTAAGGCCTTTTCCTGTAATCTCCTTTACTAATTTTATTACCGCAATTTTTGAAGAACCAGGGTTTTTGAGAACCACATCAAACTCCTTCTTCTCCTCCTCCGCTGTTTTCGGGGCTTGAGGTACTGAAGCGGTCACCATCGGCATCTGGGCCGAAACTCCAAATTTTTCTTCTAAAACCTTTACCAGTTTTGCTAAATCACTTACTTTCAATTCCTCAATTTCCTTAACAAT
>Ga0190363_1000676_pt1 | contig 20312 bp, 21 predicted proteins | sample 48721867_MG_FD_161272 | JGI IMG/M metagenome (GOLD analysis project Ga0190363, IMG submission 161272) | Hydrothermal vent microbial mat bacterial communities from Southern Trench, Guaymas Basin, Mexico - 4872-18-6-7_MG | ecosystem: Environmental > Aquatic > Marine > Hydrothermal vents >... | reverse complement strand
GGACCACAGTAATAAATCACCTGATTCTTCAAATCTAAAGGAAATTTCTTTCGTTTTTTTATTAGCTCTACCAACAACTGTGAAGATCTATCCCTCATTGTATAAATTATTCCTGATAGATAAACTTCATCCTTAACTTTAAGTTTTACCAAATCTTTTTTTAAAAGCGGTGTTTTTAATCTTCTTACCATTTTAAAAATTAATTTTTACTGTAGCGCTTCTTAATGCATGACAGCTTATATTCACTCCTACAGGAATTCCAGCAATATGCGTGGGAAATCTTTTTATCCTTACTGCTAAAACTGTTGGACCTTTTTTCTCCATTATCCCTATACCCAATTTATTAAGTTTTCTCATCAAATTCTTTTCCCATTTATCTAATTCTTTATCTTTATTAGGTTTTGATAAATCCTCACATAGTGCTTTTTTTGCCAGAATTAAGGCAAAACTTGAATCTCCACCTATTCCTATACCAATAAAATATGGAGGACAGGCATCAATATCAGCATTTTTAACTGTTTCTATAATAAATTCATCTATCTTTTCTTTTTTCACTGTCGGTGGAAATACTTTAAGTGCTGATTTTGTCTCTGAACCAAATCCTTTGGGAAAAATAGTTATTTTAAGTCCTTCTGTTTTCACAAAATCAATATGAAAAATTTTTGGGGTATAGCTTAATTTTCCATGTTTATCAATTGTTGATTTTCTGAAACCTGCTTTTTTATATCCGGAAATTACTCCTTTATTTATTTTTTCTATTAAAGAAGAATTTAAATTAACATCTCTTCCTACCTCCAAAAATACTAAAGGAAGCCCTGTGTCCTGACAGAGAGCAATATTTTTCTTTAAAGCTATCCTTGCATTTTCCATAATTATTTTAAGAATTCTTTTTACTCTTTTATTTTTTTCTTTATATAAAGCTTCCTTAAGAATTTTTTTTACATCTTCTCTTAAACTGATATTTGCTTTTATAGTCAATTTCTCTACAATCTCTTCTATCCTCATCTTATCTTTAAAAATTTATGAACCTGAGGCAAAATTCTTACCTCTATCTTTCTATCCAGAAGATACTTTTGAAATTTTAAACATCTTTTTATCAAATTTTTATCTAAAGTGTTTGTATCCGGCTGAAGATACAAAATCTTTTTTTTAGGAAAAACAAAATCAGCCAATTTTTTTATATCTTTAAATGAGGTAGATAGAGTTATTACTGTTTTAAAAAAAATCTCTTTTCTTCTCGCAATTTCAAAAAATTTTTGATGCTCATCCCAGAAAGATTTTTTCATTCTTGTAGAACTTTCCAATTTCAAATCCATAGAAATTATATCTACAAATTCAATTATTTTCTTTAAGTTCTCATAAAGCGTTCCGTTCGTCTCTAAATATATCTTAAATTTATCTTTTTTCAAAAGAGGCAAAAAAAATTTTAAAAATTCTGTCTGACAAAGTGGTTCGCCCCCGGTTAAAGAGATAAATTTAATTTCATCAAACCTTTCCACTCTTTTTTTTAATTCCGAAAGAGTATAAAATCTGTAGTATTTTAATTTTGTATCACAAAAAGCACAATTTAAATTGCATCCAAAAAAGCGGATAAAGATTTGCCTTTCGCCTGCATATTTTCCTTCTCCCTGAATACTTTCAAATACAGAGTTTATCTTTGCCTGCATTTTTTAAGAAGAGGATCAGTCAAACCTAATTCACGAAAAGCATTAATACGAAACCGACAACTATCACACCTCCCGCAGGGGAATTTGCCTCCTTTATAACAAGACCAGGTTAGATGAAAAGGAACGCCTAATTCTTTTCCTAATTTAATTATTTCTGTTTTTCCTTTGTTTATAAGAGGTGCTTCTATCTTAATTCCTTTCTCTTTAAGCCCTAAATTTAAAGCTTTCTCCATAGCTAAAAGAAATTCCGGTCGGCAATCAGGGTATCCAGAATAATCCTGGATATGTGCACCAATAAAAATCTTTTTTGCTTTCACTGATTCAGCTAAAGAAGCAGCATAAGATAAAAAAATAATATTGCGCGCAGAAACATAGGTAGAGGGGATTTCTTTTTTTGTTAAATCACGATTAAGAGGAACTTTCATCTTTTTTTGAGTAAGACTTGATTTTGCCCAGGAGATATTTATTTTCACCAAAAAATACTTTATTTTATTTAATTGTGCTATACGCTTGGCACAGATTATCTCTTTTTTATGCCTTTGTCCATAATCAAAAATCAAAGCATGCAATTTATATCCATATTTTTTTGCCAAATATAATGTTACTGTAGAATCAATTCCTCCGGAAAGTAAAATTATTCCTCTGTTTTCGCTTCCTCGTATACTGCACATGAGTCGTCCTTCTCCCATACAGAGACTTTAACTAACTGGCAATCTTGAGGAAGAATTTTTTTTAGTTGAGAAAATATGTAAAAAGCTATCTCTTCTGAGGTAGGGTTTCTTTCTTTAAAATAATCAATCTCATTTAAAACTTCATGATCTAAATTCTCCAAAATTTTGTTGAGTTTCTCTTTTAATTCTTTAAAATCCATTACCAATCCTAAGGAATTCAATTTCTTTTTGGAAATTTCTGCTTCTACTTTCCAGTTATGTCCATGTAAAGATTCACATTTTCCTTTATAATTTCTTAAAAAATGTGCCGCACTAAAGCAAGATATAACTTTTATCTTATACATCAGCTAAATAAACCTCTCTTTTGTTTATCCCATCTTTTAAAAAAAACTTGGCGGTTTTAAAAAACCCTTGGGGATCATCACTTACGTAAAATCGGTAAACAGGCTTTTTCTTGTTATTTAAAAGATTTAAATTTTCCAAAAGTATTCTGGCTTCTTCAGCAACCGAGCTTGCTGAATCTATCAATTTCACTTCTTTAAGGTAAGAAGAGATCTCTTTTTTTAAAAGAGGATAATGAGTGCAACCTAAAATAAGAGTATCAATTCTACCTTTCAGGTTTTTAAGATAAAATCTGATTATCATTTGAGTTATCTCTCCTTTGATAAATCCTTCCTCAACTAAAGGCACAAATAGAGGACAACTTAAAGAATAAACTTTTGCTTTTTTTTCTTTTTTCAAAATTAACCTCTCATAAATTTTACTCTCAATTGTAGATTTTGTTCCAATCACTCCTATTTTTTTATTTAAAGAAACCTCAACTGCTTTTTTTACTGCCGGTTCTATCACTCCTATTATGGGCAAAGAAAATATCTTTTTAATATAGTCTAAAGCTAAACTTGATGAGGTATTGCAGGCAATAATAATAAGTTTTACTTTTTTCTTTAAAAGAAATAAGATATTTTCTATTGTAAAGCGAATAATTGTCTTGCGTGATTTATTTCCATAAGGAAGATGAGCTGTATCCCCAAGATAAATAATATCTTCATAAGGAAGCACCTTTTTTACCTCCTTAAATACAGTTAATCCTCCCACACCCGAATCAAAAATACCGATAGGTCTATTTCTGGACAAATTTTTCGTATTGATCATTTAACAAAGATACAGCCAAAGAAATAGCACGGGCAACCTGTTTCTGGTAACGCGCGCTTCTTAGAAGCCTTTCCTCATAATAGTTACTTAAATAACCAATTTCTACCAAAACCGAGGGAACATAACCGTATTTTAAAACATAAAATTTAGCTCTTTTAGGAGTAACTTTAAACCCCATCTCTTTAAATATCTCCACTAAACAATTTGCAAATTCTTTAGAAATAGAATTATTGCGATAACACAAATTCTTCCAAAATTTTAATGAGTAGTTGTCTTTCTCTTTTTTTGCCAAATAAAAAGGTTTTAATTTTTGACTGAAATAAGGAGAAAGATAATATATCTCCACTCCTCTTATATAACGGTTACGGTTAAAATTGGCATGAATACTTATAAAAAGATCCGCCTCTCTTTCTTTGGCAAATTTTACTCTTTCTTCAAGAGAAAGAAAGATATCTTTATCCCTTGTAAGATAGACAAGAAATCCTTTTTTCTCCAACTCTTTTTTTAAAATTTTTGCTACTTTTAAATTTATATCTTTTTCTCTCAAGCCCCAGGGAGATATTGCTCCCGGATCTTTTCCTCCATGCCCTGGATCAATAACAATTGTTTTTATAGTGAAACCTTCCAGTTTCAGAGAAGGAATTTTTTTAGAGATTATTCTTTTTAACTCCAAAGGAATATAGATTTTCCCTTCCTCATAAAAAGGAGCGTTTTTAAGAGAGAAAAAACATCCATTGAAAAACACTATGGAAGAATCCAAAAGCAGGCGAATATCTTTACCTTTTGTTTTTAAATAAATAATATCATCTAATGTATTGAAAGAATAATCAAGTTTATTTTCCTGGCAGAATTTTTTTAATTCTTGATATGAAGGCAAAAGAAACATGTGAGGTTTGCGAGGAATACTCACGCAACCAATTAAAAAAATAATAAAAAACAGAGATAATTTTTTCATATCCCCAGGATTAGCTGTGCTATTTCAAAGTAAATAAAAATTCCTGCCACATCAACAATAGTAGTAATTAAAGGTCCACTCATTAATGCCGGATCAAGCTTTAATCTTCTGAAAAGAAGTGGCAGGGATGCTCCAATTATTGCTGCCAAAGTTATAGTTATTCCCAAAGATATTCCTACCGAGATACTCAAAAACCAGTTATTTTGTTGAAAAAAAACACGAATTATCCCTACCAAAGCCAAAATTGTTCCAATAAAAATTCCAATTAAGGATTCTCTAAAAATCACTTTGAAAAAATCTTTTAAAGTAATCTCTCCAATAGCCAAACTTCTTATAATTAATGTTGCCGATTGAGTTCCAGCATTTCCTCCTGTATCAATAAGAATGGGTAAAAAAAAGCTTAACGCCACCCATCTCTGTATTGTTCCTCCATATTTTTGCAGAATCAGGCTGGATAAAGATTCTAAAAGCACAAGGATAATCAGCCAGAAGCTTCGTTTCCAAGCAATATCAAAAAATTTTGCTTCCAGATAAGGCTTCTCTACCGGTAAAACAGCAGCAATTCTTTCAAAGTCCTCTGTCGCCTCATCCTCCAAAACATCTACCAAATCATCAAAAGTTACAATTCCCAAAAGTTTGTTTTGATTATCTACTACAGGAAGAGCAATTAAATCATATTTTTTAAAGATATTAGCAGCTTCTTCTTTATCTGTATAAACATTTACCTTTATTACATCTTTATTCATAATTTGTGAAATTTTTGTATCGGGTGAAGCTAAAACTAAATTTTTTAAGGAAACTACACCTTTAAGTCTCTTTTCTCTATCCAGCACATAACAATGATAAATCGTCTCTTTCTTTACCCCTACTTTTCTTATATGTTCTAAAGCTTCCTTTTGCGTCATATCTTCATAAAGTTGAACATAATCAGGAGTGATAAGTCTTCCTACTGAATCTGGAGGATAATTAAGAATCTCTAAAGCAATTTTTCTTTCCTCGGGAGATAAAAAATTTATAAATTTTTTAACTAATTCAGCAGGCATCTCCTCAAAAAGGTCTGTTCTATCATCTGGAGACATCTCATTAAGTAACTCTTTTGCCTCCTGACTACTTAAAGAATTAAGAAGTTCTTCCTCATCTTCAGGAGGCAGATTCTCAAACACCTCAATTGCTTTATTATGAGGCACCATACGAAAAACAAGTAGTTTCTCGTAAGGTTTTTCTAAAGAAGAAATTATCCCTGCTATATCTTCAGGATGAGAAGGCAGTAAATCCTTTATTTTAGAAAATTCTTTTTTCTCAATTAATTCCTTAATTTTCTCTCCTATACTTTTTTCCATCATGATGTATGAACAGAATTATTATACTAAAAAAACATTTAATTAAAAAATTTTTTATTCATAAAAATTCTTGTATTGTTTATGTTTTTTAAGGTAAAATTGATAAATGCTGACAATTGCTAAGTTTACAGGTATATTTTTCTTAAGTATTGGAATATTTTTTTTATTTTATCCTACTTTTTTAAAAAGATTTATTCTTTTTTGCAAGAAAGGGATTAATGTTTATATATTTGGTGGTGAGTTGCCAATCATTTTAGGAGTGTTTTTTATGCTTATAACCGAAGGTTGTAGATTTAAAAAAATTATATTTATCTTAGGATTATTATTTTTTCTGGAAGGGTTAGTTATACTCATTCTCAGCAAGGAAAAAATTTTTGCTTTTCTTGAAAAGTGGATAAGAAAGGACACATTTTTACGTCTAATAGGCATTTCAACTTTTTTATGTGGTCTGTTAATTTTTTATTCAATATAGACAATGAGGCTGGAAAGAATAAAGAGAAATTTTTTCTGTGACCATCCTTACAATGTGGCTTTAAGGCTTTTGGGATATTATTTGGTAAGAAAGATTAATCACCAGTTAATTATTGGTAAGATTGTAGAGACTGAAGCTTATGCAGATGAGGATGATGATGCCTGTCATGCTACACGTTTTGGAAAGACAAAAAGAACTTATCCTTTATTTGGCGAGGTGGGTTTTTCTTATGTTTATTCTGTCTATATAAATTCTTATTGCTTAAATGTTGTGGCTCATAAACCTAAAAGAGCAGGAGCAGTTTTAATTCGTGCTTTAGAACCTATAGAAGGAGTAGAATTTATTTTAAAAAGGCTGAATAAACCAGAGGACTTTGACAGAAGAAAATTACTTAACGGTCCTGCAAAATTATGTAAAGCGTTAAGTATAGATAAATCTCTTAATCAAGAAGATATGGTAGAAGGAAATAAATTATTCATTGTTAAAGGAGAAAAAATTCCTCAAGATAAAATATCTGCTACCAAAAGGATAAATATACCTTATGCTGAAAAAGCAGGTGATTGGCTTTGGAGATTTATAATTAAGGATTCTGAATATCTTTCAAGATGAGAATTTCCTGGGTTACAGAGCAGATTGCTGTAGGAAAAGCACCCCTTCAGGATGATTTTTTATATCTTAAAAATTTAGGAATTAATGCTATTGTTGATGTACGTTCTGAATATTGTGATGATAAAGAATTGATTAATAAATTAGGGATGAAATTTTTACATTTAGAGATCGATGATGGTTACACTCCTCAAAAAGATGATTTAGATAAATTGTTTAAATTTGCTTTACCTCTTCTGGAAGAAGGAAAGAAAATTTTTATCCATTGTCAAAATGGAGTGGGGCGCGCTCCTTTAGTTTGTGTGGTATTGCTGGTTAAAATGGGTTGGCAAGTTCAGGAAGCAGTAAACCAGGTTGAAGAGAAACATCCTTTTACAAGTTTTAATTCACGTCAGGAAAAATTTATTTATATTGAGCTTAAGAATTATATATTTAAAAAATAGAATTTTTATGAGAAAATATTTTTAAAGAAAGGAGGAGGAATGCAGCCCGAATTAGATATTTTGAAAGAATTGGGAAATATTGCTGCCGGACATGGAGGCACAGCTTTATCAGAAATTTTGAAAAAAAAGATTAATTTGAGAGTTCCGGTAGTGGATGTAATTACCTGTGAAAGCCTTTCTAAGACAAAGCTGGAGGGAGAAAATGTGATGGTTATTTTTTCTAAAATTCTCACTGGCCTTAAAGGTGAAGTTATTTTTTTTCTTAAAGAGAAGGAAGCATTCAGATTAATAGATCTTTCTGCAAGAGCAAGAGAAGCATTATTAGGAAAGAAAACATATGTTTTTACAGAGGCAGGTATTTCTTTAATAAAAGAAATTGGCAGTGTTGCCATCAACAGTTATTTAAGCACCTTAGGACTTTTTCTTAAAAGAGTAATTGTTCCTTCCTTTCCTATTCTTTTGAGTGGTTCTGTTGATGAAATCTTGGGAATTACTTTATCTTTTTATAAGAAAGAAGAAGATTATGTCTATTTAATTGAGACTATTTTTAAAGTTGAAGATGAGGAAGAGAATGGTTCTTTTTATTTTATTCTCCCCCCTCAAACAGCAAACTCACTTACCCAAGCTTGTAAAGAAATATGAAGCCGGTATGGCTTATGCAACCTATTCCTTATTTTGGAGAGAAAATAGAAGGTGCCTGGATTTGGGAGAAAAAGTTAGATGGGTGGAGAATGCAGATAATAAAGACAGAAGACGGAGAAATTGAGTTTTGGGGGAGAAGATTAGAGAAGAAACCCAACTGGACAGAGAGATTAAGATATTTGATACCCTTTATAGAAAAAAGTATTCCTGAAGGTACAATTTTAGATAGTGAGTTATGCGCTTTTAAAGGAAGAAGATTTATACCCTCTCTTTTTGCTGCCTCACCTAAGGATAAACCTCTTGTTTATGTATTTGATGTAATTTATTTAAATAAAGAGTTTGTAGGAAATCTGCCTTTAGAGAGAAGAAAAAAGATTCTTAAAGAATTCAATTTTAAACCCCCTTTTTATTTTCTAACCTTTCAAAAGTTAAAAAACATTAAAGAAGATTTTAGAAAAGCATTGAGCAAAAATAGCGAGGGTATGGTGATTAAAAAGTTAGATTCTTTTTACATGGTGGGAGAAAATGCACCTATAGCAAGTTTATACTGGCGGAAGATAAAATGATTGGTAGATTCCAGGTAATGGCTATTTTGCAGGCAGCAAGAGCTCATGTATTAGGGTTTCCTTTAGATTCAGCTAAATCTTTTGGTTTAAATAGAGCAATATTTTATGCAGCAGCAAAAAAAGGATTTTTTAAAGAGAAGAAAATAGATAAAAAGACAGTGCTTTCTAAGATAAAAGAAACAGTAGAGAAAGAGCTTAAAGAAGAGATAAGCAAAACCTTTGAAATTACAACTATTGGAGATGAGATGGCTTATAGTGTTAAAATTAAAGGCAAAACATATTTTCTTATTGGGAATAAAATTCAGATGCCTTCTGATTTTGATAAACAAATTGCTTCCAAATTTGGTAAGCATTTTGAAAAAGTATGGAAGGAGGCTTTAGAGATTTGTCGTTCTTATGATAAAGGAGTGCTTTTATCTCAACGGTATTTTTTTGAAGCAGTTTATAAAGTAAGGCGGGATATATTAGCAGAGAAGTGGAAAAAGTTAGTAGAGACATAAATTTAAATTTTAAATTTTTAAGAAGCATTGATTATCTTTGTAGCTAAAAATAATTTGACAAAAAATAGTAAAGTGATAGAATTTTCTATCCTTCCTAAAAAGGAGGTAAAATGAGAAAAAAGAGAAAAAGAAAAGCTGCAGATAATTCTTCCGTAAAGAAAACTTCTAGAGCAAAAAAATCATCTTCAAAAAAGTCTACATCAGGTAAAATTGTGGAGAAGATTAAAAAAGGCGTTAAAAAAAGTATTAAAAAAGTATTAGGAAGAAAAAAAAACATATCTAAGAAAAAACGGCTTTCTGAAAAAGAAACTTCACCTCTCCTGTTGAAGATGGCAAATTCAGAAAAGGAGAAGGTAGAGATTTCAAAATTTACCCCCACACAGGTTATTTTAGAAGAGCCAAAAGAAGTAGAGTTAAAGGAAAAAAGAAAAATGGAATTTCGTCTTCCTTTACGTTATTATGATAATCAAATTGTGCTTCTGCCACGAGATCCTTGGTGGTTGCATACCTATTGGGATATTGCAGAAAGCAAAGTGGAGGAGGTAAAATCTTTAATTCCTTTTGAAGAAAAAGATGGTTTGAGGTGGGTTTTGAGAGTTTATAATGTGGATGAGAATAGTTATTTTGATCTGGATATTATTCCTGAAGCTTGCAATTGGTATATTAATGTGAATAAACCAGAGACAACTTGGTATGTGGATATTGGTTTAAAAACAAAGAAAGGAAATTTTTTCTTATTAGCCTCCTCCAATAAGGTCAAAACTCCCTATTTTGGTATTTCTACTCTTCAGGATGAGGAATGGGTGTTGCCAGAGGAAGAATATTATAAAATTTTGGGATTATATGATTTGGGAAGAAGTTCTCTGGAGAGAAGAAAGAAATTGGAGGAGTTTTTAAAATATGGAATATCCAGTGGGGCATTTTCTCCAGGAATTTCCAGTCTTTTCTCAATAGGAATAAGGAAGCAGTATAAAAGAAAGTTCTTTCTTGAGGTGGCTACTGAGCTTATCCTTTATGGAAGGACAGAACCGGATGCTGAACTTACAGTAGCAGGAAAAAAAGTTAAACTTAACAGAGACGGAACTTTTTCTTTAAGATATATGCTTCCTGAGGGGAATTTTGAATTTCCTGTGGAGGCAGTTTCTCAAGATAAAAAGGATAGGATAAAGATAACTCCGGTAGTCTCTCGTTCAACGAAATAGTTATTTTATGGAGAAAGGTTATTTAGCTTTAATTTTACATGCCCATCTTCCTTTTGTTCGTCATCCTGAATACAAAGAATTTTTAGAAGAAAGATGGTTTTTTGAAGCTCTTACAGAAACTTATATTCCTTTGCTTTCTCTTTTTGAGAGATTGGTCAATGATAAGATAGAGTTTTATCTTACCTTAAGTTTATCTCCCACTTTACTTTCTATGCTTAATGATACTCTTCTTAAAGAAAGATATATAAATTATCTTAATAAGATGATTGAGTTATGTGAAAAGGAGATTGAAAGAACACGTTTCTCCCCTTCTTTTCATAAATTAGCTTTAATGTATTATTATCGTTTTTCTAAAACAAAAGATAAATTTCTTAATCAATATAATCAAGATTTGATTAAAGAATTCAAAAAATATCAGGATAAGGGATATTTAGAGATAATTACCTGTGCCGCTACTCATGGATTCCTGCCTTTACTTCTTCACAAAGAGGCAATAAAAGCTCAGATTGAGGCAGGTGTTTCTTTTTATTCTAAAATTTTTTCTACTTCACCTTCCGGTTTATGGCTTCCTGAATGTGGATATTTTGAAGGATTGGATAAGTTTTTAAAAGAGTGTGGAATAAAGTATTTTATTTTGGAAACTCACGGAGTCCTTTTTGCCCGTCCTCGTCCCAAATTTGGAGTTTATTCTTCTTACTATACTAAAAATAGAGTAGCTGTTTTTGGAAGAGATCCTGAGACTTCAAAAAGTGTTTGGTCTTCAATCGAAGGGTACCCCGGAGACTATAATTATCGGGAGTATTTTAGAGATATAGGATTTGATTTAGATTATGATTATATTAAACCTTATATATCTCCTTCTGGCGCACGAATCTTTACAGGAATAAAATATTATAAAATTACCGGCCCTACTCCTTATAAAGAACCCTATGTGCCTGAGAAAGCAAGAGAAAAAGCTGCAGAACATGCAGGAAACTTTATGTTTAATCGGGAAAAACAAATAGAGTATCTCTACTCGGTATTGGGAAGAAAGCCTATTGTTGTTGCTCCTTATGATGCAGAATTATTTGGACATTGGTGGTTTGAAGGCATTGATTGGTTGGAATTTTTAATCCGAAAGATAAAATATGACCAGAATATATTTAAGTTAACCACCCCCTCTTTATATTTAAAACTTTATCCCAAAAATCAACTGATAAATCCGGCTCCTTCAAGCTGGGGGTGGAAAGGGTATTATGAGGTCTGGCTTAATGGTTCTAATGATTGGATTTATCCTCATCTTCATCGTGCGCAAGAGACAATGATTAATTTAGCCAAAAGATTTAAGAATGTAAATGGAGAAAAAAGAAGAGTTCTTAATCAAATGGTGAGAGAATTGTTTTTGGCTCAGGCAAGTGATTGGGCATTTATGATGAAGACAGGGAGTTTCTCTGAATATGCTAAAAAGAGGGTGGTTACTCATTTAGAAAGATTTTATCTTTTAAAGCAATTTTTAGAGAAGGATTTTATAAATTATGAAGTTTTAGAAGATATAGAGAATAAGGATAATATCTTTCCTGACTTAGATTATTCTTTATTCCACTCTTAGAATGAATAGCCCCACAAAAATAGTTTTTATCTGGCATATGCATCAGCCTTATTATAAATTGCCTTCGCAAAGATATTATTATTTAGGATGGACACGTCTTCATGCAGTAAAAGATTATTATGGAATGGCAAAGATGGTGGAGAAATTTGATAAGTTAAAAGTTACTTTTAATTTTAGTGGTGTTCTTATTAGGCAACTTTATGATTATATTTATAATGATGTTACAGATTTATACGCTCTACTTACTTTAAAAAATCCTCGTTTTTTAACAAAAAAAGAGAAAGGATTTATTATAGATAGATTTTTCTCTGTAAATTTTGAAAGATTTATTCGTCCGCATAAAAGATATTTTCAACTTTATCAGAAGAAGATAAAAAAAGAAAAATTTTCTCCTCAGGATATTTTAGATTTACAAGTTCTTTTTAATCTCTGTTGGTTTCACCCTTACACTTTCAAAGAGGATAAAAATCTACAGGAGATAGCAAAAAAAGAAAAAGACTATTCTCTTTCAGATAAAAAATATATTCTCCGAAAACAGAAAGAGATTATGCAAAAAATTTTCCCTCTTTATAAGAGATTACTTGAAAATGAAAGGATTGAGATAAGTGTTTCTGCTTTTTACCATCCTATTTTGCCTCTTATTTATGACACAGATATTTTAAAAGAATTTCCTCATCTTAAAAGGCCACGTTTAAGATTTTCATCACCTCAGGATATATCCTGGCATCTTAAAAAAGCGAAAGAGATTTTTGAGGAAGTTTTTGAAAAAAATCCTTGTGGAAGCTGGCCACCTGAAGGAAGTATCTCTAAGGATATAGTGCCCTTTTTTATAAAAGAAGGGTTTAGTTGGATTGGGTTAGATGAGGGAATTTTATTTAAAAGTTTGGTGACGGATTACGTTAGTTATGATTTGATTAAAAATCAAAGACATTTAATTTACCGACCTTATGAATATGAAGGATTGAATATTCTTTTTCGAGATAGAAATTTATCTGACGCAATAAGTTTTGTATATCAGGCATGGGGGGAACCTTTATTTGCTGCACAGGATTTAATAGAACATTTCAGAAGAATTCATTACTATCTTAAGGATACTTTCAAAGAAAAAATTATAACTATTATTATGGATGGAGAAAATGCCTGGGAGTATTATAAAAACAATGGAGTAGATTTTTTAGAGAAAGTTTATACTCATTTAGAAAAAGAGGAAATTTTTTCTGCAGAACTGCCTCATCAAATTTTTAAAAACTTAAAACCAAGAAAATTGCCTAAGTTAGCAAGTGGTTCGTGGATAAATAATGATTTTGGAGTGTGGATTGGCTCAGAGAAAAACAATATTTGTTGGGAGATTCTTAGGAAAGTAAAGGATTTAATAGAGAAAAAGAAGAAAAAGATTAAAAATATAGAAAAAGTAAAGGAATATTTTTATATTTTGGAAGGAAGTGATTGGAACTGGTGGAATACTTTTGATGAGCCTACAGGCAGTTTTCATAAAATATATCTATCTTATGTTAAGAAGATATTTCAAATATTAAAAGAAAAGCCACCAAAATCTTTAAAAAAATTATGAGTAAGACTTATTTTCTTTTTGGAGTTCATCTGCATCAACCTGTGGGAAATTTTCCTCATGTTTTTAAAAAAGCTTTCGATGAATGTTACCTTCCTTTTTTTAATATCTTAAAGGAATTTCCGCAAGTAAAATGCAATGTGCATATAAGTGGACCTTTATATGATTGGATTTTAGAGAATGAAAAAGATTTTTTAAATTTACTTAAAGATTTAGCCTCTCAAGATCAGATAGAATTAATTAGTGGAGCTTATTTTGAACCAATTCTTTCTATAATTCCTGATGAGGATAAATTCTCCCAAATAAAATTGATGAATGATTTTATTTATAAAAATTTTGGCAGGAAACCTAAAGGAATTTGGATTGCCGAGCGTATCTGGCAACCAGATTTAGTAAAAATAATAAATTTAAGCGGTTTAAGTTATACTTTTTTAGATGATACACATTTTCGCTATGCCGGGCTGATGAATAAAGAATTTTTTGGATATTATACATCAGAGGAAGATTTAAAAACTATCTTTATCTTTCCTATTAGTAAAACTTTACGTTATAAGATTCCTTTTTCCTTGCCGGAGGAAGCAATCTCCTTATTAGAAGGTTTCTCTTCTGATAAAGATACCCTTGTTACTTTGTTTGATGACGGAGAAAAATTTGGACTTTGGCCACATACATTTAATTGGGTATATAAAAAAGGATGGCTTAGAAACTTTTTTTCTCTTCTTACTGAATCCAGCAAAATTATAACTGTTAAAGCAGAAGAAGCAATAAAAAAATTTCCTTCTCAAGGTTTGATTTATCTTCCTTGTGCTTCTTATGAAGAGATGGGAGAGTGGGTGCTTGAGCCTTCTGCTTTTTTTGTATATGAGAAATTGAAGAGCTCTTTTAAAGATAAAGCAGAATTTTTTAATTTTTTAAGAGGAGGTTTTTTTAAAAACTTTTATGCTAAATACCCTCGGCTAAATTATCTTCATAAAAGAATGCTTTATTTAAGTCAAAAGATGAATAAATATGGTGATAAAAAGAAAGATAAAAAGATGTTTACAAGTCTTTGGAAAGCTCAATGTAATTGTGGTTATTGGCATGGAATATTTGGTGGCTTTTATCTTTCTCATATAAGAGGAGCAATTTATGAAAATTTAATTAAAGCAGAGAAAGAATTAGATAAAAAAATAGGAAAAGAGATTTTAAAAGAAGAAATTGATTTAGATTTAGATGGATGCAAAGAGATAATTTTTAAAAATAACTATCTTAGCTGTGTTTTCTCTTCTCGGGGAGGAACGATATTAGAGTTAAGTTATAAAAATAAAGCATTTAATTTTTTAAATACGATTACACGCAGAGAAGAATCCTATCATAAAAATATAAAAGAGAAAATAAAAAAAGATTTAAAGGATGTAGCCACAATTCATGAGATTATTCAGGCTAAAGAAAGGAATTTAGATAAATACTTGATTTATGATTCTTATGAGAAAACAGCCTTAATTGATCATCTTCTTGTCAAAGATATAACTTTAGAAAAATTTAAGAAGAGAGAAGGTTTTGAGAGTTTGGCAGATAAGGAATATTCCTATGCAATTTTTAAAAAGAAAAAAAGTTTAGATTTACTTTTTAAACTGAAAAATAAAAATTTAGATTTTTCGAAAAGAATCGTATTCTCTAAAGAAGCACAGATTCTTGCAGAGTATATTTTTTCTTCTTTTGATTTTAAAAGATATAATTTTGGGATAGAGTTTAATCTATTTTTCCTTTCTCCCTCAGATATTAAAATTGATGAGAAAGATTTTGCTTTAAAAGATTTTGTTTTCAAAGAAAAAGAAAGTCTTGAAATTAAAGATAATTTGAAGAAAATAATTATAGACTTTAATTTTAATGAAAAAGTAGATATTTTCTTATTTCCTATATATTCAATTTCTTCTTCAGAGTCAGGATTTGAAAGAGTGTTTCAGGAGATTTGTATTTTATTTATTCTTAAAGAAAAAAGTGAAAGATTTTTTTTAAGTATTCAAATAAAGGATTTTTAAATAAGGAGGAGGAAATATGGCAAGAGGGAAGGTCAAAAGAGTTGTAAGAAAAAAAGTTAAAAAGCAGGAGAAAAATTTTGATTGGACATTAGAAAAAATTGCAAATTTTGTAAAAGAAAAAGCGTATTATATTTGGGAGGAAGAAGGAAAGCCCCAAGGGAAAGATTTAGATATATGGTTAAAAGCAGAAAGAGAGGTTCTTTCTCAGTTAATTAAAAAAGATTGAGGAGGGGTGCGAGAGCCTGGTTGAATCGGCACGACTGGAAATCGTGTAGCCCGCCAAAAGCGGGCTCGAGGGTTCAAATCCCTCCCCCTCCGTAGAATTTTAATATGAGGAAAAAAGAGAAAGTTTATCTTTTAGATGTAGATTATAAAAGTATAGAAGAAGGAACAAAGATTGTTCTTTATGGGAGGAATAGAGAAAGAGAGAAAGTTGCAATAATTGACCCTCATTACCAGCCCTATTTTTATGTTCTACCTTCCGATTTAGAAAAAGCAAAAAAAGAAATAGAGAAGATTTTAAAAAAGAGCAATTTTAAAGTAGAAAGAATAGAAAAGACAAGAAAAATATGGCGCAATACTTGTGATTTTCTTAAAATAACTTGCCGCTTTGCTCAAGAAGTATACAAAATACGGGATCTTATAAAAAAGTTAGAGGTAAAAAGAGGAGGAAGCGGCTCAGTTATAGATGAGTTTGAGTATCAGTTAAGTTTTTCCCGAGGATATTTGGCGGATAAAGAGATCTCCGGAGTTGATTGTATTGAGGTAGAAGGAGAGGAGATAAAGAAGAAGAATATTTTTGATGTAGATATAGTTTTGAAGGCAGAAAGGATAAAAAAAATTGAAGAAATCCCTTCCTATAAAATTTTATCCTTTGATATAGAAGTAGTGGAGGAGAAAGGAGAAAGAAAAATAGTGATGATTTCTCTTTATGGAGAAAATTTAAGAAAGGTACTTACTTATAAAAAAGCCTCTTTTCCCTCTTTTGTAGAGGTATTCAGAGATGAGAGGGAAATCTTAAATAAATTTATAGAGATAATAAAAGATTATGATCCTGATATCATTGTAGGTTATAATTCTGATGGGTATGATTTTGAAGTGATAAAGAAAAGAGCAGATAAATTAAGGATAAATTTAGATTCTCTTTCTTGGGATAAATCAGGCGTTATTTTTTCAAAGAGAGCACGCACAAGCACAGCAAGGCTGAAAGGAAGAGTGCATATAGATATTTTTAATTTTGTAAATAATATTCTTTCTCCGATTTTACAGACAGAAGTATTGAGTTTAGATGCTGTGGCAGGTGAAATTTTAGGAGATAAGAAAATTCAGATGGAGTATCAGGATATACTGGAGGCTTGGCAGAAGAATAAAGATTTAGAGAAACTGGCATCTTACTGCCTTAAAGATTCCCAGTTAACTTTTAGATTGACAGAGATTCTTTTACCTCAAATTTTGGAATTAACTCGTATTGTGGGTCAGAGTATATTTGATACTTCACGAATGATGTATAGTCAGCTGGTGGAGTGGTTTTATACTAAATGGGCTAAAAAAACAAACAGGATAGTTCCCAATCAACCTAAGTTTGATGAGATTCTTAAACGTCAGAAGGAGACTTATCTGGGAGGGTATGTTAAAGAGCCTCAAGTAGGTATTCATGAAAATATCGCTGTGATTGATTTTGCCTCTTTGTATCCTTCTATAATCTCTACCTATAATATTTCTTTAGAGACACTTAAATGTGATTGTTGTAAAGATAATGGATTTAGGATTGAGGAGTTGAATACTTGGTTTTGTAAGAAAAGAAGGGGTTTTGAATCAGAGATAATTGAGAATTTGCTTAAAGAAAGAGAGAAGTTGAAGAAAAGAATGAAGGAACTTAGCGAAGGTAGTTTAGAATATAATCTTTTAGATAATCGTCAAAAAGCTTTAAAGATAATTGCTAATGCCAGTTACGGTTATTATGCTTTTAGTGCAAGTAAATGGTATAGTAAAGACTGTGCTCAGGCAATAACTTGGTGGGGAAGATTCTGGATAAAAAAGATTATGGAGGAAGCAGAAAAGCAGGGTTTTTCTGTTATTTATGGTGATACGGATTCGGCTTTTTTGGGTTTAGACAAGAAAAACAAAGAAGAGCTTTTTTCTTTTTTAAAAGAGATGAATAAGAAACTGCCTGGAATAATGAGGATAGAGCTGGAGAATTTTTATTTGAGAGGGATTTTTATTCCTAAGGAGACTAATAAAGGTGTAGCTAAGAAAAGATATGCTTTAGTTGATGAAAAGGGGAGGCTCAAAGTAAGGGGTCTTGAGAAAGTAAGAAGAGATTGGTCAAATTTAGCAAAAAATCTTCAGGAGGAGATTTTACATCTTATTTTAGAAAAAAATGCAATTGAGGAAGCAGTTAAATTGGTGAGAGAAAAGATCAAAGCTTTAAAAGAGTTAAAGATAAGTCTGCGAGATTTAGCAGTTTATGAACAGATTACCAAGCCCCTTTCTGATTACAAGCTTATCTCCCCTCATGTTGCTGCAGCAAGGCGACTGGAAAAACAAGGAGTTCCTGTGGGAGAAGGAATGGTAGTAGGGTTTGTGATTAAAAAAGGCACCGGTTCCATCAGTGAGAAAGCATATCCGGTAGAATTTATAAATTTGAAAGATATAGATAAAGATTATTATATTCATCATCAGATTTTACCTGCTTCTTTAAGAATTTTGAAAGTTTTGGGAATAAAAGAGTCAGATATTTTAAATTAAAAAAGGAGGTAGAGTGAAGAAAGGATTGATTTTCTTTCTTTCTTTTTTATTTATTCTCAGTATTTTTTCTCAAACTAAAAAAGTGGTGATGATTATTGCTCCTTCTAATTTTCGTGATGAAGAGCTTTTTGTAACAAAAAAAGTTTTGGAGGATGAAGGTATAGAGGTAAAAGTTGCCTCTGTAAAAAAGACCTCTATCCATGGAATGCTGGGGGGAAGCGTTATTCCTGATTTAGAACTTGATGAGGTAAATTTAGATGAATTTGATGGGGTGATTTTTGTAGGAGGTATTGGAGCTCAGTTTTATTGGGGGTATGAGCCTGCTTTAAAACTTGCTCAAGAAGCTTTTCGGAAGGGGAAAGTTATAGGTGCAATCTGTATTGCTCCAGTAATTTTGGCTAATGCAGGAATATTAAAAGGCAAAAAAGCCACAGTTTGGCCTTCAGAGGTGAGAAGAATTAAAGCAAAAGATGCTATTTATATTAAAACTTTAGTTGTAAAAGATGGAAATGTTATTACTGCTTCAGGTCCTCAGGCGGCAGAAAAATTTGGTGAAATGATTGCGCAAGCGCTTTTTGAAGAATAATTATTTAAATAAAAAAATATAACGTAAAAGAAAAAGTAAAGAGAAAAGAGAAACTAAAAAAGGAACTTCTTTAAGTTCCCCTTTTACCAGCTTAAGAAAAGTATAAGTAATAAATCCAAAAGATATCCCTTCAGTAATAGAGAAAGTTAGAGGAATAGTTATAATGGTAATAAAAGCAGGAAAGCTTTCTGAAAATTCATCCCAGTTAATTTTTCTTATATTGGAAAGCATAAACAATCCCACAATAATTAAAGAAGGAGCAATTATTGGATAAGTATTAAATCCATTTACTTTTAGGGGAGTGGAGACCATTTTTATTAAAGGATAAAATACTAAAGAGATAAGAAACATAAAAGCAGTAACTAAATTAGCAATACCGGTTCGGGCACCTTCAGCAATTCCGGTTGAACTTTCAATATAACTGGTTATCGTGGAAGTTCCCAAAAGAGTCCCTGTAACTGTCCCCAAGGCATCAGAAAATAAAGCACCTCGTGCACGGGGAAGTTTTCCTTCTTTTAAGAAATTAGCCTGTTCTGCCAATCCGATTAAGGTTCCCACAGTATCAAATAAGTCTAAAAAAAGGAAAATGAAAATCACACTTAACATATTTATTTTTAAAGCACCCAGTATATCCAATTTTAAAAAAGTAGAAGATAAAGAAGGAACCCTGCCAATTATTCCTTCAAATTTTACCATTCCAACAAGAAGCGCAACAGCTAAATTAGAAAGAATTCCTACCAGGATCGCTCCTTTTACTTTTTTACTGATTAAAAAAGCAATAAGCAGAAGACCAAAAATAGAAAGCAGAGCAGATTTACTTTTAATATCTCCCAGACTAACAAATGTATGAGGATTTGCTTTAATAATTCCTGACCACTCCAGTCCTATAAGGGTAATAAGAAGTCCAATTCCCACGCATATTGCATGTTTTAAAGAAGAAGGTACCGCATTGATTATTTTTTCTCTTAATCCCCAGAAAGAAAGAATTAAAAAAATTGCTCCAGCAATGAAATTTGCTCCTAAAGCAACCTGCCAGCTTACTCCTAAAGCAAGACAGACTCCATATACAAAGTAAAAGTTGTGTCCCATTGCAGGAGCTAAAGCAAAAGGATAATTGGCAAGAATTGCCATAAAAATCATGGCAATAGCTGAGGAGAGACAGGTTGCTACCATTACTGCTCCTTTATCCATTCCTGCCTGATGTAACACAATAGGTTGAATGAAGATTATATAAGACATAGTAAAAAAGGTAGTCAAACCTCCAATAATTTCTTTCCGCAGAGAGAAGGAGGAGTTTTTTAAGAAAGAGAAAATATTCATTTTGGACATAATTTATTTTAATAATCTGAATAAAAAATTGCAAGATTTAAATAAGAGCTGAGATAATTTAAGTTAGAAATAATCTTCACATCTAAATAATCATTTGATATTCTTTAAATTTCTCATAAAATTTTATTAGAAAAAAGGAGGCAACATGATAAAAACAAAATCTCTATTAATCTTAATCTCTACTCTTTTATTCTCAAATTATTATCTTTCCTTTTCTCAAGAACTAACCATCACTACCTATTATCCATCTCCTGTGG
>Ga0190363_1000675_pt1 | contig 20339 bp, 19 predicted proteins | sample 48721867_MG_FD_161272 | JGI IMG/M metagenome (GOLD analysis project Ga0190363, IMG submission 161272) | Hydrothermal vent microbial mat bacterial communities from Southern Trench, Guaymas Basin, Mexico - 4872-18-6-7_MG | ecosystem: Environmental > Aquatic > Marine > Hydrothermal vents >... | reverse complement strand
CGGCGTACTCAGTTGAGTTTTGTCGAGATGTATAGGAAGGGTTTGGTGTATCGGGGCGAGCATCCTGTGTTTTGGTGTCCTCGGTGTGAGACGGCGATTGCTGAAGCTGAGGTGGAGTATAAGGATGTTTCTCGTAAATTATACTATTACTATTTTGAGTTGGAGGATGGGCGTAGGATTCCGGTGGCTTCGACTAGGCCGGAGTTGCTTGGGGCTTGTGTAGCTTTAGCTGTGAATCCTGAGGATGATAGGTATCGCGACATCGTTGGCTTGAAGGCTATAGTTCCTATCTATGGCAGAAAAGTGGAGATATTGGCGGATAGGGAGGTGGATCCGGAGTTTGGTACGGGGGTTGTGATGATATGTACTTATGGTGATAAGACTGATGTTAGGTGGCAGAAGAGGTATAATTTACCTGTTATAAAGTTGATCGATGAGAGAGGTTTTCTTACGGAAAATGCGGGTCCGTTGAAGGGTTTAGATGTTAAATCGGCTAGGAGAAAGATGGTGGAGCTCCTTAAGGAAAAAGGTTATTATATAAAAGAAGAGAGCATCGTAAGTTCTATCGGGACGTGTTGGAGGTGTCATACGCCGGTTGAGATACTGTCTAAGAAGCAGTGGTTTGTCAAGACTATGGAGTTGAGGGATAGAGTTCTTGAAGAAGCCCGTAAGATAAGGTGGATTCCGGAGCATGCGCGGCTTAGATTGGAGGACTGGGTGAATAGCCTGGATTGGGATTGGCCTATATCTAGGCAGAGGATTTTCGCTACGCCTATCCCTGTTTGGTACTGTGAGAAGTGTGGAAATGTGATAGTAGCTGAGCCTGAATGGTTGCCTATTGATCCTAGAAGGGAAGGGCCTAAAATAAGTGAATGTCCCAAATGTGGAGGTAGGAGTTTTAAAGGAGAAAGAGATGTCATGGATACGTGGATGGATTCAAGTATAACCGCAGCGGTACATGCTGGTTGGCCTGAAAATTTTGATGCTAGACTATTTCCAGCTGATCTTCAGCCTAACGGATACGATATAGTTAGGACTTGGGATTATTACCTGATAGTTCGGGGAATAGCTCTCTTTGATAAGGCTCAGTTTAAGATAGCCTTGATAAATGGCATGATGCGGGGGACCGATGGAAGAATGATGCATAAGAGCTATGGCAATTATATTCCCTTGTCGGAGGTCTTAGATAAGTATGGTGCTGACGTGTTCAGGCTTTGGATAGCTTCAGCTATAACCACGGGTTCAGACTTGAGGTTCTCGTGGGAGGGTCTAGATTTCATTAGGAGATTTCTTACCAAGTTGTGGAATGCGGCTAGATTTATCTCGATGTTTTTCGAAGACTTTACTCCATTGGAGAAGCCTGAGCTCAAACTTGTCGATAGGTGGATTCTAGCTCTCTCTGATAAACTGGTTAAGGAAGTTACTGAAGCCATGGATAACTACGATTACTACAGAGCGGCTCAGGCAATAATAGACTTTACCTGGCATAAATTCTGTGACCATTACCTTGAAGCCGTAAAGTATAGAATGTCCGAGGATGGCGAATCTAAGAGAGCTGCGCAATATACCCTATACAAGGTCTTGCTACGTGTTCTTATTTTACTAGCTCCATTTGCTCCTCATATAGCAGAGGAGATTTACCAGAGAATGTTTAAGAACCACGAGAAATGGATGAGTATTACAGTAGCTACATGGCCTAGAGTTGAAGCGATAAACGAGGAGGATATCGAGCTCGGAGATATTATAATAGACTTGATAGCTTCAATGCGGCATATAAAACACGAGATGAGAATACCATTGAATCAACCGTTAGAGAAAGCTACTATATTCGTGTCGAATTCCCGCTATTATGAAGTCATAAAGGAGAATTTAGAAGATATTAGCGGGACTTTAAGAATTAATAATATCGAGTTAAAAGGAGAAGGCCGTGGAGAATATAATGCCAGGAATCATCCAGACATAAGTTTTGCAATCCAAGCGAAATAAATAGCCATTATAACTATGTAAAGCACGCTAACTATTATTATTTTTTTAATGGTTTCTAAAGCTTTCATAGGTGTAGGATTTTTAATCAAATCTAGGTATAGGAGTAAGTCTATAAGCAAATATGCTAGCGAATGCAAGTGATCTTTCAAGAAGTCTATCGAGAAGAGAAGTCCAGCAAGATGAAGTACGCCGCATAGAATAGCTGAATTTTTCAATCCTAGCTTTACGGCGATGGTCGTTATGTTATTTTTATAATCTGATTCATAATCTACCATAGCTGTAAGAGTAAAAAATGAAGACGCCATCAGAGAGAAGCCCGTTATAGTAGGTACTGGTAGGTTTTCAAGTCTGCTATGTGAAGTCCATCCCATGATAAAGGGTATAATAAAAAGGCCTAGAGTATTCGCTACAATATCTAATGGTGCATAGCTTTTTAGTCTTGGATAATAGGAGTAGGCGGTAGAGATGAGTAAGCCTAAAATTATAAAGGGTATTACGAGAGGAGCCGTAAAAGCTACGATTAGCATCGAAAGAATGGAAGAGAGTGCAGCTATAGACCATACGGCTTCCTTAGATAGGTTATATTTGAGGACGGGATTGACGTAATCTTTTACTATATTGTTTATCTTATCCGTGTCTATCGAATCTCTATATGAGTTAAGCATATTAGAATATGTCCCAGCTAGAAATATAGATGCTATCACATCTATTCTCAGAGGAGGTATTACGCGTAGGTTATAAAATTGCATGTATAGCAGTTCTATAATTTGTCTCCAATAATATCCCATTAAATAACTCACGGTAGCCAATAAAGACAGTACGGGGCGAACTATCGAGTATATAATATCGACTATCGCTGTCGTTTTGTTCATGCTACAATAAAATAGAAATAGGTAATTTATAAATGCTCTTTGTTCCAATAATCAGAGTTCATGCTTTAAAACGCTTGAAGACGGCTTTACCTGGATATATAGCGCTCGAACCCAGGTATTCCTCTATTCTAAGCAATTCATTATACTTTGCAGTTCTCTCGCCTCGAGCTGGAGCGCCAGTCTTTATCTGCCCGGCATTCAACCCTACAGCTAGATGTGCTATAGTCTCGTCTTCTGTTTCTCCAGATCTATGGCTTACGATCACGTTGTAACCATTTTCCATGGCTATTCTCGCCGCATCGAGAGCTTCGCTTAAAGTCCCTATCTGATTTACTTTCAGGAGTAAAGCATTAGCCGCTCCAAGTTCTATTCCTTTGTTCAATCTTTGAGGATTTGTTACAAAGAGATCGTCTCCAACTATCTGTATTTTCTTTCCTAAAGCATCTGTTATAATTTTAAATCCTTCAAAATCTTCTTCGTGGAGAGGATCTTCTATCGATATTATTGGATATTCTTCAACTATTTTCTCGTAATATGAAATCAATTCTTCTCTTTTCATTTCCTTCTCATCGATAAGATAGACTTCTTTGTTTTTATCATAGAAGCTTGAAGCTGCAGCGTCTAAAGCCAGTAAAACATCTTTGCCGGGTTCATAGCCAGCTTTTTCTATAGCTTTAACTAGAGCATTTAAGGCGTCTCTCGTATATTTCATTGGCGGAGCAAATCCTCCTTCGTCGCCTACATTTATAGCATTTTTTCCATATTTTTCTTCAAGAAGATTTTTCAATGTATGATAAACTTCGCAACCAATTCTTAAAGTATCTTTAAAAGATTCAGCATTAACTGGTATTATCATGAACTCCTGAATACTAAGCTGATTTCCTGCGTGCTTGCCTCCATTGATTATATTCATTAATGGTACTGGAAGCTTATTTGCGTTTATACCGCCTATGTACTGGAATAGGGGGAGGCCGTAGCTGTCGGCGGCGGCTTTAGCGACGGCGAGCGAAACCGCGAGAATAGCATTAGCGCCAAGGCGGGATTTATTAGGCGTTCCGTCGAGCTCTATCATGAGGTTGTCTATTTCTCTCTGATTTCTAGAATCAAGTCCAAGTAACTCCTTAGCTATAACTTCGTTGATGTTCTCTACGGCTTTTAATACTCCTTTACCTCCAAATCTTTTACCTCCATCTCGTAGCTCTAAAGCCTCGTGAACGCCTTTTGAAGCTCCTGCTGGAACCGCAGCTCTACCAAATCCTACTCTAGTAGCTACGTCGGCTTCAACAGTGGGATTGCCTCTTGAATCTATGATTTCTCTTCCAGTTACGTAGGTTATAACGAACGCATCTTCTTCTCCCAGAAACATATCTATCGCCGCTAATATTATAGAAAGGAAAGATAAAAACTTAGTCGATCTGCTTGATCTTTAATGTCCATGTTTGTTAAGAAATAGAGATTGTCAGCTTTCCCATGCCTTCTTCACTAATCTGGAGTTCCAGCGTTCATCATCTAATACTACAATCTTTTTCCTTCTTATTAAGCTTCTCATTTTTTAAAGCAGAAAAACACTCAAAGATTATTTCTGCTGCGTCTATAACTTTACGTTGAAGCTGTTCTTCGCCTAGTTCAGGGGGGTGGCTATCGACTAAGCTATTACTTACTACGAGTAATGCGCCGGTCTTAAACTTACGGAGATGGCCTAGTACAAAGAGCGTTGCACATTCCATTTCTACGCTTAAAATCCCTCTGGAAGACCATTTTCTGGCAAAACTTTCATCTTCTACGTAAAAAGCATCGCTACTAAATACTAATCCCAGTTTTACAGGAATCTTTTTTTCTTCGGCTTTCTCTAAAAGGAGATTAGTAACTTCAAAATCGGGAACTGCGGCCATACACCCGTCTGGAACATACATTTCTAGATGACCCTTAGTATAGGTAGCGCCTTGAACTACGAGTAAATCACCTACTTTGAGGAAGGGGGTTAGAGAGCCCGTTGTTCCGAGTCTTATAATAACCTCAGCTCCCAACATCTTTAATTCTTCAAATACTATGCTGCTACTGGGTCCCCCAATGCCGTGCGTAGCCAGCGTTACCTTAACATCTCTCCAATAACCAGTGTAAACTAGTAGTCCTCTATTCTTATTTACAAGAACGGGATTTTTCAAAAGCTTACTCAACGTTTTAATTCTATTAGGATCCCCAGCTACTAATACGAATGGAGAAATCTCTCCCGGTTTAGCCAGTATATGAACGGGTTCTCTATGCGCCATATGTTTATCCCGGGGATTAACCTAATATATCTTAAGCCCATTGTCTAGATGGTGATAAAAAAGTTGGAAGTATTTAAAAAAGTCAAAAAGGAAAAGAGGCTTCTAGAAGAGATCGAAACTTTAATACCCGGTTTTAGAGGTTATAAAAAACGCGAAATAAGAAGGGAATCGGATAAACTTTTACGAGATTATATAGCTAGGAAGTTAAAAGAAGCGAAAAACTACTTGAAGGATTGTATTCTAACCGTAGCAGAGAGCGATAAAATAGAGTTCTACAATGTTTTAAGTAGGATATCTGCAGCTTTAGATTTAGCGACAAGCAAAATAGAACATGCAGACTATGGCTACAGTGGTTTTTTCGATGCAATAAAAATAAAATCAGATGATCTTGAAAGGCTACTAGAGTACGATTCTTCTCTGGTAAAAGTTGCCGACGAGATAATCGCTTTAGCCAAAACTGTCCGAGAACTAGCCACAGGATGTAAATTTGAAGAACTTAAAGTCAAGCTTGATGATCTAAAAGCTGTCATAGACCGGTTTAATGAACTTGTAAATCAAAGAGAGAATATAATAATAGGGTTGAGGTAGCCATGCCTCAAGTTATAGAATGGAAAAATCCTGGGAAAGACGACATAGTATGGCGCTACCCTGAGGAACGAATCGAATGGGGCGCTCAGCTTATCGTTCACGAATATGAAGTCGCGGTATTCTTTAGAGATGGAAAGGCTTATGACGTATTAGGACCTGGTAGGCATACTCTCACCACGCTTAATCTCCCTCTTTTAACAGATTATTTAGTAAAGTTACTCGGTTATCCCGAATCCCCCTTTAAAGCTACAGTAATTTTTATCTCTACCAAGCAGTTCATGGGAAAATTCGGAGGACGTTCTCAAACGACGGATCTAGCACCTTTAACATTTTATGGCGGTTACTGGTTTAGAGTAGGAGATCCTAAAGTATTCGTTAATGAAGTGGTGGGAGGCCAGGATAGATACACTACGAGCGAAGTAAACGAATTTATACGCGGTTTTATTAACGAGCGTCTAATAGACTTTCTAGCTAAATATGATCTATTAACAGTTTTCACGAAGGTAGACGAGGTAAGTTTCAAAGCTAAAGCCATGGTACAGGATGAATTTAAGAGGATAGGCCTAGAGCTCATAGACTTAAAGTTTGAAGGTATAGATACCACGCCAGAGTACAGGGAAAGGCTATTCTGGATCAAACAGAGCGGGCAGGCGGCTTATGTTCTCCAAATGGAAACAGCGAAAACTATGGCTAAAGAACTAGGCAAGTCTCCTGGAGCCGCTCTCGGAGCTGGTATGGTTATGATACCTCCCGTCTTTACACCGCCACCACCGACACAACCAAGCCAACCCGTCGCCGCCGCGACGGCACCAATGAAAAAATGTCCTAACTGTAATAGAAATGTACCCACCGATGCGCGTTTCTGTCCTTACTGTGGATTCGACTTCGCTAAAGCCGCGACTGGCGGTTCTTTCTGCCCGTTTTGCGGAGCTAAACTACCCCCAGGAGCCGTATACTGTCCTAAATGCGGAAAGAAAGTAAGCAAATAAATTAGGACAAGATACGTCTAAATACTTCTTTAATTTTCTCATATTTTTCTAGATCCTCTTTGGAAACGCTAGGTTCTATCTTTTCTAAAGCTTTTAAGAAGTGTTCTTTTCTCACCTTAGTAGGTTTACCTGCTTCCCTTAGTGCTATCATAGCTGCTTCTCTACATACGGCAGCTATATCGGCGCCAGTATAGCCTTCCGTCTTTTCAGCTAAATCTTCCAAATCTACATCTTCTGCCAGAGGCATATTCCTGGTATGTACTTTAAAGATTTCAAGTCTAGCCTCTTTGTCTGGAGGTGGGACATAGATTACTCGATCAAACCTACCAGGCCTCAACAAAGCCGGATCCAAAATATCCGGCCTATTAGTAGCACCTAGAACTACGACGCCTTCAAGGCGTGTTATTCCATCCATCTCCGTCAATAACTGGTTAACTATTCTATCCGTAACTCCACTATCACCGGCTCTCATGCCTCGACGTGGAACTATAGAATCTATCTCATCGAAGAAGATTATACATGGAGCTGCCTGTCTAGCTTTTGAGAATATCTCTCTGATAGCTTTCTCGGATTCGCCTACCCATTTACTTAAAATTTCTGGTCCTTTAACACTGATAAAATTAGCACCGCTTTCCGTTGCCACTGCTTTCGCCAATAAAGTTTTCCCACAACCTGGAGGGCCGTAAAGTAGTACTCCTTTCGGAGGATCAATGCCCATTTCTCTGAAATATTCTGGGTTTTTGATAGGCCACTCTACAGCTTCTCTCAGTTCCTGCTTCACCTTCTCCAACCCGCCGATATCAGACCATTTAACCTCGGGAATCTCGACGTAAACCTCTCTAAGAGCGGATGGTTGAACATCTTTTAAAGCTTCTAGGAAATCTCTCTTAGTAACTTTTAATTCATTTAATACTTCAGCTGGTATACGCTCTGACTCTAAATCTATCTTCGGGAGAAATCTTCTAAGAGCATGCATAGCTGCTTCTCTACATACGGCGGCTATATCGGCGCCAGTAAATCCATGCGTTAACTCTGCAAGCTCATCGAGGTTTACATCTTCTGCCAGAGGCATATTCCTGGTATGTACATGGAAAATTTCTTTACGGGCGCGTTTATCAGGTACAGGAATCGCTATCTCTCGATCAAATCTTCCAGGTCTTCGAAGAGCAGGATCTATAGCATCGGGTCTATTAGTAGCAGCTATAACTATTACCTGTCCCCTTCCCTTTAATCCATCCATCAACGCTAAGAGCTGGGCTACAACTCTTCTCTCCACCTCGCCTGTAACTTCCGAGCGTTTGGGAGCTATAGCGTCTAACTCATCGATGAAAATTATAGATGGAGCGTTTTCTTCAGCTTCTCTAAATACTTCCCTCAGTCTAGCTTCCGACTCTCCATAATATTTACTCATGATTTCTGGTCCGTTTATAGCTATGAAGTGAGCGCCACTTTCATTAGCGACGGCTTTTGCCAGTAATGTTTTTCCAGTACCGGGAGGACCATGAAGTAGTACGCCTTTAGGAGGCTCTATACCTAGTCTTTTAAAGAGCTCTGGATGTTTTAAAGGAAGTTCAATCATCTCTCTTATCTTTTGTTTAGCCTCTTCTAAATCTCCGATATCTTCATAAGTGATTCTAGGGACTCGTATTTCCTCTTCCCTCACAGGCTCGGAGCGCAGAACGATGTCAGTAGCATCCGTGATTATCACAGGACCGCTCGGTTGCGTAGAAACCACGATTAATCTTAGAGCCGTGCTTAGCACAGGGACTACAATTGTATCTCCGCGTAAAAGAGGTCTACCTGTAAGCCGTCTTTTTACATATTCGACGAAATCAGGGCCGAAACGGAGAGCTTCAGCAGGAGCGAGAACAACTCTTCTTGCAGCGCGAACTTCAGCTTTTCTCACGGTTACGAAGTCTCCTATAGTGACTCCAGCGTTTCGTCTAATGGTGCCGTCCATTCTTATAATTCCCTTTCCTTCATCTTCTAAATATGCTGGCCATACTATAGCAACTGTCTTCTTAGTTCCCTCAATTTCTACTACGTCTCCGGCATCCAGTTTTAAAGCGGACATGCTCTGTTTATCAAGTCTTACTATGCCACGTCCCACGTCTCGTTGTTTTGCTTCTGCTACTCTAACCTGTATTTCATTCATAAATCACACCTATCTTTAAGATACTTTAAACTTGGTTTAAAAGCTTTTATAAGCATAAGACTACTAGGAAGCCACTATCTCTACGACATCTCCATCTTCGAGTACGAAATCGGCTCCTACTTTCTGTGGGCTAAATTTTAAACGAGGACTCCATACACGGGCATATTTGAAATTTTTATAAAGCTGGGAATGTATCAATTTAGCTATATCTAGCACTGTTGCGCCTTTTTTAACTACAACAGGCTTCTCGGCTATATTCCTACTTCCCGGTTTCTTTGTGTAAACTCTCATCAGATCTAAAAGTTCAAACAATTTTCTACCTATCACTTCAGAATTCATATTTATACCGTTTTTAACTGAAACTTCGAGATATGCTAGCTTTTGATTTTCAAGAAACTTCTCAAATTCGTCTACAGCGCTTCTATCAGGTATAGCGTCAATTTTGTTTATTATGAAAAGTACAGGTTTGTATATTACATTTTCGAAAAGCGAATCCTCAATATCTGACAGTTCAGCTTCTCCCTCTATCCGCACTAATGCATGGTAAATCCTATACGACTTGAGTAGTTTTTCAACATCTCTTATCGTACAATTTCTTAAACTGCCTAATACTATAATTCCTCCATGGCTTCTTTTCTCCACCTTAACGAGGACGCGAGGCTTTTTGATATGTATCCTAGCTCTCTCCAGCTCTCCTACTAATACATCATATTGATACTTTAAATCTCCTTGAGCATTCATCAATAAAATAAGGCCATCTGCATTCCTGGCTAAAGCGAGAGTTTGCAATCCCCATCCTACACCAGAGGCGGCTCCCTCTATTACGGCAGGAGCCTCAATTAGCTGGAATTCAATACCTTTATATTTCATCATTCCCGGAATAGGACGTTTCGTTTGAAATGGAGCATCGGAAATTACAGCTTTAGCATTTGTCAACCGTCTTAAAAACGCACTTTTACCACTCTTAGTCAATCCAAGAATTACTATTTGAGCATCTCCTTCTTTCTCTATGAAAAATCCCGATTTCTTCCCTTTTTTCTTTTTCTTTTCTAATTCTATTTGTCTTCTTAAAACTGCTATTTGCCGTCTAACCTGTGAGACGAGTTTTTCCGTCCCTTTATGCTTAGGAACAGATGATAGAAAATCTTCTAGCGCTTTAATCTTCTCTGACGGCGTTCGTGCCTCCATGACTTTAGCCCATTTAGCCTTAGCTTCTGCTGGCAAATTGGCGGGCATACTCTATTCTAAATATAACAATAAGGATATTAATCTTAACAGCTAACACTACGACACGTGTCTGTCCAAGATAAGGGCAAGTGTAAATTTTACCGCTACACAGTCCTCGGGACGCGTTGTATATTAATGTCTCCCGAGGAATGGCGTAAAAGAAAAGATAGTTTAAGGCATTTCTGCATGGGAGGAGGTAAGGGATGTTCAGTGTTAATGCTCTATTTTAGGAAAAACAATTTTAAAAATAATATAGCTAACAATAAATTAAAACGGGAGATTTTAAGTGAGTAGTATTAAAAGCTTTTTAGGGAATTTTGCGAAGATAGCTGCGATATTAGCTGTTGCTCTTTTAGCTCCCGCTATATCTATACAAGCATACGGTTTGCCATTCCCTACTCAATATGCCTTAGGGATAGCAGTCTCTATATTTCTATACTTGTTACTGGTTAAGATAAAGTTCGATCTTAAAATAGCTATGCTAGGGGCTTTAACTGCATTTCTAGGTTCTCTCTACACTACCACGTTACTGATTCGTGGAACTGTTTTAGAGACTTTAAAAGTGTTTGTAAAAGGGGAGAAATTATCAATTTTCATTGAAGGAGTCTTGAAGCATATAGTGATGCCTACAGAGTTTTCTTATTATACTCTAACTATTATAGCTCTCTGGACCGCGCTTATCGCAGCTCTGCTCATTCTTTCAACCTCTATAATTCACTATTTTTCAGCTTCATGGTTTTTTCTAGAAAATCTCATTCCTCCTCTTTCTAAACCATTGAATAAGTATTTACCTAGCTTAGAAAGAGTTAACAAAATTAGCGGCCTGACAGGTCTCGTCATAGCAATATCGATCTTTAGCATCGATATTGTGTTAAATCCCGAAATTCCATCTCTTGTATTTCTGTTTACTAATGTTTCTCTAAATATTTCCACGATAATCTTCGGGATCGTCCAGCTAGTTTTAACGAGAACGATTTCGGAGGATTCTCATTTTAGCCTTATGATAGGCTCTCAGATAGGACTAGTGTTTTTCCTAATTCTACTTAACCTGATTTTTTGGAAGAGAGGTATTATTAAGAGATTTGTACCGCTTAAGGAACGACTGAGAATATTTTCGATTATAGCCTTGGGAATATCTGTAACTTATATAACATTATATCTCTTAATCGACGTAGGTACATTGACTTTACTTCCATATCTATTGATAGCTGTTCTTTTCAACTCTATTTTAGCTGCAAGGATAGAATCTGAGTTTCAAGTACTCTTCATTTCTTCTAAGCTGAACACGTCGACTTACCGTTTTTTAGCAAATCTTATAGGTATTGAAAAACTACAAGGAATCTCTGCATTAGCACCTTCAATCCTATACTTATCGGTAAACCCGATAATACCGGCAATACTCGTAAATATCATGAGCACGGCTTCAACCTACGAGAAAAGAGTTAAACAAAAAGGAACCAACACTATGGTATATCTTCCAATTATCCTCTTCATGTTTCTCTTATTCTCGTCTTTATTCCTACCTAAATACGGAGGGGAAATCTACGAAGTGGAAAGCTTTATCCCAGAAACAAATACAATAAGCCTGAATACAATACAAGTGGCTCTAGGAGCATTTATATCAGCTATACTTGGAGTATTCCATCTTTTAGCCTTTAAATATCCTCTCAATCCCGTAGCTTTTATTGCATCACAATTCATTAATAATTATAATTCCATAGGGGCTATAGCGTTAGCTACAGCTTTAAAGATTGCATGTTTAAAAATTTTAAAGCCAAAAAATTACTATTCGTCACTTATCATTGCTATTTTTACTTACTTGATCCTAAACATCGTCTTTACGACGTTTTATCAATAAACTATTTTATTCTGATTCTTTATTCTCTCATGGTTGCCATGTGGGTATCTCATCAGAGAAAAATAGAAAAAGCCGAGAGACTGTTGAGATTAGCCCTTATCTTCCCTCTAGTACAAGCCGCCATAGCAATTTCTGCACTAATTTTTCAAAGTTTAGATTTAACAACATCTGTAGTATTAGTCGTTATTTCCATGATATCACTGCTAATACTGTACTTCTCGCTAAGACAGTTCGAAGAAGCGGCATATGATACCGTAATAAAACTATTTCCCATAATATCAATTATAGCGGCAATTGGAGGATTGGGAATATCTGCATACCTAGTATACAGTAGTTATTCTATATTAAAGGAAGTATTTTATGGAAGAGTACAGCGGTCAAGGTAAAGTAAAAATAAGGTAACGTTTATAGATGAGTCAACGTGAAAATGAAGGGTGGCAAATATGGGGAAAATGGTTGAACCACCGAAGCCGATAGTGAAAGTTCCTGCACTTATAAAGTATGCTGGTGTACCGCCTAGAGAGTATAAAGAAGGTAGGGGATACTCTGAAGGTGAGGTAAAAGCCGTAGGGCTTACGGTGTATGAAGCTAGGAAGCTCGGCATATACGTAGATAAAAGACGTAAAACAACTTATGAAGAGAACATAAGAAGACTTAAAGAGTGGTTAGAAGCTGTAAAAAGAGGAGAAATCGAACCATCCCAACCAACGCTACCCAAGGTTATAAAGATAAAGCCGCCAGGCAAGAAAGTTTTCAAAGGAAAAACTATGGCCGGTAGAAAGATGAGAGGATTATTAAAGCTAAAATACAGGCATACCCACCACTACAAATGGGCTAGAAAGCAGAGAGAAAGAGAGCTGAAAAAACGGCATGAAGCGCGACGTCATAAAGGCGGACACTAATTCAGATCTCTATTTTCTCAGGTATCAATCCTTCTTCTTTCATCCGCTTAATCTGCCTCTTTATATGCTCATTCAAGATTTTTGCTCCACATTTAAAACAATAGTATTTTCCTTCAATTTTAGCTAATACTTCACGGCTTCCGCAAATAGAACACTTTACCTCACTCATCGAATTCGCCTTACATTACTAAATATTCTGAACTTTTAAACTTACAGTTTCCACCCTAAAAGATATAAGCAAGTAAGGATTGGAGTACTCTAGCGGGGAGAATATGGCTTACAAAAGAACTGAGTACCCTTTAAAACTACTTGAAAAATCTCAGAATGGAATTATAATAGTGAAACTGAAAGATGGAACCGAATATATTGGAAGACTTGAGAAAAGCGATATATCGATGAACCTAATATTGACAGACGCTAAGCAGATAAACGAAAAAAAGGAACCAATAGTGAACTATGGGCGTATACTAATTCGAGGAAGCAACGTGCTATACATTTCCTTAGACGCTACTAGAGTTGAGTAAGCAATATTACAGACAGTAATATTTTAAGAAACTATTTATAGCAAAAGAGTTTATAGACTCTTATGACGATGAGCAGGATTGTAGTCAATAGATTGGAAAAGAGAAGTATTGAAAATTATCCTATTGAATTCGTAGAACGTAAAGGCAAAGGCCACCCGGATTATATAGCAGATTCAATAGCTGAAGTATCCAGTATCGCTCTTTCCAAGTATTACCTTGAACAATTTGGCCGAATTTTACATCATAACGTCGATAAGGTTCTCGTTGTTGGAGGGCAGGCGATGCCCGAGTTTGGAGGAGGGATTATACTCGCACCAATATACGTATTGATATCTGGCAGAGTTACAACAGAAGTTACTCTAGAAAATGGAAAAATCGAGAAAATCCCAGTAGGTCCGATATTGCTGGAAAATGCCAAGAAATGGATTAGAGAAAACTTCAGATTTCTCGATCCTGAAAAACACGTAGTCTTAGACTATAGGATAGGAAAGGGATCAGCAGACCTGATAAGCGTGTTTGAAAGAGAGAAAGAATTCCCCCATGCTAACGATACATCGCTAGGAGTAGGGTATGCTCCGCTTTCCGAAACCGAGAGACTCGTATTAAAAGTTGAAGAAACATTAAATTCGAAAGAAATAAAGGATAAATTTCCAGCAATCGGCGAAGATGTGAAAGTCATGGCGGTAAGGCAGAACAACACTATAGACTTAACAGTGGCAGTTGCGGTAATTTCAAAATTCGTTCACGATATCGACGAGTACATAGCTGTAAAAGAAACCGTTAAAGAAATAGTGCATAAAGTCGCCGATCAAGTTACAGAAAGAGAGGTCAATGTATACGTAAACACAGCAGACGATATAAGCGACAAAAGCGGTAGGTCCATATATCTGGTAGTTACCGGAACTTCTGCCGAACATGGAGACGATGGGCAAACGGGTAGGGGAAATAGAGCTAACGGTCTTATAACTCCGATGAGGCCTATGTCTCTCGAGGCTACGGCGGGTAAAAACCCTGTAAACCATGTTGGAAAAATATACAATGTAGTCGCTAATCTCGCCGCTAAGAAGATAGCAAGCATAGATGGAGTAGAGGAAGCTTACGTAACATTGCTAAGTCAAATAGGGAAACCTATTAATGAACCGCTGAGAGCAAGTATAGACTTGGTTACAAACGGTGACATGGCATTTAATTCTGTAAAGTATGAGGCAGAAGCCTTATTAAAAGAGGAGTTAAACAATATCACGAAAATAACCGATTTGATATTGGAAGGCAGAGTTAGTCTATTTTGATACAACGTCGCTTATCCTTCTTCTCCGCTCATACCTATAGTTTTTAATTATCTTCTCGAGCTCTTTAGCAAAATCCATATGCCATTTCTCACTAAGCTCTTTTCTTCGATTTTCAATAATCTGTATGATGCCTTTTTCAGAATAAATATTATTGTCGATCTCGATTACTTCGATTTCATTATCCTTTACGACCGGGATTAAGAAGTACTCAAACTTATCCTTGACATGTCCGGGAATATATCCTCTTATAATAACCGCTTTAACGCCTTCTTTTATCAAAATTTCAGCAGCTTTCAAATCTCCCGGTGTGGCATCGCGTATATATACTATCTTATCTCTCAATGAACCATAATCATCTATAGCTTTAGATACTCCACTCAGTGTGAGAACATCAATAACTAACAATTTCTCTATTTCATTTTCAAGCGCTAACTCGGTAATTCGTTTCCATTTTATAATCTCTTCCTTTAATTCTTTAATAAGACGATCTCTTTTTTCTAATTCTTCAGATAGATATGTTACTCTATTTTCTAGAGATTTCACTTCTTTGCTTAGTTTTATTGTTTTTCTCTCCGCGGAAAGGAATAAGCTAATAGTTCTTTCAAATTCTTCTATTTCTTCTTGAAGCTCGAAAATCTTTTTCTCTAATCTATCGATCTGAACTTCATACTCGTGTATTAGTAGATCTTTCTGAGCTATAATGGCTTCCAGAGCATCAATTCTAGACTTTAGATCTCTCTCAGGAGGCGGCGTGAGTAAACTTTCAGAGACTGCCATCTTGGAAGATAGCGTTTTCTTTATAGCTTCATTTATCGTTAAACCTTTTATCACGAGCGCTTTTACTTCCAAAACTGGAATACCAATATCTAAACTTCTAACAATACTATCAACTTGTCTCAATTTATTTTCAATCGAATAATATGCCTTTAGAGCCGCTGCTAAAGCATCTCTCTGATGACTATCACTCACTCTTATACATGTCTGTATCTTCAGATTCTCCAAAAATCTAGCAACGGCCTCTCTCTTCTCGTTTACTGACAAGCTATTTTTCGGTACATACAGGGAAGCGTTTAAAGCCGTAGCTAGTTTCTTGGCGAACATAGGCGGCGGATTCGAATCAGTAGCTACTATAAGCGTCTTTCCATACTCCGATAATATCTTCAATATCTGATTTCTACTAAGCCAGCGCTTGCTCATTAATAAGAGAGGATAGCCATCTATAGTAAGAATAGCTAAACCGGTTGAAATCCCCGGGTCAACGCCTACTATAAGGTACCTATCCTGCTTGGCTTTACGGATTTTCCTACGCCTAAATAGAGGGACGAATTCCACTTTGTCCCGAACGACGGGTTCTATAGTGACATGAACATCGTGTCCCTTTCTCGGCTTTATTAAGCCGAAAAGAGAACGGCGGGGAGCATATACTATAAAAATACTGCCCGAATAGCCGTGAGGCGATTTCCGGTAGTAAAGGTCGTAATCTATCTTATTTTTATCTAAAACTTCTTTAATTTCCCTCGTTTTCCTTAATATTAGAGAATCTATATTTCTACGATAACGTTCTCTACTCATGCCTCCCTGTGTAAGACTCCTACCTCGAGTTACAGTAATCCGTGTTTCATTTTCAAAGATAATAGCTTCCGAACCAACGCCCATTGAAGCTAGTTTAGCTACAATTTCAGAAGTTTTTAAAGGATCAATCTTCCCTCCATCATGTAAGCCGAGAGAACGGGCTAACGCCTCTAATTCATATTCTTTACCATTAATGATATTTACCTGGACGAGTTTAGGAGTCTTAAAGGAACGAGACATAAACGCGGCTATTTCTCCCGTATCCTCGCCTAGCTCATAGATATTATCTACTGCTACTATGTCGACTTCGTATTCATCTATGAGTTTAAGTAAACCTAGCTTCTCTACCTCGTTGATTCTCTCTTTAACCTTATCGTTCACGAGTATAGTCACGGCATATTTAGTCGTAGACCTGCTCGGGCTCTCACCCGGCAATATGTCCAGTCCCATAACTACGTGTCTAGCCATGCTAATCACTAAATATATTTAAGATGTTAGCATAGTTTGATACATCAACTTTTACCCTATACTTCCTTTTGAAAAATTTTACTATATTCTCCACGTCTCTTTTTAATAAAAATGGCGCACTCGGATGGTTTCTATCAACCCATTGAGGCCAGTCGAATATACAACATTCTTCCTCTGGAGTAATTATGATGTTATATTCGCTTAAATCTCCATGTACAATCCCTACATCATAAGCTTTCTTAACGTTCTCGAGTATCTTATCTAAAACATCCGCTGGATCTGAGAGAGGAGGAACTTCATATAAAACAACTCCTTCTACAAGAGAAGTGACTACTACATGCCTGTTCCAAGAGATAGGGCGAGGAACAGCGACGCCTTTGGGATATAGAATATTTAAACCTTCATACTCGCGCTCAGCAGCTAATCTAGCCTGGTAAAGCCAAGATATATGTCTTCTATCCCCTATATAGGTCCTGTACTTCCGAGTCTGTCTAAAGCTAGTCCTGCCTAACCTGTGAAATTTAACTGCCACTATTTCATCGGAATACGTTAATCCCTCAAACACATCGGATTCCTTACCTACACCAATAGGCTTCGTGCTCAAACTCTTCAAAACCCCTCTTTTTACTAAGGCGTTTAAAGCTAAGCAATCGTAACCTCTCGTTGTTAATATATATCCTATATAGGCTCCTTTACGCCTCTGTACAACGCCTAAATGATAGAAGTTTCTAATTCTACCCTCGACCTTTTCAGGAGAAAATCCCGCAAGTTTAGCTATAACTTCAACTGGAACGTATTCGTAGTGAGCCATCCCTCTCTCAATAGCGTTTAAAATCCGGAAGTCAATTTCTTTCAATGATTTAAAAGCGTTTATCAACAGGTATATGCTCATTACTTCACCCGATGGTCAAGATATCCAATTTTCTCTACGCTATTATATAGTATGTTGGTCAGAAATCGAAGGCGTCTTCATATCTCCGACGCGAGCTACTTCATCATCTATATACATATCTGACATAGTAGACATAATAAACCTTGCTGTATTCTTAGAAGAACAGAGAAAGATCTATCTTTTTAACTTCTATACGCGTAACCCGTTTAGTAGCTGGTAAAGCTACATTATAAACATAGGTGCTTTCTATCCGCGTTGAAAAGACGGAGCTATTATGAGCATGCCCATGTATTACAAGTGTAGGCCTAATCTTTTTTATAATTGTTTTCAAGCGAGCAGAGCCTAAATACCTCCATATCTGCGGCTTTTCTCCTTTAAGAGTGTCACAGATAACAGCGTAGTGGGTTATCAAAATTACATAGTTATTTTCCCTCTTGGCCTTTATCAATAATTCTCTAATTCTTATAAGCCTCTCCGCATATACAGCGGTAATATTTGGAATATGCTTAGCTTGCCATGATGTAGGTTTGTCTAAGACACCTCTACTTCCCACTAAGCCGATTCTAGCTCCTTTTACTTCAATCTGTTCATAGCTGTCGTTTAACCATAATATCTCAGGATATTTACGGCGTATCTCTTCTTCTAACTCTTGATATTCTTCGTTGCCGAATACGGCATAAATTGGACCATTATACTGAGATTTTATTATAGATAAAACTTCGCCATATTCCTCAATTTTTCCTTTAAAAACCATATCTCCAGCTAAAATAAGCAGATCTACATCCGAAAAATCGAAAGCCGATACTGCAGATTTGAATAAGTCCAAGTATTTAGGCAGATGGGCGTCGGAGACAGCGGCTAGGTTAATGCTTTGTCTCATAAACTTCAAGATACTTAATAACCCGACAGTTTAAAATATAAACGGTAACATGAAGCCGAAAATTCGAAGTTTAACTCTAGAAGTTTTAGCCGAAGATGTCTTAACAAGCTTAGGCTACAATATACTCGATAGGAATCATAGAGTTAGAATTGAGGGAGTAGATGTAGCAGAAGTAGACTTAATAGCTGAAAAAAATGACGAAAAATATGCGGTCGAAGTAAAAGCAGGGACTATCTCTGTAACTGATATAAGGCAGGCTTATACGAATGCCCTAATTTTAGGATATAAACCTTTAATTATATGTAGAGGATATTCTGATGAATCGGCCAGAATACTGGCAGAACATCTAAACATCGATGTAGTTAAGCTTCAAGATTTTATCGTACTATCGACTCCTGAGGAAATCTACAATATATTCTTCAGTACTCTCGTTGACGTTCTCCTAGAAACGATAAGTCCGGCATATCAAATATCCAAAAAACGAGAAGTAGACATAGAACTTTTAAAAACAATTATAGAAGCAAAAAATCTCAGCGATGCAGCTAACAAGCTGGGAATAACCGTTAAAAAACTAATCGCTAAGCTGAAAGAGATAGGATTGGTCAGAAAGACTGAACATGGAGTTAAAGATTTCAACTTCGTAAAGCTTCAAGCTCTATTATCGTTAATCTTCATGATGAGAAAGTGAAGAGCTATGAGTATAAAAGCCGTCGCCTTGGATGTGGATGGCGTAATCACGGAAATCAGTAGTGTGTGGCGCTATATTCACGAAAGACTTGGAACTCTTGAAGCGGCTAAGATAAACGCGGAAAAATATAGGCGAGGCGAAATAGACTATGTTGAATGGGCTAGGCTAGACGTTGCTTTATGGAAAAACGTAGATATGAAAACTATAAAAAATATAGTTGATTCGATACCGATTAGACGTGGATCTAGTGAATTTTTCAAATTTCTTAAACACTGTAGATTAACGATAATAGCTTTAAGCGCGGGACTAGACGTTGTGACTGACCGTTTAAAAAGAATGTTTGAAATAGATTATGCCCTAGCTAATAAGCTAATAGTAAAAGACGGAATTATAACTGGAGAAGTAGAAGTTTATGTAGGCTACTACGATAAAGGCGAAATTTTAAAGAAAATATGTAATAAAATGGGAATAAAGACAGAAAACTGTATAGCGATTGGAGATAGCGAAGTAGACATACCAATGTTCGAGGAAGCAAACATAGGAATAGCGTTTAACCCTAAAGATTGGAAAACAGCGGAAAAAGCGGATATCGTAGTATACTCCAGCGATTTACGAAGCCTAATACCTGTAGTAGAAATGTTTATAAAAACCTAGTTAACCCTTTCTCCTCCTCTAATACTTTAAGGCATTTCTCCAGTGATAAACGCTTATATTCCAATCCATAGCTACGTAGCGTCTCTAGACAGTTTTTCGCTAGCCTAGGAGAGACTAGTATACCTCTAGCATCGGGAACGTCTCTGCGAATATAATCCATATACCGCTTCAACTGGATTACAGCATCTAATCCTGCAATATCTTTCTTCAACTCTATTATGACTAGGCGTCCTCTAGAGTCGAGAGCATATAAATCAACAAAACCTGGAGGCAGTTTTTTCTCAAACTCTACTATCTTCAATCCTTCCTCGATAAGCTCAGGTTTCAAGATTATGGCTTTACGCATATCCTCCTCATCTCCTATCATAGAAAAAACTCCTTTATCCACCAAGTCAGCAACTACAATCGCGAAGATATTATCAAAATACACCAATAATACTTCATGAGGCTTCTTCCTAATACTCTTCATAAAAACCCTCCCATCTTTAACTCCAAAAGTTATCAGAGAGCCGCTAGGTTGCCAAT
>Ga0190363_1000674_pt1 | contig 20358 bp, 17 predicted proteins | sample 48721867_MG_FD_161272 | JGI IMG/M metagenome (GOLD analysis project Ga0190363, IMG submission 161272) | Hydrothermal vent microbial mat bacterial communities from Southern Trench, Guaymas Basin, Mexico - 4872-18-6-7_MG | ecosystem: Environmental > Aquatic > Marine > Hydrothermal vents >... | reverse complement strand
TCACCTCATCAACCAAAGTTTGACCTTCTTCATATCCAACATATCCTGGAGGAGCACCAACCAAATAAGAAAGAGTATGACTTTCCGAAAAATCACTCATTTGATAAAAAAGAATTTTTTGTTTGAGGGCCTCAGCCAATGTTTTGACAAAATAAGTTTTTCCACAACCTGGAGGACCAACAATCAAAAAAGAAAAAACATCTTTTTTATCTGAAAAAATTTTTCTTTTTAAAAGAGAATTTAAGATTTTTTTGATTGTTTCTTTTTGACCAATTACTTTTTTTGAAATTTCCTTTTGGAGTCTTAAAAAGACCTCTTTTTCTTGTTTCAAAAAACCAATGTCTATTCCTTTAATTGAAGAAAAATATTCTCTTACATCTTCTTTTGTAAGATAAAGGGATTTTTTTTCGGTATTTTTTATTTTTTCAATTTCTTTCTGGAGATTGAATTCTTCTTTTTTTAAAGTTTCTGCTTCATTGAATCTTTCCTCAAGGATATATTTTTCTTTCTTTTTGGCAATCTCTTTTAAAATCTCCTCTTTTTCTCTCACCTGAGAGGAATTTTCTTTTTCAAAGCTTTTTCCTTTCTTCCAAGCACACGCACCATCTAAAATATCAATTGCTTTGTCAGGAAAAAATTTTTCTTTCATAAAATTGTCAGTAATTTTTAAGGTCTCTTCAATCGCACTTTTTTTAATTTTTATTTGATGAAATCTCTCAAAATGAGGTTTTAAAAAATTTAAAACTTCTTTGGTTTCTTTTTTTGACATCTCTTTTATAAACAAAACTTCAAATCTTCGCTCTAAAGCCCTGTCTTTTTCAAGGTATTTTTTGTAATCTTCAAACGTGGTTGCTCCAATGATTTGAACCTCTCCCCGAGCAAGGAATGGTTTCAAAATATTTCCCATATCCAAAGCACCAGAGGCTGCACCTGCTCCAACAATAGTGTGAATTTCATCAACAAAAAGAATAACATCATTTTCTTTTGCTTCTTTTAAAATTGCCTCAAGTCTTTCTTCAAACTCCCCTCGATAGATTGTTCCGGAAATTAATAGTCCCAAATCCAAAGCAAAAATTTTTTTGTGCGCCAAAACATCAGGAACCTCTCCTTTTTTTATTTTAGAACCTAATTTTTCAACAATCGCAGTTTTTCCTACGCCTGGTTCTCCAACCAGTAAAGGATTTCTTTTTCTTTCTCGACACAAAATAGTAATCATTTTTTGAATTTCTTTTTCTCTTCCAAAAACAGGTTTTATTTTCCCTTCCTCAATTTCTTTTTCCAAATCTCTGGCAAAAAAAGGCAATGCCTCAAGTTTTTTTTCTTTTTTTTCTTTTTTCAAAAAGGGCAAAAAAATCTCATTTCCTTTTAAAATTTCTTTTAAAGTTTTTTCAATTTTTTTTGCCGACTTTAGGGAGTTTTTGAGAGTTTTTTCTTTAAGAGCGGCTAAAAGCAAATGTTCGGAGCCAATATAACTTTGATGATAAAAAGCAGCCAAAATTCCTGCTCTTTTAAGAATAGTTTTAAAAAGATTTTCATCTTCTTTTTGCACTAAATTTTCAATTTCCTTCTCACTAAAACCAGCATTCAAAAGAACATTTTTCGCAACGCATCCTTTTGTTTTAAAAATTCCTTTAAAAAGACCCTTAATTGAGGGTTCCTTTTGAAAGTATGTTAAAATTTCTTTTGCTCTTTTGGTAAGCCTTTTTAAAATTTCTTTTGGAATTTTGAATGATTTTTTTTTCATAAATTTTATTTTAATAAGAAAGCTCAATTGAGCGATAGGCGCTTTTATAAACTCCCTTTGAAATGTATTTCACATAACCTTCAGTAGATTCAACTGAAAGATAAAATGTCGCTCCATTATCTAAAGTCCTTGTTTCTCCTTGAATTTCAGAAAGAGGTGCTTCTTCAATAAGAATTTTATAAAGAATTCTTTCTGCTCCACTGTCTGCTGCATAGAAAGCAGGTGGAGATTGCAAAAGATATTTTGTGGTTTTAATTTCATTGATATAAAAAAGAGCACTCGAGAAAAGGATTGTCGAGACAATAACGATTGTTAACAAAAACAAAACTAAAACAAAACTTTTTCTTTTTTTAGGATGAAACAACATAAATTCTTGGTGTGATTGTTGTCTGCAAAAAGAATTCCTTTTTTTTCTTTTGAGCTTTGATAAAGAAGGTAATATATGGTTGATAATAGGGAGAGCATCCTTCGCCAGGAAAGCAAAAATTGTTTACTTTAAAAAAAAGAGAGGTAATTTTAATATCTTTTGGAGAGAAAAGATAACAAGTTCCTTCATCTAAATTGCACCGTGCAAGATATTTTCCAGAAGAGGTACAGTTGGCATTTTCATCTGATAAACAATATTTAATTTTTTTTCCTTCTTGGCTTGTAAAAAGCAAATCTGTATCTTTGCTGTTTTTTTCATCAATACTTTTTGCCATCCTTACTTCACGGGAAATTTTCTCTATTAAATAAACTAAATTCTCTCTGAGGTCACTTGATGTTGAAAGTTTTTCTTTTAAGATAATATTGTCTCGAAATACTTTATAAAGCATTCCTACAATCATTCCTAAAATAGTAATCACAATAATCATTTCTGCTAAAGTAAAAGTTTTTTTGTTATTTCCAATCATAAAGATAGTCATCAATGAAAGAATAAATTTTTGAACCATAAGCAACGAAGGTTTGAACTTTAATTTCATCAGTTGAAACTTGAGTAATTTCAATCCAACGTCTAAATTGAGTTTCCTTCCAATCTGAAGGAGGAGAAGTATCTGATCTTTGCAAAAAACCTTCATCTGTAAGATAAACTTTTTGTAAAGATGGATTTGTTGAGCTGTCAATTAAATTCCAGGTTTCACCAGATTTTACCGGAACAAGAGATTTGTTAAATTTTCCCGTAAATTCTGCGTCAAATTCTTCGTTTTGTAAAAAACTCGTATCCCGAATTTGTCTTACAATTTCTGCTCCCTCAACTCCTAAATACATTGCCGTTACTTTTTGATTTAAATCTTTATCAACCTTTAAAAAAATATTAAAAGCAAAATAACTTCCTACCAAAAAAAATCCTACCCCTCCAATAACAACTAAAATTTCGGCTAAAGATAAACTTTTCATTTTTCAATTGCTCCTAAAGGATTTATTTTAAATTCTTTACACCATTCAGGACAAAATTTATTTTCTATTTTAAGTTGAACTTCAATAAATTTCCAATCGGATATTGCTTCAGAAGAAGCAGGAGTACGAATTTCAAGTTTAGGATAAGGAGGAAAAAAAACAATATATAAAGTATTGGGGTTTAAAAAAGTTCCATCTTTTTTTTTAATTTCAATTTCAGAAATTTCAACTTTTGAAGGCAAATCCTCTTTTTCAAAGATTTCTCCTGCTTCTCTTTTTCCATTCCCATTTTCATCGTTAAAAATAAAATAAGATTTTGCATTTTCTTGAATTTCTATTCCATAACCTTCAGGAAGAGAAGTCTGACTGCTTAAAAAAACTAAAGAATAACTTCTTATTTTCTCAATCTCTTGAGAAATTTGATTAAGAGCAATTTTTAAATTAGATTTTTGAAAAACCAAAGAAAAATTTATCATCCCGATTGAACCAATAATTACAATGATTGAAACTACAATTAAAATTTCTCCTAAAGTGAAAGTGTGCATTTTATTCTGGTTTTATTTCCTTCCATGAAGGGAGAATAAGCTTGCCTACATGAATGGATTTTTCTCCAAAACATTTAAATTCTTTCCCATCAGCTTCTTTTTGAGTAATTTCAAGGCGAACTAAATAATCCCGAGGAGCAGGATATCCTAAATAGAAAGGTCTTTCTTCAGTGCTTGTATCCTCTCCTGGAGAAGGTTCATAGCGGAAATCCCAGTAATAACTTATACTTGTAATTGAAGGATTGCATTCAGAAGGAAAATCTGCTGGATTTGTTGAGCAATAGAAATAACGAATCTCTCCGATAGATGTTTTGCAAGAGCATAAAGGATATGAGGGAGGAGAACCTAAAGTGCCTCCTGTGCCAGTATCTATAAAGGAAGTGGAAGTTGTATCCCAATATTGAGACTGCGAGTGAGAGATTCTTCCATAAACTCGATATTGATCAGCTCCATCTATAGCGCTCCAAGAAATTTTACAAGATTTTTTTGAGACTCCATCAACACTACAGGAAACCTCTTTTGATGGGGCTGTTTCTTCTAATGTTCCATTTTTTTTGAAAAGAGCAGTTACCATATAATAATATGTTCCTCCAGATAAATTTCCTCCTGAAGAAGGATTTGTTGAAACTCCAGTTGGTGGTTGAGGATTAAATTTAATACTTTCTCCTGAATCAGGATTAAATGGAATCCAAGTGAAATCAACTAAAGGATAAGGATGGCGTGGGGTTTTAAAAACAAGAGGACTGCCTCCAGTATCCACTTCTTGCCATTCTGACCAAGATCCGGGTTCGTCTTGGACTTTTATGCGCCACCAATATTTTTTGTCCCATTCAAATTTTGGAGGGATACTCACTAAGTTGTTATTTTCATCGTAACAGTTAAGAACAGAAACATTTTGAGTTGAAATCTTGGCTTCCTCTCCTGCTCCAATTGCATCTTCACCAGAAAGAGGGAAATAACATGTCCAATCAAAAAATAAATCAGTGAAACTCTCATTTTTTGAAACCTGAATTCTTGCAGATTTCATTTTATCTCCATCAGGGTCAGTGTATTTCCATTTAAAGGTAGCATAAATTTTCTGAGGAGTGCACTCAACTGAGTTTGGATAGATCAAGGGTTTTTCTGTAATTTCAGGTTTATTTGGAGGATTGTTTTGAACAGAAAAACTTTTTGTAAGAGAAACCTCATTAAACTGAGTATCCATCAAAGTAACTCGATATTCAATTTCATCTCCGGCATCAAAAGGACCAGCAGAGAACTCAAAATCTGTAATCGAGGTAATAGCAGTGCATTCCCCATCAATTGAACCTGAGTCACAATATCCATCTCCATTTCCATCATAGCAAGCGCAAAGGACTATCCAGGGACCAAAAGATTCGCCTGGTTTTCTCACTCGATACTCAAGTTTATGGTAATAAATCGCAGAAACTTCATCAAAGTGATTCTTTGAAACGAATTTTATCGTGCTTGCATTTTCTCTTGTAACCACTCCCCCATTCGGAATTTCACTTCCTGATTTATCATAAGCAGTGAAAGTTGAAGTTGCGGGTGGGATATAATCACAAATAAGATTGAAACTTGGTGTAAAAGTGCACTCCCCGCCTGAACATTCGTAATCCAAAAGGTTATAACTTGTTGAGGGATCTTCACATTGATCTTTTTTCTCATCAAGAATTTTAAACATACATTTTCCTTGAGAACATTTCCCTTGATCTACTTTTTCACAACCATCAAGATAAGCAGAAGCCAATCCTCGAGTTTCAGTATAACCTGGCAAAGAAAAACATCCTCCCGTTTCAACAGCGGTAATTATTTCTTCAGTTTGAGAGATAGTAACAGGGTTCATATAGATTCTAATGAAATCTACATATCCTGTATCATTGCCTCGACTTACACTTCCATCTTTGGTATAACAGAATTTAATTTCAGAAGTTCCAGGAGGAAGAGCAAGAATTTTTTGATGCCATGGAACATCGCCGCTAATTTTTGTTTTTTCTTTCCCGTTAATATAAAATCTCAAAAAGTCATAATACTTTTCTGAACTTACTTTCCAATAAAATGCTATTTCTCCTCCATTAGGAAGACTTACATTTCTAAAAATGCAAGCGCTCTGATTATTCCCTATGTCCTCATTTTGAATTCCATAAGATCCTTCATAATGAGTAGTTGAAATCTTCCAGCCTTTAGTTCCAGAAAAACTCCATCCTGAAAGATCTTGAATTTCAAAATCATATATTTCTTTAATAAAAGGATGATATTTTCTCACCCTTACCCAATCATAAGAGGTGTCTTGGATATTATAAGAAGCAGCCCCGTGGAAAGCTCCCAATGAAAAATATTTCATATCTTTTTGCCAATTAATTCCATCGAAAATTTTTAAAGGAGCATAATTTTTCCAAAGTTTTACTTCACCTTCTTTAGCAGAGATCCCTGTAAGATACCATTTATTTTCCCAAGAGTGCCAACCAGTGGATCCATAACCTACATTATAAGAACTTTTTGAGCCATCACCGATCCAATATTTAATCCATTGGCTATTATTTTCTCTCATAAAAAGCACTGTCGCGTCAGCGTGAGAGTTACTACTTGCGGTGAAGCGAGAAGAAGAAATTTCAGGAATTGTTCCCGAATAACGAGAAGTTCTTGTGTTGAAAAGTGTTTTCGCTTCAACAATATATCCATCTTGCAAAGAGAAGGGTAAAGGATTTTGAAGACCTATTGCACCGACATTTATTCTTAAAATACTATTTGAAACCGAATAATTGTCAGCTGAAATATACCAAATGCTTGTATCTAAAGGTTTTTCAAAATCATCAAAAAATTCAAAGACTTGTTCTGGCTGAGAAGCATCAGTTGCGGATGAGTTTCCATAATACATATAAATTGTTTTGGTTGAGTTTGCGGGCACAAAAGGAACCCTTACCCAAAAAGTGGCAGAGCCTTTAATTTCAGAAAGACCATTTTGAATGAAAGTTTTGGATTGAAGCGTACTATCCTCAGGTAGGTAAGCAAAAATAATCCCTCTTCTTTTAAGATTATCTCTTGAAAATATCTTCCATTGAGTATCAATTGGTGATTTAAAGTATAAAATCACTCCATCACCACCGCTATCTTCCTCGTGCCTAACAATTAATTTGTGCCAACCCTGAGTTAAATAGAGAGATCCATTATGGTCATAACAGCTGCAAAATCCATGCCCTCCATACCATGAAGCAACAATCTGTCCATCAACTTCTACTTCAACTGCATCATCTCCATCAATAGCAAAAGCCCAATATCCGGGTTTTCTCACATAAAGCCAGGTAGTATAAAACCAATTGAAATAACTGCCGACATTGCGCGGAGAATAAATTGCATCATCTAAAGTTTTTTCATAGATTGTATTAAAATTATAATCATTTATTAACCATTGATGAGTTAATGGATGTCCTATTTTTCCCTTATATTTTACTCGCAAAACTTGCCCCACACTTTCTTTGTAAAAAGCTAAAGGAGCACCATTTTCATCAGTAAATCTAATATCATCAAAATCAATCTGCATATCAGAATCATAAGGGACATCCACTTTTATCTGGAAATTTCTAAGAGTTTCAGGGTTTGAAGAGTTATCAATGGTAATTTTTCTTTTTTTTGTCCAGGTTCCAGAAGAACAGGAATTCCCTTCGTTTGCAGGAGCGCAGGTCCAATATATTCCATCACAAGCATCAACTGAACATTCCTCATCTAAGTTGCAATCTTTTTTTGTGTTGCATACCTCACCACAACAAACTCCTGCTCCCCCTGCACAAGAAGAAAGGTCCGGCTTCCCTAAACATTCCCCACTCACTACAAGAAACCAACCTTCATCAACCGCAGTGTTATAAACACTATCTGTTGCCTCTGCTTTATAATAAACAGTCGTGCCTGCAGGAATGCCATCTTCTGGAATTTTAACAGAAAAACTTGAAATATTTAAAAAGGGATTATTATCACATTTTCCATTTGCATTTGCATCTTTACAATCAATAATAAGAGACCAAGGACCATTGTTTAACTTATAAAAGACTTTTACTTCATAAACATCATTTACTCCCAATCCACAAGGATCTTGCTCAAAAGAAGTAACTTCCAGTTTCACTTTATTAGTATTTTCTTCTCTTACTTTTCCTCCATCTGGAATAAAATTTCCTTCACTATCATAAGCAGAACTTGTAACTGCAGGAGCAATATCATCACAACTTGGTTCTTGGCAATCCCTCACACCATCACAGTCATTATCTTTACCATCAGTGCAAACATCTTTTCCTCCACAATAGACTCCTATTTTTTCCTCTATATCATAACAATCACAATCACAGTTGCACTTTATTGAATCTCCATCCCAGTTGTTACTTTCTGAGCATAAAACAGTATTTATATTTTTACACTCACCGTCCTTACAGCCATAATCATAAAGCGTGGGACCTGAACAAAAATCACAGTTATAGGTTGATACTGAATAAACACACTTTCCTGAACTATCACAAGAATAATCCCTAATCTCACAGCCTGCTCCTCCGCCATAATTAGGACAAGAGGTTTTTGCAAAGCACCCATCGCAGTTTGTTCCTTGACAACAATTAGCTCCTGTATTTGCAGGAGTGCATGTCCAAGAAGTGCCACTGCAGGTTTCAGTTGAACACTCATCATCAAGACTGCAACTATAGGATGTATCACAAATCCCTCCACAACATCTTCCAGAACCACCATTACAATGAGTTAAATCACCAAGATAATTTCTGGAGTTATCATAACATTGAGATGAAAAAACAGTAAAACTTTTAATATCGCTTGCTCCCGTATTTGGCACAGGATAAGCTGCATCTGTTGCTTCACCATAATATTCAATAATTGTTCCCTGAGAAAAAGGACCAATTTGGATAGACTGAGTAGTAGTTTCTGGATTTGTCCATTCCTGACAGTTCCATTCTCCGCCATTTTTTCGCCAGCAAATCTTCATTGAATAAATTCCAGACTCATCAGTTGCAGTAATGGTAAGGGCAACAGTATCTTTGTCTAAAACAGGATCAGGGCTATGAGAAACAGTAATGACCGGTGGTTCAATATCCTTATAAACATTAACAATTTTTGTTGATTCAGCAAAATTGCTTGCTAAACTGTAAGGTAAAAAAAAGACTTGAGCTTTATCTTGCCAGCTATCATCTGGAGTGATTGTGTAAGTGCAAACATAAGAAGATCCACTCCAATCGCATCTATTTGTGGGAGGTTGTTTAAGAACAGGATCATCTGATGTTTTATCTTCAGAGGAACTTTCAGCACAAATTAAAGGAACATCATCTGTTGAACCCTCTGCTGGCGGTGAGCAGATGCGTAGATAATAGTTAATTCCATCTGAAGGATCACTTGTGGGATCAGTGATGATAAATTTAATTTCATTTTCTTGATTTTTAACAAAAAATCCTTCCTGAGCACTTCCTGGATTAATTTTTATATCAACACTCGCTACAGAAAAAGAATAAGAACCACTCGAGGGAGCAAAACTTTCATTTTCTGCGCCATCTTTAGCTTTTGCTTTCCAAAAAATTGTATCATTTTCATTTAAAGCAGAACCTGGAATTTTTCCTTCGCAGGTTGCAGATGGTTTAAGTCCTAAATGGTCACAAATAATATCATTTTTATCAAGCCAACTTGGATCTTTTGTCCAGGAAAGAACAATTGTGTCAAGTCCCCAATCGCTTGAATTCTCATCATCTGAAAAAGCTGCTTCAATTGTTACTGGATTTCTTGCAAAAACAGTGCCTGATGGATCTCTTTCTGCAGAAACTAAATCTGGAGGGTTGGTATCACAAAAAAGAAGTCCTGGGGTAACTTGATTTAAGAGGACATTTTTTAGGTCATTTTGAGAAACTACATCAAAATAATCATCTGGAAAAGTAGCAATATCGTTTTGAAAAAATTTTTTGAGTTTATCGTCTGTAATCTTGTATCCAATAACCACAATTCTAATTCCATTTTTTTTTGCCGAGTCTGCCCACATTTTCGCTGAATCGCGCGAGTTTGGTTCTCCATCAGTGATAATTATCATCGTAGAAGGAACGTCTCTTCCATTATTTCTTATTTCTCCGTTAGCATAACTTATTCCTCCAGCTAAATCAGCCGAGCCTCCTGCGGAAAGATTTTTTATTTTTTCTTTACTCAAAGATTTTGGATCAGTTAAATGACTGTCTAAAGTTGGCTCATCTGCAAAATGAACTACCGCTACATTGTCAACATCACGCAAAGCAACGTCTATATAACTATCGCAATCTGAGTCATTATCATCAGTGCAGTCTGGAGGACAGCAATTATCTCCTCCAGTGCAGGATGAAGTTTCAGTACAACCCGTTTGAGGACCAATAAGAACATTTTTCACTGCTTGAAGTTTGGCTATACCATCATCTCCTGAATCATCCATTGTGGTAGAAGTATCAATTACGAGTACTAAATCTAAAGGTTTACATTCGCTTTGAGAAAAAGTTTTTTGAGAAAGACTTAAAAAAATAAGAACAAAACTTCCAATAAGGATTGAGACGATTTTTTTAGCTCTCATTTTATTTTCACCTCTTTCATTTTTACTCCAGCAGGTCCAACCACAATGATTGAGTCTATTTCACAACTTTTTGTGGTTAACAAAAAAACTTCATTTTCTTTTTTGAATTCAACCGGAAAATATTTTTTTTCTTTTTTTGCTAAAAAAGCCTGCGCAGGACAATCTTTTGAGTTTTTTATTTTTAATTTAATTTTTAAACTTTCTTTTTCACATTTTTTCTCTAAAAGAGATACCTCTGAGTTTTTGCAAGCATTAATTAATTTCTCTATTTTTTCTCTTTGGGGTTGAGGACGAGAAAAACTTTCTTTTTCCCCTTCTTTAGTCACACCTTCAACTTTGAATTTTCCATCGCATTTGTAAACTGTGCATTTTTGATAATTTTTTCCAGAGCACAAAAAATAATATTTACAAGACTTATCTTGACAGTTTTCAGCCAAAAGTTCACATTTTGGCAAAAGTTTTTTCGGAGTCCATTTTTCGGAAAATAAAAAATATAAAAATGCAAAAAAAAGCAAAATAAGTAAAAGTAAAGTTAATTTCACTTTTAGATTTTTTTTCATAAAAAAATTTTAAAGCATTCCTGAAAGGTTGTAAAGTGGCAAAATTACAGAGAGTGCAATAAAGCCAATTATTCCCCCAAGAAAAACAATTAAAATTGGCTGCAAAAGTGAAGTTAAATTGTTCATCATATTTTCTGCCTCTTTTCTGTAAAAATCAGCAATTTCTTCTAAAACTTTTGGAATATTTCCTGAGCGCTCGCCAGAGGAGATCATTTGTGGAAAAAGAGGGGGGAAAATATCTTCATAAGAAAAAGCCTCACTTATAGAAATACCCCTTCTCACACGCTCTTTTATTCTTAAAAGGGCTGATTGATACAAAACATTTCCTGAAAGTTTGGCAGTTTCTTCAAAACAAGAAAGAATAGGCACTCCTGATTTAATAAGAGTTTTAAGAGTTTCTGAAATCGTTGCTAAGGAAACTTTTTCTAAGATTCCTCCAATGATTGGGGCTTTTAAGAGATATTTGTCTTTCAAAAATTTTCCTTTTTCTGTCTTAAAAAACTCTTTTAAGATCAAGAAAAAAACAAAAATTCCTCCAATTATAAATAACCATTTTTTTATTAAAAAATCACTTATTGAAAGAAGAATTTTTGTGGGCAAGGGAAGTTCAACTTGCATTTCTTTATAAACTGCAGACATTTTTGGAAAAACAAATCCAATAAGGACTCCAATAGCAATGAAAGTAAATCCAACAACAACTGCAGGATAAGTTAAAGCTCCTTTAATTTGAGCTCTCCAGATATAGTTTCTTTCAAGATAATTCGCTAAATCTTCAAGAACACCATTAAGGTTTCCGGTAGCTTCTCCTACTCTGATTGTATTAATAATAAAAGGAGAAAAGATTTCACCATGATAACTTAAAGCTTCAGAAAAACTCATTCCTTCTTCAATGTCTGCAATAATTCGAGAAACTTTTTGAGAAAAATAAGGAGAACGCAAACTTAAAGACAAAGATTTAAGGGCGTTGAGTAAAGAAACGCCTCCTTCAATAAGTAAAGAAAGTTGTTTAAAAAAGAAAATTAACTCTTTAAAATCAACTTTTTTTCTAAAAAAAGCCCACTCTCTTTCTTTTTTCAAATAAAAAACAAAAAGATTGCTTCGATGCAAAAGTTTAAGTGCAACTTCCTCAGATGCTGCTTCAATTGTTCCCGAAAAAATATTTCCTTGAATATCTTTTGCTTGGTATCTATAGCGCATTTTAAGTTAAATGCAAAATCTCATCAATATCAATGATACCTTTAAGAGCTTTTAAAATTCCATCCTGACGCATAGTAATCATTCCTTGATTTTGGGCTTCTTTTTCTATTTCTTCAAGCCCTCCTCCTCGCAAAATAATTTCTTCTAAATCTCTTGTCATTTTCAAAATTTCATGAACTGCAATTCTTCCTTTTTTCCCCTTAAAGTTGCATTTTTTACATCCCTGAGGCCGCCAAACATAAAAAGGCGGAGAGGGCCTTTCCTTTTTTGGCATTTTTGAAATTTCTTTTTCTATTACTTTAAGTTCTTCTTGATTAGGTTTGTCTTTCCTTTTGCAAAAAGGACAAAGTCGCCTTACAAGACGTTGAGAAATGATCATTCTTACAGTTGCCGGTAAAAGAAATTTTGGGACCCCAAGATCTAAAAGTCGAGGAATGGCAGCCGGAGCGGTATTTGCATGAACAGTTAAAAAAACAAGATGTCCAGTAAGAGCTGCATGAGTACTCAATTCTGCTGTTTCTCGATCCCTTACCTCCCCTACCATGATTACATCAGGGTCTTGCCTGACAATTTCTCTCAAACCAGAAGCAAAATCATATCCAATTTCAGGTTTAACTTGAGATTGATTAATTCCAGGTAAAACATATTCCACTGGGTCTTCAAGGGTCACAATGTTAATTTTGTCTGTATTAAGTTTTGAAAGAATTGTATAAAGAGTAGTTGTTTTTCCAGAACCTGTAGGACCACAAATTACAACCGACCCAAAAGGATAATTAAATACTTCTTTAATTAATTTTAAGTTTTTACCCATAAAACCAAGTTTTTCAAACTCTAAAATAACAGCTGAGGGATCCAAAATTCTTAAAGCCACTTTTTCTCCCCCAGCCACAGGAAAACTTCCGACTCTAAAATCAATTTTTTTTCCTTCTTTTTCAATCTGAAACCTTCCATCCTGAGGAATTCTTGTTTCTTCAATTTTAAGTCCTGCCATAATTTTGATTCTTGCTACAATCGATGGCAAAAGATGTTTTGGTAAAAAAAGAGAAGAATACAAAACTCCATCTACTCGGTATCTAACCCGCATTTTGTCTTTGTATGGCTCGATATGAATATCAGAAGCTTTTCCCTCAATTCCGTGCATCAAAATTGTATTTACAATTTTTGCAATCGGTGCTTCTGCAATTACTTTTTTCTCAACTTTTTTTTCTTTTAAAACTTTTTCTTTTTTGAGTCGTTCAAGAGCGGTTTTAATTTCTTCTTCTAAAGAGCGATATCCCTTCAAAAATTTTTTAAATTGTTGAGGAGAAATAAGATAAAGTCTTATTTTGATGTTTTTTTCTTTTTCTAAAAATCTAAGATAAGAAAGGACAGAGAAATTTTCAGGCTCAATTGCCCCTATCTTTAAAGTCTTGTCTTCTTTTTCTAAAGGAACAATTTTGTATTCTCTTGCTACTTCTTCTGGAATTTGTTTAAAAACTTCGGCTAAAGTTTCTTCAGGAGGAATTTTCCATAAAGGGATTTTTAAAAACTCTGCCTTTTTTTCATAAAGATCTTTTTCTGAAAGGATTTTTTTATCTAAAATAATCTCTTCAAAACTTTTCCCTGTTTTTTCTTTCTCTTCTAAAAGAAATTTAATTTCTTTATCATTGAGGAGTTTTTTCCTTCTTAAAAAATGTAAAAATTCTTTTCCAAGCATCTTAGGGCAAAGGAGAAAAAATATCTTTTTTACCCTTTGTCTCTGGAGGAAGTTTATCAATGTTTAAATTTTTAAGAGGAAAAGTTTCTTTTAGTTCTAAAAAATGTTTATTTTTAAAAAGGTGAAGCGTCTCTCTAATTTGATTGAGTTCTTCTTCTTTTAAAAGACCCTCCTTTTTTTTGATTTCTAAAAAAGTTGAGTGCTTTTTTGATAAAAAAAAGAAAGTCAAAAAAACCAAAATCAAAAAGAAAATAATTACCCAAAAAGCTTTATAAAGAATTTCTCTTCTTTTTTTTACTGGATAAATTAAAATTGGCATAAAAATTTATTTTTTTTGGGCTTTTGCAAAAGAAAAAAGTTCAAGCGAGTAGCGGTAAAGTTTAAGTTTTTTTTCTTCATTGGTAGGGGAAACTCTTATACTTTCTATATCAAAAAGAGGAACATTTTTCCAGAGAGCGTCAAGAAAATTTTTAAAATCATTATATTTTCCAACAAGCTTAAGAGAAATTTTAAGCTTTTGCAAAGGGACCTCTTTTTCAGAAATTTTCTCTCCAAAGGAAATATTTTCCCAAACCATTCCATTGCGAGCAGAAAGAGTTTGCAAAGAAAGCATTATATAAGGAATATCAAAATCTTCTGAAACAAGAATTTCAGATTTTTGAAAAAGGTCTTTTGATTTTTCAAACTTTAGTTTTAAATATCTAATTTGCTGAAGATTTCTTTTTTCTTTTTCAACAAGAGTTTTTATTTCTTCTTTTTTCTTTTTAAGCTCAGAAATATTTTTTTGCAAAGGAAAAAAGACAAATTTTAAAACAAAAACCCAGATTAAAAGATGAACTCCTAAAAAAATTAAAATTTTTTTGTTTTCTTTAATTGAAACTTTTAAGATTTCCATAAATTTGGGTCAAACTTTATTTCAAGATCAAAAATGGTGCGATTCTTTTTTTTATCAAAGTTTACTTTTAAAAGTTTTACTTCTTTTACCGAAGGGTTTGCTTTGAAAACATTTATTTGCCAAGCTAAAGGTAGAGCTGAAAAAGATTCTAAACTTAAAGTAAGACTTTCTTTTTTAAATGAAAGAGAAAGTTTTTTTATTTCCACATCTTTAAGCAAGTTTTTTTCCAAAAATTCAAAAACTCTTTTTGCTCGAGATTGCTTTTGAAGTGCTAAAGAAGCAAGTTTAAGTTTTTCTGATTTCTTTTTAAGTTCTTTTTCCTCAAGGGGCTGACGTTCATTTTGAATATTGTAAAGATCATTTTTAACTGAATTTAAAGATATAACTGAGAAAAAATAATAAAAAATACTCAAAATGGCAACAAAAATAAAAAGAAATGTAATTCCATTTGCAACCCAAATGATTTTTTTTTCTAAAACATCATCTGAGAAAAACTCATTTAGATATTTTTTTATTCTCATTTTCAAAATTTTTTCACAAAAACTACATTTTTGCAAGAGAAGATAAAGCAGTTCCTACTGCTCCGGAAAAATAAATCTTAGATTGGGCGATTTTCTCTTCAAAGTTTTCAGGGCAGTTCATTTTTGAAAATGGGTTTGCAATACTTACTTTCCTTTGGAATCTTTTTTCAAAATAGTTCAAAATACCCGGCACCTGGCTCCCTCCCCCTACAAAGATAATTTCTTTAATTGTTTCCCCCAAAGAATTTCTAAAATTTTCAAGTTCTCTTTCTAAAGAAAAGGAGATTTTCTCTAATACAGTTTGGGAAGCATTTTTTACTTGAGGATGAAAAATGCCATTTTTAAAAAGCATTTTTTGCGATCTTTGCCAGGAAAGGTTCATTTTTTCACTTAAAGCACGAACAAGATCTTCAACTCCTATTTCAACAAAAAAAGTAGATTTTACTTTTCCTTGAGAGGAAATAATAAAGTTTGTAACTTTTCCTCCAAGATCTATGATTAAAAGAGGATATTCTTTTTTCCCAAAAAGTTCTGCCTCCACATAAGCCTCATTTTCTAAGGAAAATAAAATCAAGTCAGAAAATTCTGCAATTTTTTCATATTTTTCAATTATTTTTTGAGGAGTCGCTGAAAGCAAAATTTTTATTTCGCTTTCTGTTTTTTTAATAATCTCCCATTCAATAATTGCTTCTTTTGATGAGAAAGGAATATATTTTGAAACTTGAAGTTGAATTACTTGTGGAAGTTCTTTTGGGTTGAAATGAGGCAAAGAAATAAAAGTAAAAAAACTTGAGGCGGGAGGTAAAGAAAAAGAAACTTTTTTTTCTGTAATTTTTGCTTTGTTTAAAGCTTTTTTTAAAAGAAAAGCAATTTTTTTTTCGTCTAAAGAAAAAAGAGGTTGTCTTGAAAATTCTTTTCCCGAAAATAAAATTGCATAATTTTCTAAAAAAAACTCTTTTTTTTTCTTTTTTTTTTCAACAATTTTAATTGCTGAAGATCCAATATCTATGCCAACAATTTTTTTCTCTCCAAAAAGAAACATAAAAATTTTTTTGTTTTTAATCTTAAAAATTTTATAATTAAATAACAAAGTTGTAAATTTTTATGGAAAATATTGAAAGATATTTAGAAAAAATTTTTGAAGAGGCTATTTTAAAAGAAGCCTCAGATATTCATTTCTCAGTTGGAAGAAAACCCACTTTAAGAATTGAAGGAAAACTTTCTCCTCTTGAAGAATATTCCCCTCTTTTACCAAAAGATACCGAAAAAATCGCTCTTTTTTTGCTCTCAGAGAAAAAAAAAGAAATTCTTTTTAGCAAAAAAGCAGTTGATTTTTCTTATTCTTTTAGAAAAAAAATAAGGTTTAGGGGGAATGCTTATTTCCAACAAGAAGTAATTTCAGTTGCCCTAAGAATTATCCCTTCAAGAATTAGAACAATCGAAGAACTTAATTTACCTCCACTTTTGCATCGTTTTGCTAATCTTGAACAAGGTTTTGTTTTAATTACAGGACCCGCAGGTCATGGAAAATCAACCACCCTTGCTGCTTTGATTGATGAAATTAACCATAAAAGAGCAGATCACATAATTACAATTGAAGATCCAATTGAATATACCTTTTATCAGGACAAATCCATTGTTGACCAAAGAGAAGTTGGAAGAGACACTCAAAGTTTCATTTTTGGTCTGCGTGAGGCTTTAAGACAAGATCCAGATGTAATTATGGTAGGAGAAATGAGAGATTATGAGTCAATTTCAATTGCCCTCCGGGCTGCCGAGACTGGACATCTTGTTTTTTCAACTCTGCATACAAACTCTGCTTCTCAAACTATAGATAGAATAATTGACGTTTTTCCCGCAGAGCAACAAGAACAAGTAAGAGCCCAGCTTGCTTCCACTTTAAGAGGAATAGTCTCTTTAAGGCTTCTGCGTAAAATTTCCGGAGGGAGAATTCCTGCTTGTGAAGTTTTAATTGCTAATCCTGCAGTTTCTGCAGTCATTCGAGAAAAAAGAACCCATGAGATTGATATGATTATCTCAACCTCGCGCGAGGAAGGAATGCAATCATTGAATCATTCTTTAGCAAATTTAGTGAAGAAAAAAGAAATCTCATTTGAGGAGGCTTTGAGATACTCTTTGCGTCAAAAAGAACTTCGTCTACTTCTTGGAAAAATGTAAAAATGAAATTTTTTCTTTTTTTTCTTTTTTTCTTTTTGGGAAGTTGTTTTGGAAGTTTTTTTAATGTTCTTTGTGAAAGATTGCCAAGAAAAGAAAGTATTTTGGGAAGGTCTTTTTGTAGAGGATGCAAAAAAAAACTTTCTCCAAAAGAACTTGTGCCCATTTTTTCTTATATTTTTTTAAAAGGAAGATGTTCAAGATGTAAAAGCAAAATTCCTTTTTTTTATTTTTTAAATGAACTTCTTTTTGGACTTTTATTTTTAAATATTTTTTTTGTAAAAAACATTTTGGATTTTGTTTTTCTTTTTGGATCTTTTTTCTTTTTTTATTATGTTTTTTTAGCAGACCTTCGGTTTCTTGAAGTGCCAGATTTAATTTTCCTTTTTGGTTTCCTCTTTGGATTTCTTTTTTGCGCTTTTAAAGGAAATTTAACTTCTTCTTTTTTTTGGGGAACTCTTTTTTCTTTACCCTTTTTTTTGATTGCTTTTTTCTCAAAAGAAAAATTAATGGGTTTTGGCGATCCAATTTTTATTTTTATTTTGAGTTTCTTTTTTGAACCAGAAAAATATTTTTTTGCAATACTTTTAGGGTTTATTTTTGGAGGAATAATTTGTTTATTTTTAATTTTTTTAAAAAAGAAAACTTTAAAATCTAAAGTTCCTTTGCTAAGTTTCCTTTCGCTTTCAGCAATTATTTTTTTGTTTCTTTCTGAAAAATGTGCCATGGCATAATTTTTCAGACACCTCTGTTATTCTGAGAATGATAAAATGAAAGAAAAAATTGAAAATTTGGAAAATTTCTTCGCCGAATTTAAAAATTACTTTGGAAGAAGGAAATTTCAGACCGAGCTAAAGAAGCAAAATATCTCTGGCTAAAAAAGGAAAGCTTTTTCTCTTAAGATCTTTAAAAGAGCTTTGATGATAAGGTGTACCTATATACCCGACAAGTTCTCAGTGAATTTTCCACAAGTCATTTTTTAAATTTTCAAAAAGTAGCCGTTTTCTACGATCGTATAAAACGGCTATGTGTTAACAAAATTGGAGGATCGGACAATTTTGTTAACATTTTCTGAGAATGATAAAATGTATTTGAAATTCATTTCTGATAATATACAATAATTGTATATGATCGGAAATGAAAAAAAATCTGAAAAATTTAGAATTTTAATAGAAAAATTACCGATTTTTACTTTAGAAAATTTAAAAGTTTTTGATTTAAATGAAAACTATCTTAGAACTCTCCTTTCAAGAGAAGTAAAAGCTGAAAGAGCAATAAGATTAAAGAAGGGGTTTTATACTTCTAAAAAGTTCATTGAAAAAATGAAAGAAAAAGGGAAATATTCTGACTTTTTGGAATTTTTAGCTTGTAAAATCTATCCCCCCTCATATTTAAGTTTAGATTATGCTCTTTATGAAAACAACCTTTTAACTGAAATGCCAACAAATTTCACCTTAATTACCAAAAATAAAACCGCCATTTTCTCTAATAAGTTAGGAAATTTTATCTATCATAAAATTCGAGAAGATCTTTTTTGTGGATTTAAAGTCATTAAAAAAGGCGGGTTTTTTATTCTCAAAGCTACTAAAGCCAAAGCTTTGTTTGATTTTCTCTATTTAAGAAAAAATTTGCTTTTAAACAAGAAAACAATCCAAGAGCTAAGAATTAACATCGAAGAACTAAGTTTAAAAGATAAAAAAGAGCTTAAAAAATACATTGAAAAAGAAAGGTCTCAAACAATGAAAAGAATTTACTCTCAACTTTTATGAATTTAGAAGAAATAAAAAAAATTTTAGATGAACATAAGGAAGCTTCTTGGCTTTTTAAGAGAAACCTTTTAAAAGAATATCTTCAAATTTTGAGTTTATCTTTTATCTATTCTCAAAAAAAATATCAGTCTTTAATCTTTTACGGAGGCTCTTGTTTGAGACATTGTTTTGGTTTACCTCGTTTATCTGAGGATTTAGATTTTATAGATTTAAAGAAAAAAATTGATTTAAAAAAATTAGCTGAAAAGCTTTCTTTGTTTTTTGAAAAATTTTTAGTAAAGCCAAAAGCAAAAATCCAAAAATTTAGAATTTATTTAAAATTCCCTCTCCTTTATCAGCTAAATCTTGCCAAAAAACCAGAATCAGAATTTGTAATTTTAAAAATAGAAGTTTTTAAAGAATTTGATTTTTGTAAAAACTATAAAATTGAAATTGTGCCAGTTTTTAAGTTTAACTGTTCTTTTTTAGTGAGAACTTTGGACCTTTCTTCTTTGATGGCAACAAAAATAAGAGCAATTTTGTTAAGAAAATGGGAAAAGAAAGACAAAAAAGGAAGGGTTTTAGCAAAAGTTAAAGGAAGAGATTATTTTGATTTGATGTGGTATCTTGAAAAAGGAATTAAGCCTAATTTAAAATGCCTTGGCAAAAAAATGAGTTTAAAAGAACTAAAAGAAACTATACTAAAGGAAATAGAAAGGGTAGATAGAAAAAGTTTAATTTATGATTTGGAGGGTTTAATTGAGGATAAAAATTTTATTAAAGATTTAGCTGAAAATTTAAAAAAAATTTTGATAAAGGAAATAGAAGAAAAACTGTAAAACTTCCTCTTGACAAAAAATTTTTATTTGTTAATATATAAGTAGTTCTTTTAAAATTCTCACCTCCCAGTAAGGGGCTCAAAATGAGCCCCTTACTGCGTTTATTAGATAGGTTTTTTCCGCAATCTTAAAATAAAACCCAAAATATTTCCTAAAAAATGCAAAAAAAGATTTATCAAAAAAAGAAAAAACCAATCTTTAAGAGTTAATGGTAAAAAAGGTGCCCCGAGCAAAAAAGCTCCAAAGGTATAGTCAATTTCGTCAAAAGGAATCCATGGCTTTCCTGGAGGAATGTTTTTTTGACGCTTAAAAAAAGAAAATAAAATATCACCAAAAAGCACTCCAAAAGATAAAAGAAAACCTAAACTCAAAGCATTTTTAAAATTGTAATCAATCAAAGAGATATTTTTAAAAAAAGAAAATTGATAAAAAAAACTTTGGAAAATAGCACAAAGAATTCCTCCTAAAATCCCAAAAATTAGCCCTCTTAGTG
>Ga0190363_1000673_pt1 | contig 20397 bp, 10 predicted proteins | sample 48721867_MG_FD_161272 | JGI IMG/M metagenome (GOLD analysis project Ga0190363, IMG submission 161272) | Hydrothermal vent microbial mat bacterial communities from Southern Trench, Guaymas Basin, Mexico - 4872-18-6-7_MG | ecosystem: Environmental > Aquatic > Marine > Hydrothermal vents >... | reverse complement strand
AATTTTTTTGATTCAATTTTTTAAGAGATGACTGAAAAATATGCATATCTTTTTTTTACTGATAAAATTAAAATTTCAATTTTTTCTTTATTCATAACTTTCCCTTAAATATTTTATCTAAAATTGACTAAAAATAGAGTTGACGTCATTTTTCCCTTTTTTTCCTCTCGTTCTGAAATGTCTTTTTTGTATTCTTCACTCTTAGAATATTTTTTGTAAATCTCTATATATTTTCTTAAGTTATCCAATTGTGATTTTGAAAGTTTTATATTTTTTATTTTCTCTTTTTACTTTTTTGTTTAATTAATTTTTGCTTTTAACAATTCTTTTAAACTTTCCCAATAGTGTTTTTTAAATTCTTTTTGATCAACCCTTATAAATTTCCATTCTTTCCCTGTTAGCTTTGTTGCATCCTCACACCAAATTTTGGCTCTTTCATCCTTTAGCTGAACCTCTATATCAATTCTTTCCTTTATCTCTAATAGAAAATATTTTTCATCTATAGTTTTGACTATAAAATCAGGATAATAAAATCTTATGTTCTTTTCTTTGTCTAACCACTCTATGAAGAACCAAATCTTAGGAACAATTTTAGTAAAAGCAGAAACATCACTAGCTCCATCCAAAAACTTAGCAAAATCTATCTCAAAAGTATTCTCGCAAGGTACATAATTGAAAATACATTTTTTAGCCGGATAAACCTGTCTTGACCAAACAAAAGGCTTAACTTGAGATAAATCTATAAAATCTTTCTTTTCAGGCATTATTTCTTTAAATGTTAAGTCTTTAAATGCATTTGCAAAAGTCTTAACCAAAAATTCTTCTATATAAGTTTGACTAAGATTATAAAGAACTCTTGGATCATCTAAATTTACTTCTTTTTCAAATAACTTTTTGCACACATAATTTTTTACTAAAGGATAGAACTTTTCAAAATTAGTAGTTGTAGGAATTTTTAATTTTTTCAAAATCTTTTGGGTATAGTAAGCGATAACTGATCTTGCATCTTGGGGAACAGGTAAAATCCATTTTTTTCTTACAACTTCTGTACCATCATCCATTCTTTTAGCAATGTAGTCTGTTTCTAAAACTTTATTTTCTAAATTTTTACCACCTTCAGGAATTTTTTCTAAATCTAACTCTTCTAAATCAGGTTCTTTTAAAATAATCCTTGGTGAAATTACAGGAATTCTTATATTTTTATCCAATTTATTCTCATCAACAAAAATAGTGGTAAGCTCGACTTTTGTTCCTGTATCAAACTCAGCAAATTTTATTCCTTCCTGTTTTTCTAATTCTTCTAAAACTTGTAAAAGTCCTGGTGGTCCAATTACTTCTAATACATTTATATTATTCTTTGGATTTGTAGGTTCTTCAGGAAATAATTTCCTTAAACCTCGTCCAATTACTTGTTCAGGTAAAATTTTTCTTTTAGAAGTGTAAGATCTTAACCCAACAATCGCTACTACTGATTTTACATCCCATCCTTCATTTAACATCATTACACTTACTATTACATCATAAGGATTATCTGGCTCATCTATCATTCTTGCCGCTTTTCTTGCTTCCTCTAAATCTTTTTGAAGAATTTCTCCTCTTAAATTTGTATGTATCAACAAAATTTTTCCTTTTAGATCAGAAATAGAATTTACATATTCAAAAACATCATCTGCTTGCTTAGTATCTTCACACATAATAAACAAAACAGGCTTTTTGCCGAGTATTTTTAACTTCTTTTTATATTCTCTCCATCTATATATACCAGCATCAATCCAAGCTTTATATTTTTCAGATGTTTTTGTAGATCTTATCTCCTCTGCTCCTTTCACTTCTCCCCTTAAAGGAAGTTTTACAATATTCATCTGGATGGCTTCTTTTAGAGTGAAATCAGAAATTATCCAAGGGAAATATGCTCCTGTTTCTGTTTTTGGAGTGGCTGAGAAATCTAATTCTATGTTTATTCCTTTTCCATACTGAGAAATTAAATTCTTATGAAGTTCCAATAAAATCTGCTTCCATTTCCTTTCAAAATTATAAATATGATGTGCCTCATCTTTTAAAATCATAATATTAGGGCAAGTAGTTAAAACTTCCCTAATTCTGTTTGATTGAGCAATATCAGAAATATTAGAAACTGTTGGCAAACCTAATTTTTCATTTACAAATTCCTCTGTTTTTTTCTTTTTTGATTTCCTTTCTTCTAATTGCTGAATGTTAGTTAAAAACAAAACCTCTTCTGGAAGTGTATAAATCGGATCTTCTCTTAAAATAATCTTTAAATTAAAATCATCCTGCCACTCAGGAGGGACAAAAGGATAACTTTTAAAAATTTTTAAATCTTGAAAATCTCTTTTTAATCTGTCGTAAACAATAACATTAGGACTGATAATTAAAAATTTAGAAGTAAAATCCTCTTTATTTTCAAACTTCCAGTTAAAATAAGACCAAACAATAGTCAAAGCCATAACAAAAGTTTTTCCTGAACCTGTTGCCATCTTAAAAGCATACAAAGGATATTGATCATAAGAAGGATCATAAGTAGAAATTGGTCCCTGTCCAAATTCTCTTGCCAAATCTATAAACTTTCTCAACTTCATTACCTCATAAACATAAATCAAAGTCTCTATTGCTTCTCTTTGACAAAACCAGAAAGAAAATAAATCGTTCTCAACTATGTGATCTTCCTTAAACCAGAAATTCAAAAGTCTTCTCGTTGTATTTGAAACACCGGGGTAGTTTTGCTCTCTCCAAGAAAAAACAGCTTCTCTTAATTTGTTAACTAAATAAGTTTTTGATTTTTCGCGCTGGGCTGGGTTTAAAATTTGTGTTGGAGTCATGGTAGTAATTCCTTAAATTCTAAAAATTCTTTTTCTACTAACTTATTGATTAGTTTTTTAACTTCTTTACTAACTTTTTTATTTTTTGATTCAAGGAGAGCTGATATAATCTTCCTTACTTCCTCTTTTTTATAATAAACTTCCCAATTTTTCTTATCTCCTTCTGCAATTAAGAATAGAGATTTAACAACTAATAAGGGGAAAATTTTTACATATTCTTTTAATTTTTCTATCACCCTATGTGTCCATTTAATTTCTCCCTCTGTAATTTTTAAAACCTCATAAAGTTTTTCAATATTCCATTTCTTTTCAAAAGGTGAGCTTACAAACCACCATCCGAATTCTTTCAATTCTTCTTTTTCTTCATTTTTTAATCTTTCTTCCAATAATAATTGAATTCTTTTGAAATTTATTTTATTCTTATTTTTATTTAGATTCTCCTTACTAAAAATTACTCTCCCAATAAAATTAAGTGCCTGAGACCTAGCCGAAATCGGTGCTTGAGAAAAAAATTTGTCTATAATTTTTTTATCACATATGTTATACACATAAGCAATTATTAAGTGTTCTGGTAATCTCTCATCAATATTAACAAATAATTTTTTCTTTGGTTTTATATGAGTTAAGTAAGAAATTGCCTTATCATATTCTTTTTCTAATAATTCAAAAATATCCTCATATACTGAGTTAGCTAAGTAAGTCTCAAAAGCTGATAACCAAAAACTTTCCAACGATTTTTTCTTTGGAAATATCTTATCTAAATTTTTCTTAACCCAATTTTTATCTAAATATACTAAGATTGGTAACCACCATCCATAAACAGCACGAATTGTTAAAGTCTTTTCTTTTTCGATATTCAAATGTTCCTCTAAAACTTTTTTAGCCTCTTTTACCAAAATTTTTTTCTTGAGATTTCTACTACACCAGAACGCATAGTTTATCACTCCATGAATTGCTTCACCACGAATTGTATTTATAGATAAAGTCGCAGGATCCATATTATCCCTGCCATATTTTTTCTCATATTCTAAATCAGGTTCTGGATGGTTAGACAATGTTTCGATTACTTTCCATACCTTTTCTCTCTTTTTAAATGGAATAGTAGAGTATAAACTGGAAAAGCCTTCATTTAATAATCTAATTTCAACTCTAAACACAGAATTCCAACCAGGTTCCAATCTGTCTTGTTTTTCATATTCATATAAATCTTCCTCTAATGTGATTTTTACCATTAATTCGATAACTTCATCCCAATTAATTTTCTTCTTTTCTTTGATCGCTTGTGCCAATCCGGAAAATAGATGGTAAATATAAACAGGTCTAACCTTATTCTGCCAGAAAAGTAAAGATTTTTTGCTGAACTCTTGAGGATATTTTTTTACCAATTCTTCTAGATTTCTCTCCAATCCTTCAGAAGAAGGCTCCCCAAACATCTGTGTTTTGGGTTTCCATTCTTTAAGATAATTTATAATCCCCTCTACCCCTTCATTTTGAAAGATCTTTTCTAATTCTTCTATAGAAAGGGGACTAGTTGGACCAACTAAAGAAGTATGGTAGATTAAAAACTCTGGATGTTCCACTTCTCCATATTTTTTTGTTAATTTTTCGAACTTATCTTTCCGTTCTCCTTCTAAGCAGTGTTTTATTAGCTGAAGACGTTCTAACTGATAAGCTTCCTGATTTTTTCTTTCCTTTTCTTTCTTAGAATTTTGCTCAATTTTTTGTAGGTACCATTCCTTTAACTCCTTAGGAAGAGAACAAAACTCTTGAGAAACTAATAATTGATATTCATGCCATACATTTAAATCATCAAAATGTTGTTCAATAGCTTTCTGAATTTCTTTTTTAAACCACTTAGAAAATAATCTATAAATATGAAGTTTTATCCTTGAAAAAATAGGATATTGAAATTTATCTAAAATATGAATAGCATCTTTTAACAATTTTTTGTTATTCCCCCCAATCCACTCCAAGGAGTTTCTTAAACTATCTACTAAATAATTTTTAATATCCTCATGCCCCCAATTCTGTGGATTTTCTTCTATAGTCGGCCTCCACATGTTTAAATAATCATTCTTATCGTTCTTTCTGTCTTTTGCTTTATTTTCTAAATAAATAGCTTTGTTTAGTTTATGGGCTAAAATTTCAATCGTCTCCATAGGCTTTCTTTCTAATATTACTGGTACTTTCTTCTCTAAGATTTGTTCATATTCCCAAGTATCTATATATGGTTTAGCATCATTTACATCAAGTAAAATATTTGCTAATTTTAAACTACTATCTATTTCACTTTCTTTAGCAAGTTTCACCATTAAATCACTTAGTTTATTTGGTAACGAAGAATTAAAAGTAAAAGGGCACATTAACCATTTTTGTTTTTCTACTAAATTAACAATTCTTTTACCAATTTTACTTGACATTTTTAATGCTATCTCTACAAAATCAATAAGAACACGAATATTCCATTCTTTTTTGTCCGGTGGAAGTTTGCATGATTCAATTATTTTCATCACTTTTTCGGGCTTTTTCTCAGCTGCTTTTGATAGTAATTTAGTTTGGGGCCACGGAGGGAATCTTATTGTGTTGTCTTCAATAATAGGAGAAGGAGGATTTTTAAATACTTCTTCTTTTTCTAGAAGATTTAACCATGAAGAAGGTGCTTTCTTATAAAAGTAATCAGCCAAAACAGCATTTTTCAGCCTTTTAAGTGCTTCTCGGACTACTTTTTTACTGGGTTTTTTATTTAAAATCTCATCTATTTCTTTAAATAAATCTAATGATGGTTTAGTTAAAATTAAGAAAGTTTCTTCTAATTCTTCAAATTTCTCACTAAATTTAATAGGATCAGACTTCCTTTCGTGATGAGCTATTTCAGAAAAATAAGAATAAATCTTATTCCAACTTTTATACAAAGTTTCAATAGTCTCTCTCGGTGGACTTTTCAATGGATCGGCAGACTTAAGAACATTTTCTATATCCTCCCTGCTAATACTATAGCTACTATAAGTTTCCTGCCATGTAAACCCACATTTTGGACATTTAAAATTTTTAATTCGTTTTCGGAGACCAAACACTTTAACTTTAAATACAGACATCAATTCTCTACAAGAATGAGCGCTTTGACCAAATCTATCCGAATTGGAAGTATCCGAAATCGCCTTTATCGCTCCCAGATAAATATTAGCCAATTCTTTTCCTATCTCTTCGTGAAAATCAATAAATTGAGAATACAACTCTTTTTGCCTCTCTCCCAAACCAACTTTGTTAATAAACTGTTTCCAGCTTCTTGAAGTCATATTTTCACCTTAACTATCTTATTCGTATCATTCCCAAAAACATCTACGACCTTTACCATAATTTGATATTCCCCTTCTTTCTCATACTTGTATCGTGCTTCTAAATCTATCTTTGGATTTTTCTTTGTTCTAAATGACTGCCACATATTATGGAAAGTATCACCTTTATAATCCCAATCAATAGCCCAGTAATCTATTAATTCTGAAAAATGTTTAACTTTCTCTGCAATCTCTAAAAGCTCTACTGTTGGTGGTAATTGAAAATCTGTTATTTTTAGAATAACCTCTTTATCTTTTACCTTTGTCTCAACCTCTAAATAGGCAACCTCAGCAAACTTTATGTGTTTTAAAAGTTCCTTTTCTACAACCTCATCTGGAATTTGTAAAAGTTTTAAGTCAAAACCAACTAAAGCAGATTTCAATTCATTTACAGAAGGAATTTGAATTAGTTTCAATTCTACTCCATTTTTCTTAGCAAAAACTTTACCCAACTCATTTACTCCATATCCCTGATCCCAACCCAAAATATCGCATTTATTAAAACCATTGGCTCTACACTCTAAAACAACTTTTTCTACTTCTTCCATTGTAACTGGAGCATTTAAAGGTCCAATATGAACAATTCTATCTTGTTTTCTTCCGTGTAAATATCTAAATCCAGTTAATTTTTCTGCTTGATAGAGTTTAAGCATAAAGTTTAAATAATTTTCTTCTTTATCTTTCCAGTAAATTGTCTCATAGTTTCCAATATTCCAAATCTCAAAAGGTCTTCCAGGATAGCCATATTTTTTCTTTTTCTCATCCAAAAGATCTTTTGAGTTATGAATGTCTAACAACCTTTTTCTTGTTACTTGAATGGCAAATTTTGATAAATCACATCCTATCCATCTTCTTCCCAATTTTTCTGCTACCGCTAAAGTTGTACCTGAACCACAAAAGAAATCGGCAACAATGTCGCCGGGATTGGAGGAAGCCAGGATGATGCGTTTTAAAAGGGCTTCGGGTTTTTGAGTATCGAAAGATAAATGTTCATCATGACTTTTTACAATAATATTGAAGTGCCAATAATCCGGTGCTATCTTCCCTTCTTCTTTCATATAGGTCCTCGTAATACGCCCATCTGCAAGTTTATTTTCTTTATATCTTCTCCCAAATTCATCTATTTTATTAAACCTTTTTAATGTAGCTTCGGAAAAAGGTTCGTAAATAGGATTAAAAGCGAAATTTTGAGTTTTAGAGGAAAACAAAATTATATCGTGTTTTCTTTGAAATCCTTTTCTTCTATCTGTTCCCCCTGTATATGTCCAAATTATCTCATTTACAAAATTCTCATACCCAAAAATCTCATCCATTAAGACCTTCACATAATGTCCTACATGCCAGTCCAGATGAACATAAATTGAACCATTCTCCGCTAAAAGTTCCCTCATTAAAACCAATCTTTCATACATGTATTGAAGATAAGAAGCAACCCCGCCAGACCAAGTGTCTTTGTAAGCCCGCTCTTCAATTATGGAAGGTTCTTTTTCAATTTGCTCGTTTCCAATTTTAGTTCTTATCGTAAAATCAGCTCCTGTAAAAAACGGCGGGTCAATATAAATCAAATTTATCTTCCCTGCCCAACCTTGCTTTAAAAGAGAAGACATCACTAATTTATTATCTCCCCAAATCAAAATATTCTTCCAATTTTTTGGATAATTCTTCGGGAAAACCTGTTTTGTTTTAAAAAGTCTTTCCTCGTTTTCTTTTACCCTTGGTTCATTTACCGTTTCTATAACCTGAAACGGCAAATTTGGTCTCTCAATAGAAATTTTATCTTTCAACTCAAATTCTTTATACTTTCCTTGCCAAATTAACTCCACAAATTTTTTATCTTTTTCATTATTGTTTTTCATAAATTTTCTCTATCAAATTAACAAAACCTCCTTCTCCTTCAATTTTGGCACCGATAAAAAGATCTCTTAAAGCATTGTAAAATTTTTGTTCCTTGGTCATAGTTTTTAACATCTTACCTATTTTTTATTATTTGTTCTACCCCGGATTTTTCAGTCGCTCTCTTGGACGTTCTTCTTTTGGCAAATCGTGAAGGGTGAAGGGTTTTTGTTTTTTGGAAAATGATTTTGGCATAAGTTTAGGTTAATCCCAAAAGAAAAATAGAGACCGGGATTTTGTAGGGTTTTTGAGAAATTTCAAACTCATCTTTTGTTAAGACAAAATCAACTTCTTTAGAAAATCCTTTTGTGATTTCTTTATATTTAACTTCAATTTTTAAAATTCTTCCCTCTTTTTTAATTAAAAAATCAATCTCTTTTCTTCTTTCTTTTCCATAACCCATTTGACTTTTCCATAAGCTTCTAAAAGGATCTTCAATCCATCTTGCTAAATTTTCTGCGATTATATTTTCTACAATTTTTCCTTCTTCAATTTCTTTTAGGGCATAATAATTTTCAAAGGATTTAATGAGAAATGGGTCGGAAAAATAAAATTTCTTTTCTTTTTTGGGATAAATTTTTCCATCAAAAAAATGAATCTCTCTTAAAATAAAACTTTTCTCAAGAGTTTCTATGTATTTAATTAGAGTAACTTTATCAATCTCTAAAGATCTTGCTAGTTTAGAATAACCCACTTTGGAAGTTAGATCTGACAAAAGTTGAGGAATTAATCTATTTAAAATTTCTGTATTTAAACCTTCTTTTTCAACTGTGCCCAGGGTATCTTTTATTACAATATCTGAAGGAAGTTCTTCTTTTTTAATTTCTTTTTCAATCGCGATAGGATAACCTCCTGTTTTGAGATATTTTTGAAAAAGAAAATTTAAAATTTCAAAATATTTAGGGAAAATTTTAAAAAGTTCAACTTTAAAAGTTTTAAAACTAGAAACTTCCCTTAATAAATCTTTGGCAATTTCCCGATTTAAAGAAATTTGGTTTCTTTTTAAAAAATTAGAAAGTTCTTCCAAGTATTGATGGCGATCTATTTTAAAAATTCCAAAATTTCCGTCAGATAAATAAGAAAACAAAAAAGATTCAACAAATTCTCGGAAAGAGAGAGGATAAAAATTAAAAATTTCTACATTCCTACCAGGAAAATACTCTGCGGTTTTCTCCAATTCTTTTGGACGAGAACCAGTAGCAATTACTTTAAAAAAGCCCTCCTCGCAAATTTCTTTATATACCTTTTCCCAATCTCTAATGGAAGTAATTTCATCCAAAAATAAAAATTTTTCTTGAGATTTTCCTCTCATTATTTCTTTTAACTCCTTAATAATATTTCTTAACTCTCCTCGCCCTCCTAACCTATCACAAGAAATATAAGTTATGGTCTCAGGTTCAGCGATTTTTTTGTTTATGATTTCGTTCATTAACCTGTAAAGGAAAACAGTTTTTCCAATTTGCCTTGGTCCGCGAATAATGTAATTTTTAGAAAAATCTAAAATCTCTCTTTTTGCGATAAAAGAAAAGTCATAAAACTTTTGCCAACTCTCAATGGCACTTAACCTTCCTTTCCACCAAGGATTCCAATTTGCTAAATCACTTAATCTCATAATTAATTTTGTTGAGCACTTCTCAACAAAAAGTGCCTTTTTTGTTGATTATTACTCAACAAATTCCGTTTGTCAAGTTAAATTAACCTTCAAAAAGATAAATTATCCACCCTAACTTTTTTCAGCCGCTCTCTGGGACGTTCTTCCTTTGGCAAATCGTGGAGGGTGAAGGGTTTCATAGGTTTTCTAATCTTAGTTTTAATAAAAACAAAAGATCTTTTTTAAGGTTTTTCTTTGCCCAGATTTTTGTTTTTTTGTCTAAAAGTTCACCCATACCGGCTAAAATATGTCTTTCATCTATTTTTTCCACTAAATTCAGGCATTTTTTTAAAAAATCTTTAAAATTCATTTTGGTCCTTTTTTCAACAATTTCTTTGTTTATATGCCAGTCGTTTTTTAAAAAATACCAAACATCAAAAATATCTCTATTTGCTTTACCCAATCTTTCATACATCGCTACCAATTTATGAGCAAACATATCTTCTTTAACCATCACCTTCATTGAAATGCCAAGATAGTTTTTAATTTCGTATCTTGAGCCAAATTCCCGTCGGTTTATCTCAACTTTTACATTTTGCTCTCCCTCAGTTCTGCCAGCATAAGAAAGCAGATAAAAAAGATTAAATCTTTTTTTGTCCGCTTTTTTTAAGGTGCCGTAATTTTTCAAAATTTCTTTAATCTTTTCAAAAACAAAATCTTCTTTTTCCGGAGCAAGCAAATCAAAATCCAAATCTACTGAAAAGCGACAAAGGCCATAAAACAAATAAGCCGCGGTGCCGCCCTTGAATCCCAAAACAGGCCCAAGCGACGGCTCGGTATAAATATCTTTTAAAATTTTAATTAAAATGTTTTTGTCCTTGGTTATATCAAGAGCCATATTTATATTTTTCTACTCTCTTTTTAAAAGTTTTGTTTTTTCCATAAATTGGCAAAATTTTGTAAACTTTTTCCCAATCAAGAGAAGAAAGATTGTCAAAATGGTAATCTTTGTAAAGATATAAGGTATCTAAAAAAGCCCGCTCAGGTGAAGCAATTGAATAGTTTTCTTTGTTTTCAATGCCGCAAGGATTGGTTAAAATATCATCTTTAATTTTTTTGTAAGAATAAACTTGATTGTCAATTGTTATTTCTCGGCAAAGATAAGAAGCTACAAAAATCTGGCTATAGTATTGAAAAATAATTCCTGCTTTTGAGAGCACAGTTTCAAAACTTATATAAGAGGGAGTGTATGTTTTTGTAGCCAGTTCAAATTTGTTGTAATTTTTATCTTTGGCATAAATACCCCTGCGCAATCGATATAATTTTCCGGTTTTCACATATCGGTAAATCGTGCTTTTTAAATAATTTTTATTGGTTTCGTTTAAAATCAAAGATAAGTCTTTAAAACTAAAGACAGTTTTATTTGAGCGATAAATGTCTAAAATGCCTCTTTTTTTCATAAACTATAAACTAAAGGTATTAAATAATGGATACCTTTAGTTTATCAAAATAAAGAACATTGTCAAGTTGTTTAAACCAATTCTTTAAGCCACTCTCTGGGAAGCGTTATTCTTTGGGAAAGTCAAGGATCCTTTTTATTGATTATTACTCAACAAATTCCATTTGGGATTTCATATTTACTGGACAAAAAATCTAAATTTTGACCACTACACTTATTTTAATGGACAAAATAGTAAAATCCATCAAATTTTTCAATTACCAAGGTTAAAAAGTTCAAATAAAGATGAACTTTTAGTAAAACTTAAAAGTGGAAAACATTTCTTTATAAATTTCACATTTTTTATGTTCCCATTGAAATTGACATTCCTTTGGTTCTAAAGTTTCTATTAGGTAGGCAATATCTCCTTTAGAGAATACTAAAGAAGATCCTTTCTTTCCTTCAGAAGTTTGTCCGATTATTTTATATCCTTTTATATTTCCAAACATAACTTCTTTTTTTGAGAATTCTATCCCTAATATTTTAGACATCATTTCTTGTTTTGCTATCCACTCTTCTAATTTCTGGTTGATAATAGTTATTTTGAAAAGATAAACATCTCCTGTTTTCCTTTTCTTTTCTAGTTCACTTTTAGGAAGATTAGAAAAGACAATGGTATTTTTTTCAAAAAAAGAAGGTGAAAAAACATACCAATCTTTAGGATACATTATTTCAAATCGATATTTTGTATCTCGGTAAACTTTCCACTCTGATTCAGAAATTTCTGAAGATTTCTTTTTAGAATATAGAATTCCTATTATTCCTACAGTGAGAAAAACTAAGATTATAAAAATTATAAAAAATATTTTTGGTCTCCTCATCGCTAAACAAACTTATTGCATCAATCTTTTTTGATAAAAATTTTTTCTCCGGGGCAGGGATTCGAACCCCAACCTCCAGGTCCAGAGCCTGACGTCCTACCATTAGACCACCCCGGAACAAAAATTTCTCAATAAATGAATTTTACAAAAATTTTACAAAATTTAAAAAGTTTAGAATAAAAATTATTCGTATCTTATCGCTTCAAGAGGAGAAATTTTTTCTGCTCTTTTGGCTGGGAAAATTCCGGTAAGCAAAGAGATAATAAAAGATAAAAGAATCATTGAAAAAGCAAGCCAAATTGGAATAAGAGTAACTTCTACAAAACCTTTTCCTGGAGCAACAAAAAAGATATTCAAAAATATTTCCAAAATTTTTCCTCCAAAAAAAGCAAAAAGAATTCCTAAAAATCCTCCAGAAAGCCCCATTATTCCTGCCTCAGTTAAAAACAAAAGAGCAACTTCTTTCCTTTTCATTCCTAAGGCTTTCATAATGCCTACTTCTTTTGTTTTCTCAAGTAAAGAAACTGTTAAAGTGTTAAACATTCCCAAAACTGCTACAAGAAGAATTATTCCTCCAAAAATAGCCAGACCTACTTTTCCCCATTTGAAAAAACGATTTATCTGAGAAATTGTATCCAAAACTGAGGTTGTTTTATATCCCATATGTTCTATTTTTTTTCTTAAATTAGGAATGAGTTCTTTTTTTTCTGCTTCAATTTTCGCTTGGAAATAATTTTTAATTTTGTATTCTTTGAGTTTTTGTAACGGAAGGTAAACTTGGGGTGAGGTACCTTCTCTTACAACTCCGATAATTTTGAAATCTTTTTTTGGAGTCTCTTTTGGTGCCTTAAATTCCTCATTTAGCATTTTTGTTAAAATGAAATTTATTTTTATTTTCTTTCCTAAACTTTCTTGAGGAGTCCAATTGAACAAAGAAAGTAAAACATCGTTTATTATTACTCCGTTTTCAGAGGGGTTTTCATTTTTAAAAAAATTTCCTGCAAATAAATGGATATCAGTGACTGAAAAGTAATCATCTGGAACTCCATAAACAATTATATCTGCGCTTGAAGATTCAAGAAAAATTCTTCCTGCTAAAAAAATAACAGGAATTATCCTTTTTGTTCCAGGAAGTTTTGAGAAGCTCTTAATTGTTTTATCGTTAATTTTTACTACTTTGGATCCTCCTGTAGAAACATCAATAATCTTTAAAGATTTTAAAGAAGCAATTTGAGTAATAATCAAATTTTGAACTCCGTATCCTAAAGACAAAAGAAAGGTTAAAATTCCAACTCCCAGTCCCATTGCTAAAATTGTAAAAAAAACCCTTATTTTTCTCTGAAGGAGACTTTTTAAAGAAATTCTTAGGACCTCTTTAAACTTTATTCCTTTTTTCATAAACTCATTTTCTCTTTCACTTTTTCAAGAGGCTTTAAAATTTCTTTTTTAATATGCAAAAGAAGTTCTTCTTTATCTTTTTCTCGATATACTTTTATAATTTTTCCGTCAAGCATTTGGTAAAAAACATTTCCATAAGAAAGATACCTTAAATCGTGAGTTACCATCAAAATAGTTCTTCCAAAAACTTGATTTTGCCATTTTAAAAATTCAAGAAGCCTCTCGCCTGATTTTTCATCTAAATTCCCTGTTGGTTCATCTGCAATTAAAAAATCAGGATTAGAAACAATTGCTCTGGCAAGACCAATTCTTTGTTGTTGACCTGAAGATAACTCTTGTGGAAAAAAATCTTTCCATTTTTCCATTCCCATCTGAGCTAAGGCAGAAAGAGCAAGAGGAGACGCTTTTTCAAAAGAATAACCCTGTAGAATTAAAGGTAGGGCTACATTTTCCAAAACTCGGAGGGATGTAATCCAAGTAGGTTGTTGATAAAGCATCCCTATTTTCTTTTCTCTTAAATCCGCTCTTTCATCTTCATTGAGAGCGTATAAATCTTTTTCTTCAAAATAAACTTTTCCTTCTGTTGGCTTTTCAAGTCCAATCAAAGTGTGCAAAAGAGTGGATTTTCCACATCCTGAAGGACCAAAAATTATTCCAAAATCCCCCTTTTTAATTTCCAGATTAATTCCTTTCAAAACTTCTATCTTGCCAATTTTAACAAAGAAAGATTTTTTTAAATTTTCTGTTTTAATGATATTTTGCATTTTTTATCTAAATGTTTCTCTTAATATTTTAATAATCAATTCTAAAAGAGATTCAGTAGATTCAGGAGTAATTACAATTTGACTTGTTGAAATAGATTTGTTTCTAGCAGAATCATAAGAAATAACTGCTACATGATAAATCTGTGAAGGAGAAAGATTGGAAACTATAACTAAATGTTCTTTTGTTAAAGTTTTATCTTCACGTGTAAAATGAGTGAAATCACCTGAAATTCCTTCCCCGAATCCTACTTGAGAAGTAGCAGGTTCATCTGTTTTCCAGGAAATAAGAATTCTTGCTCTTGCTTCTTTACCCTGACCCTCAATTTGAGTTTCAATAGAAACATCATAGATTTTTGGTGGACGGGTATCTTCTGCGGTTTTAAATTCAAAAGGTAATGTTTTTGCTTCATTTCCCATCTTATCAAACCCTCTTGCTACAATAAAGTAAGCAGTGTTATCTTTGAGTCCTGAAATTTCAATTGAGTGAGATGTTTTCAGTTTCAAATCAACTTTTTCTTTTTTTGTTTCAGACATTCCTTTTTCCCAAAAACTAACAATACTTGAAATAGGTGTATTGGATTTGAAAGTTATCTTCAAAGTAGCAGAGGGACGATCTAAAAGTTGTTCTACTTTAAGATCTGAAATTTTTGGTTTGGGTAAAGTTTTAAATGTATGATCTTCAAATGGATATTTATTCCCCTCTTCATCTTCCAGTTCAATCATATAATGATACAAGGTATCGTCTTCTAAACCTCTTAATAAAATAGTATAGTCTGATTTTTCTTTTGAGGTGTTGATTTTAACTGCCCCACCATAAAGAGTTGTTTTTCCATAATAAAGAATCGCTCCAACTGCATTCTCTACAGTAAAATGAACGAGTGCTGAATATAAAGAAATATTTGAAACATAAACATTAGAAACTTTTGGTGGAGGGTTTGTGGTAAAAGAAATCTCTTTTGAGTAACCGGTGTTTCCATCCTCATCAGTCCACATTGCGCGGAAATAGTAAGTTGTTCCTGGGTCAAGTCCAGTGAGAATCACTGAATGAAAAACAACATGTTGGGAAGAACCAACTTCAAACTCATATTTCCCTTTTTCTTTGCTGTATTGAACAAAAGAATTACAGGTACGAGAAGTAGTCCAACTAACAGTTGCAGAACGAGTTTTTACTGAAACATGAGGTCCATCTACTAAATCAGGAGGAACTTTCCAACGACCTGTAGGCTTAATTGAAAAAGTCTCTGTTGGAGGTGAATACTGTTCTGTGTTAGTGTAAGCCTTAACACAATAATAGTAAGTTTTACTTTCAAGATTCACATCAATAAAAGCCAATCCCGGGGTAGAACCAACTTCTTCGAAATATCTTTTAAATTCATTTTCATTTGAACAGTCAGCCGGAACATCAGATCTATAAATTTTATACCCTACAAGTCCCGTTCCTTTATCTTCGGGTTCAGACCAAGAAAGAGCGACTTTGTACTCTTTTGTTGCTTTAATTGAAGCATCAACTAACTCTAAATTTTGAGGTGCAGAAGGAGGAGAAGTATTTGCCCAAAATTTCACTGAAGCCACTTCTTCGCAATTAACATTTCCGGCTTCATCAATCGCAACGACATAAAAAGTGTTCTCCCCGGCTTTTTTTGCAAAAGCAGAAGGACCGATTGATCTTCCCCAAACTTCAGTGCAACTATTTTCTAAAAGAGTCATTCTTCCTTCTTCATCTTCTTCACAAATTGGAGGATAATTTACAGAATAACAATAATGGACCTCGCCTGTATAGACCTCAGGAGGATCCCAAAAGAATCTGAATGAGTTTTCTGTATTTTCTTCTGGTTCAACTTTTAAATTCTGAGGGACTGATGGAGCCTGGGTATTAATTTTTATCACGCCACAAACTCTTTCTGAAAAATTCCCTGCTTCATCCACCGCCCTAATACAGAAATCATTTAATCCTTCAATTAAACAAGGACCATCAATTGTCTCATCGGTAGTGTATTGAGAAACTTCAATTATATCATTCTTTCCTCCGTTATGCGACGACCCTTGCCAACTGCAACAACTGCAATCATCACAAGGACAATCATCTGGATTGATTTCATACTGATACCCTTTTATTCCAGAAAAATCATCGCTTGCTCCCCCATCTGTCCCTTCGGCTGGCCAGAAAATCATAAATTCTTTTGTTTTGATGTAATCTTGAGGTAAAATTAAATAATCAGGCGGAGTTGGAGGAGTGTTATCAAACTTATATTCAAAATATAAATAATCATCGGGGTCTGTTGAACTGAAAGTATTGCCCCACAGATCAAAAGTTCTTATTTTAAGATAATAAACTTTTCCCGAACTTAAAGAAAAACCTGTCTGAGAAAAAGCATCTTCAAGATTAAATGTAGGATCTTTTGTAAAACACTGAATTCCTCCAGCTGCCGAAGAGCAAGAAAGAGTATTTGGTGGTAAAGATCTATCAGCCAAAGAGTTAAGATAAATTGTAGGTTCAGATGGCTGAATTAAATCATCTTCTCCAAAATAAATTGAATAACCTCCAATCCCTGAGCAACCATCTGGAGGATTTAAGCAATCATCCTGGGCTCCTTCCCATTCAAAAAAAAGTTTCTCTGAGTTTGAGAAATCACCTGAAGACAAACTCTCATTTTTTGTTGAATCGTACCACGCAGAAATTGAAGTCGGGTTCTGAGGAGGAGAAGTGTTATCTTTTTGGTAAATAAATTTCACATAATCTACAGAAGGGGTTAAGGAACCAGTTGAGTTTGAATTCAAAACAATTTTTAACTCGCCATAACGCCCAGTTCCTGCTTGATCTAAATCATCTTTTGTTAAAGTAAGTGTTCCTGTCGTTGTAGCCTCTCCGATAAGAGAAAAATCTGGCCAGGAATCAGATGAATTTTCTTTAGTTCTAAAATAAAACTCAATTGATGTTCCTGTTGGAACATCCACACCTGCCTCAAAAGCAACCGAACTTGAACTTGTACCATCTCCCCATCCCCCGTTCCAAATAAAGTCCAAAACATCACTTCCTGAATCTTTTGTTTTCCAAAAGCCCGAGGAGGGATAATAGGTTTTCTCTTTTTCTGTACTAAAAGAAGGTTTAGAAGAAACTCTTCCGTATATTAAATCAGAAGAAGAATACACTTTAAGACGATTTCGATAATCCATCCATAAAATAAAAACACCACCCTTTCGAGGAATCTGCCAAAAGACGCCATCTTTTTTAGGAGAGGATTGATATAAAATACTTGGGTAGTATTGATAACCTTGATCGGTAATTTCCTCTCTTTGCCAACTTTGGTAAAGAGAATCTCTTTTGGCAAGTTGAATATCATCACTCGTTTGGCTACCCCACCCTGATCCTTCCCAGACAACATAAAGTGTCTCGTCCTCCCCAACTGCAATTGAGGGCCTTTCTTGGAAAGAATTCTTATCAGTAACCAATTCATAATCTTCCCATCCTGAAGAAATTCTCTCCCGGTAAACAATCTGAGGATAACTCGTATTTGTCCCCCAACCCTCTCCACTCCACACAACATGAACATTATCTTTGGAATCTATCGCAATTGAGGGATCGTATTGATGTTCAGCAATGTCGGTAATTGCCTTCTGATCTTGCCAACCACTTGAAGTTCTCAATCGGTATTGAATATTGTAATAACCTGTGTTCGTCCCCCAACCTGTTCCATACCAAACTATATGAATATTATCTTGAGAATCTATCGCAATTTTTGGTTTTTTTTGATCTACAGATTTATCCGTTATTCCCTCCTGGCTCTGCCAACCACTCGATGTTTTCTTACGATATTGAATGTTTTCATAACTCGTATTTGTCCCCCAACCCTCTCCACTCCACACAACATGAACATTATCTTGGGAATCTATCGCAATATCAGGATACATTTGATAATAATTAGCGGAAGTTACCATTTCTCTCGTTTCCCATCCACTGGAACTCTTTTTTTTGTAATGAATATTACGTCCTTTTGGATTAGTAGGTCCTCCATAACCTGACCAAACAACATGGATGCTATTCTGAGAATCTACAGCAAGCGCACAATAACCCTGATAGGCGCTCTCGCTTTGAACTTTTTCTTCTGTCCAAGTTTGTCCGCCATCTGTAGATTTTGCTAAATATATTTGATAGGCTAAAGTAGAATCTACTTTTGAATAACAACAATAAATAGTTCCATCTGAAGTTCTTGCACATTGCCTTTGAGGATAGTAACTTTTTTCCAAAGAATAAGAAATTAAACTTGTTCCCTGATAAACTTCTTGAGCATCTCCATAAAAAACAATTCCACCTTCGGTTAAATGATCCCATGAGTCTTGAATTTTCCATATTAAAGCAAAACTTGACAAAACATTTGTCTTAACTCCTCCAACTTCGGGCCAGCGTGCCCAAATGAGACTAGGGTCTAATTGATGCGCACCTACATTAGTAAGAAGACTTGCATCCTCCCAACCCTCAGAAGTTTTTTTTCTATAAACAATATTGTCATGAGCATAAGTTCCACCCCAATCATCTGCATCCCCATTCCAAAAAATATAAATATTATCGTCTTTGTCTAAAGCAATAGAGGGATTATAATTGTAATATTTAGGATAGCCGGGGGTAACGTTTTCAGTTGTCCAACTCCCTCCAGAACGAACACTATGTTTTATATAATAAAAATAATCATGCCAGACAATGTGGACATCATCATTTGAACTTAGCGCAATTGAAGGACATCCCTGATTTCTTGTCATATCAGTCACATTCTCAGGTGATGCTAACCATGCTCCTCCGCTTTTTTGTTGAAATTTTATGTTGTCATAACTAGTAGAGGTGCCAAGCCCTTTTCCTGTCCAAACTACATCGATATTGTCTTGAGAATCAATCGCAATTGCAGGACAGGACTGATGTGCATTTGTATCAGTAATAGATTCTTGAGGTTGCCAACCAGAAGAAGTTCTTGTTCGATACTGAATATTTAAATATCCTGTATTTGTTCCCCAACCATAACCTTGCCAAACAACATGGATATTATCTTGAGAGTCAATAGCAATTGAGGGATTGTATTGATTATATGCAACATCTGTAATCGCCTCTTGCACTTGCCAACCAGAGGAAGTTTTCACTCGATACTGGATGTTATAATATCCTGTATTTGTTCCCCAGCCCCTCCCATACCAAACTATATGAACATTATCTTGAGAATCTATTGCAATGGCAGGTCTGTATTGATCAGAAGAGGTTGACTCATTCACAATCTCCTCGGTCCAGGTTTTTCCGCCATCACTTGATTTAGCAAGATAAATCTGGCGCGCTCTAACAGCATTATCTACTCTGTAATAAACACAATATAAAGTTCCGTCTGAGGCCCGAGCGCATTTTCTTTGAGAATTCAACTCAAGTTGTCCTCCACCAGGTGCCTGATTTGTCAAAGAAAATTCTCCTTCAGAAAAACCGGTTACTTTTATCTTGTCAGATTGAGAATCTGCACTTTCGTTTCCATAATAAACAAAAATTTCTTTGCCTGATGAAGGAATTGAGGGAATTTTTACAAAAACTTCTGCTTTTTTACTATCCTCTTTTTCAGAAATCCAATAATCTAAAAGTGTTTTGCCATCAGAATCAGTAAAGCGTAGATCAGAAAAATCACTTTTTGACTTTTGGCTCACGACTATAACGCTGGGCTCGCTCGCAACATCATAAACCACTCTTATCTCATCTATCCAACCCGTATCAAGACCTCCATCCACACTTGCATCTTTCTCGTAAGCAAATTTCACACTATGAGAACCAGCAGATAAAGAATACTCTATTTTTTGCCAGCCCGTTTCTCCTGAAATTCTGTCAATATATCCTGAAGAACGACTGCAAGAATCATTATCCACACAATAATACAAAAAATCATAATTGCTTTCCGAAGAAACTTTCCAGTAAAATTCAAGCGTCCCTGGCATTGATAAAGAAATATTTTTCTGAATCCAAACAACCTGAGAACCTGAGATATCTACATTTCCTGAAGAATAATCGCCTCTTGCACTAGAAGAAGTATATATTTGCCAGTAAGGAGAAACATCTCCACCAACGTTCCAATAGGTAGTATCAATTGTTCCTTCTTCAAAATCATCAAATAAGGGAAAAACATCTTTTGGATCTGACAAAGAAGATGTTGAGACACTTGCATCGTAATAAATATAAATTTCTTTTTCTGAATTAGCTGAAAGAGAAGTTTTTGTCCAAATACTTGTTTTTTCTTCTCCAA
>Ga0190363_1000672_pt1 | contig 20404 bp, 17 predicted proteins | sample 48721867_MG_FD_161272 | JGI IMG/M metagenome (GOLD analysis project Ga0190363, IMG submission 161272) | Hydrothermal vent microbial mat bacterial communities from Southern Trench, Guaymas Basin, Mexico - 4872-18-6-7_MG | ecosystem: Environmental > Aquatic > Marine > Hydrothermal vents >... | reverse complement strand
TCTGTGCCGTAATCCCAGCATATAACGAGGAGGATAACATAGCGGAGGTAGTCAAGAAAACAATGGAGTACGTAGACTCCGTGATAGTCGTGGATGATGGCTCTGAGGACGATACCGCCCATATCGCAGAGATGATGGGCGCAAAGGTTGTAAGACACGGAGTAAATAAGGGTTATGGTTCTGCTATAAAAAGCTGTTTTGATGTCGCAAGGAGGTTTGATGCTGATATTACGGTAATATTGGATGGGGACGGTCAGCACCGCCCGGAACACATCCCCAAACTGATCGATGCAATGCACAAAAAAGACCTCGACATCGTCATAGGCTCCAGATTCTCCAAGATGCAAAACGACATACCAACCTACCGCAGATTCGGAATCGCCGTCCTCAACCAGATCACCGCCATGTTCTCAAAGGGAAAGTTCGACTCACAAAGCGGCTTTCGCGCATACTCCAAAAAAGCCATCAAGCTCATCAACCCCGTCGAAAGTGGAATGGGGGTCAGCTCCGAGATACTTATCAAAGCCAGGGAACACGACCTGAAGGTCGGTGAGATCCCAATAACCGTGGATTATGAGGATGCCAGGCCTTCGCAGCACCCGGTAAGCCATGGACTGAGTGTCATTGTTTCGATAATCAGGTTGGTTGGGCAGAGGCACCCGTTGATATTTTTTGGGTTTTCGGGTCTGATTTTTTTTAGCGGTGGAATGGTGTTAGGGTGGTGGGTGCTGAACAGATATGATGAAGTTCATATACTGCCCGTAGGGATAGCCCTGATAACAGTAATACTTGTCATCCTCGGTGTATTTCTTATGACAATGGGTATGACCATGTGGGTCATACAGGATACAATACGCAGAAGCATTGCAGAACATGAAGGCCACAGGGAGGTTGTGGAATCTGCGGTGAGAGGTGTGGAAATGAAAAAATGAGCAACGAACCTAAAATCACAGTCGTAGTTCCTGCAAAGAATGAAGAAGAGAAAATCGAGAAATGCCTCAGTGCAATATTTAATCAGACACTTCAACCTTTTGAGGTAATCGTGGTTGATGGGCATTCAACAGACAGGACAGAGGAGATCGCAAGAAAGTTCCCTGTAAGAATCTTCTATGATGACTACGGCTCAATAGGGAGCGCACGTCAAGTAGGTATCGACAATGCGAAAGGTGAGTATGTCGCATTCACAGATGCCGATTGCATTCCTGAGAAAACCTGGCTGGAAAATCTATCTAAAGAATTAAACAGCGGAATCGTCGGGGTTGGCGGGGGAACAAAAAACATAGGTGAAGGTCTGTGGAAAAAATCAATTTCACTTGCCCTAGATTCATTTCTTGGAAGTGCAAATTCGGTACAGGACAGGGTTTTCAAAGAAAAGCGGTTTGTCAGGAGTCTGAGCGGTTGTAATTGTATGTATCGAAGATCCGATATAATGAAAGTTGGTGGATTTAATATTAAACTCTCTATAAACGAGGATACAGAAATGGGCGAGAAACTTAGAAAGTTTGGCAAGCTGTTATACATTCCAAATGCCATTGTATTGCATAATCAAAACAGATCCTTTAAGGATTTCGTGAGGAGGATGTACAAATTCGGATACGGGCGTGCCAAGAACAGGATATGGGATTTGCAATGTATTCCTCCAGTTATAGCCCTGTTTGTTTTTCTATCCTTGGTTATATCCCCAACATTTTTTTTCTTCATGATATCCCTTTATGCACTAGTTTTACTCTACTTTAACTTCAAGATTTTTTTGAACTCAAAAAAAGCAATCTATCTAATCTCAGTTCCGATAGTTTTTATTGTGCAACATTTAGCATATACCTTGGGTTTCTGGAGGGGGATTATAAGTTTTGGCGGCGGTGATGTGAAATGAAGGTTTATTTGTTAAACCCTCCTTATTTCCCCCACTTTGGCAGGGGGGCGAGATGGCAGGATACTGGAAGAGGAGGAACACTCTATTACCCCATATGGTTATCTTATGCCACTGCCGTTGTCGAACAGGATCATGAAACAAGATTGATAGATGCACCTGCACGGAACTGGAACAAAGAAGACGTAGTACGAGATATTAAAACATTCAAACCAGATCTGGTAGTTCTGGACAGCAGTTTTCCGAGTCTGAACAATGACCTGAAAGTTGCAGAAGAGATAAAAAAGAATTATGAAGCTAAAATCGTTCTTGTCGGTCCGCCGGCATCACAATTTCCTGATGAGATTTTGAATAGCAATGGAATAGATATTGTGGCAAGATGGGAATATGATTTCACCGTAATGGATATAGCAAAAGTTCTTGAAGAAAAGGGAGATCTCAAGGACATCAAGGGAATATCGTATAAAGAGAACGGCAAAATAATCCATAATCCAAATAGAGAATTCACATCTTCTGAGGATTTAGATAAAATACCCTTCGTGTCAAAAGTTTATAAAAAACATCTAAACATAAAGGATTACTTCCTTGGCCAATCGCTTTATCCTGAAGTGCAAATATTTACTGGAAGAGGTTGTCCTAACAAATGTACTTTTTGCGCATGGCCTCATACACTGATGGGAAGAAAGTATCGGGTAAGGAGTATCCCAAATGTTCTCGATGAACTGGAATGGATACAGAGAAATTTGAATGTTAAAGAGGTCTTCTTCGAGGATGATACCTTTACATTGGATAAAAAGAGGGTAGTGGAGTTTACACGAGAGTACAAGAAGAGAGGATTAAACATAACATGGGCATGTAATGCAAGAGCGACTTTAGACTATGAAACGATGAAGGCAATGAGAGATGCAAATTGTCGTTTATTAATTGTCGGATATGAATCAGGAAATAATGAAATCTTGAAGACTATAAAAAAAGGCATTACCGTTAGTCAGATATGTGACTTTGCAAAAAATGCAAGAAGGGCTGGATTGTTAGTTCATGGTGATTTCATAATCGGCTTACCGGGTGAAACAAAAGAAACAATCGAAAGGACAAAAAAACTGATACAAAAAATAAAACCAGATATCTTACAAGTAGCGGTGGCATCACCATTTCCAGGGACGGAATTTTATAACTGGTGCAGAGAGAAGGGATATTTACTTACAGAAGATCCGAATGAATATCTAGACGAGCAAGGGCATCAGAAAGCGATTATCTCTTATCCCAATTTATCTGCAGAGGAGATAACGAAAGCTGTAGATGAGATACTGAAAGAGTATTACCTATCTCCGAGATATGTTCCAGTAGCATTGAGGCAGGTTTTGAGGAGGAATGGCTGGGAAGAGATGAGAAGGCTGTGGTATTCAACAAAGATGTTTTTTGGATATATGGGGAGGAGAAGATGAGGATAGCGATTTTAGTACCTAACTTTGCAGAATACAGCGGTGATGCGAGAGTTGCAGTACTACAAGCGGAGGATCTAGCAAAAGAGGGAAACGAGGTTACAATATTTGCTCTTGATGCAGATATTAAACCTAAAAATGCCAAGTTATCTGTTATGGGAATGCCTAAAAAGCTATTTTGGCAGAGAGTTTACCGCCTAATATTTCCTTTAGATTTGATAAAAACAATCAAATGGCTTCCTAAGCTAAAAGATTATGATTTGGTCATCAGTCATCTTTATCCTATGAATTGGCTTGCGTTTTTGGCAAAGAAGTTTTATAAAGTTAAATACATATATTGGTACCACGGGATTCCATACCCAGAGCTCTATCCAAATTTATATGAAAGAATATACTTGAGCATATTTATATTTTTGACTAAACTCACAGTTCAAAATGTAGATCGCGCTGTTTCTGTTAGCAATGCTGCGCGAATTGAATTTAAAGAATACACTGGAATAGATAGCGATGTTATCTATAACCACCCGGACTTGGAGAAGTTTCATGAAAGGATTGATGGCTCTGAGATAAGAAAAAAACATAATTTGGGTGATGATCCAGTAATTCTAAATATTGGAAGAGTCTGTCCGCAAAAAGGAGTACATCTATTAATTGAAGCTTTTAACTTGGTCAAACAGGAGATACCAGACGCAAAACTGGTTATTGTGGGAAAGCACACGTTCAATTATTATTCAAAGCAATTAAAAGAAAAGAGTGATAATTCAGTTGTATTTGTAGAGTTCGTTCCAAATGATGAGTTGCCAAAGTACTATGCGATGTGCGATATTTACGCCACTTGTTCGCTTTGGGAAGCTAATAATGTGCCTGTTTTAGAAGCACAAGCATGCGGAAAACCCGTTATTGCTTTTGATTTTGAATTTTTCAAAGAGGAAGTAGATGAAAATGGAGTTTTGGTGGAAAAGGGAAACATTGAGAAATTTGCAGATGCCTGTATCCATAAACTTCGTGAAGTGCGGGTGATTTAATTGGATAAAAACGAGAAGAGTTATAACATACATGGTATTTTGAGATTTAAGATAATAAATAGGAGTAATTTTCTAAACAGACTATTCGGCACTGTAAATTTAGAATACAAGAATTTTGAAACTGAAAGGGTAAACGATCCTGATTTCACTATATATCTTGGTGATTTTACCCCATCTAATCAAGAATGCAGGATTTTAGATAATCATTACTATGTTAAAGAGGACTATTTTTATTGTAGAGATTCTTACAAAGCTGCAAGATGGGGATTTGAAATCTCTGGATTTGAAAGCGAAGATACAAAGATCCGAATCTATACGAACTCTTTCGCAAGTATGATTATCTCAGGATTCTTAATAGATCCGCTAATCAATTTTAAACTGGCTGAAAAAGGATGTGCATTAGTCCATGGCTCTTGCGTGAGTAAAGATAATCATGCATACCTGTTTACAGCACAAGGTGGGGGTGGCAAGACTTCGACCGCGCTCTACGCTGTTGAGAGGGGATTTAATTTCATGGGAGATAATTTCACAATACTCGATAAAGGTTATGCATTGAGCTTCTTATCTCCGTTAAATATATTCTCTTTCAATTTAGTTCCTGTGGTAAAGAAGAATATGAAAATTAAAAGCAAAGCAGAGTTTCATTTAAAAAATATACTCTATAAAATGACTGGATTGAGAATAGTCACGAAGATAGACGTGAAAGAAATATTCACAAATTCATTGAATGATAAATCGAAATTGAAAACCATCTTTTTGCTTATACCAAAAGGGAAATTTGGCATCGTAGAAATCGATAAAGAAGAACTGATTGGACATATGGTTGCAAACATGAAATTGGATTCTTTTCCGTTTCTTAAATATATGATGATGTATTCATATGTGTTTCCAGAGAGCAGGATGGCAACGCACTGGGATCGTTATGAAGAGAATTTGAGAAGAAATTTAAGTGATCACGTTACTATTTACCGGGTAGAAGTGCCGCAGAGGTATGATATAAATACATTTGAGGAGATTTGGGGGGGGTGACTCAAGATGATACAAACCCTTAATTATAATCTCCATAACATTTTAAAATTCAAAATAACAAGGGACAGAGGTCATGGTTTAAGAGACCTGATAAACCTAAAATTCTCTTTCTTCGAGGTTGAAGAGGTTGATAACCCGGATATAACGCTTAACATCGGAAAGTTTACACCTTCAAATAAGAATTGCTATCTTGTGGATCACAAATACTATATCAAGGAGAATTATTTCTATTGCAAGGATTCCGAGGGAAAAGCCAAATGGGAGGTAGAAATATCAGGATTTGAGGATGGAGAAACAACAATTAATTTTAATGGGAGAATAAAAGGTTTTCAGTCTTTCATGAATCCCGATTTTATAGTCCAGAACTTATTGATAAGGCTTATCGAATATAAATTGAGTAAAAAGGGATATTTCTTAGCTCATTCAGCGGGAATCAGTAAAAACAAGCAAGCATATATACTGCCTGGACGGGGTGGCACATTCAAGACAAGTCTTTGCATGGATTTTATTCGCAGAGGGGGATTTGAGTTTCTGGGCGATGATCGTGTTATTCTCCATAAAGATAAGGTCTTAAGTTTTCCAATGAGTTTACGCGTGTTTGGCTTTATGTGCAAGCATTTACCGAACGAAGACTCTTGGAACACATTTAATAAGATCAGATTTGCCAAATGGCTCTGGGATAGAAAGGATAAAAGAGACACTCCAATAAAAATTGGTGAACCATCCAAAATCAAACATCTGTTATTCATCGTAAGGACAAATAAAGAAGTAATCACAGTACGGGAAATATCGCTTAAAGAGACGATAGATAGATTGATTACAAATAATCGGTTGGAAGATTTTATAAGTCTGGGTGGCATGGGCATAAATTCTGGCCCATATCTCAAGTATGCATTGGCATACTCCTATATTTTTCCAGATAGTTCAGTGGCAACTCAAAAGAAAGATTTAGAGGTGCTTAAGAGCATTCTGGAAAATGTACCGATCCATGAGATAGAAATACCCAATAATTACGACTTGAATGTATTTAATGAGCTTCACAGGTTCACTCAAAGTTTAGAATAATGAAGGGTTGTTTATGAAGAAAATAGGTATCATCGGAGGAGGGCTTGCACCATACTTTAATGAGGCAATGGCTAACCAAATGCGCCTTCTATCAAAAAAATTAAATGCCGATGTAATCACTTGCAGTGATATTGGGTGGTTACCCTTTAAAAAAATGGGGCAGTATCTCATAATAAATTCAAAATTTATTTTCAGAAAAACACCCATTCTATCATTTATTAATGGCGTGATACTTTATGCGATAGTAAAACTCTACGAAAAAAAATTCGACACGATAATCATACCCGGAGGAATTGAAAGTGAGTTTCTTAGATATTTGAACCCAGAAAAATGCATACCTATTGTAACTTCCGTTCCATTTATCAACGACGATATTCGGAATAAAATTAGAGAACGTGCTCCAAAACTTAAGAGGATTATTGTTCAGAGTAAAAAAACCAGAAATCAACTTATGGATATGGGTATTGATCCAAAGAAGATAACCTTAATGTATCCACTAATTGATTTATCTAAATTCAAATATAGTGAGCCACCGCCATTAGATGAATTCAGAATTTTATTTGCGAGTTCACCAAATTTGGAAGTGCCCGGTGAGGATAATTTTAGAGATAAAGGATTGCCGTTGCTTTTGGAGGCATTTAAGGAATTTGCAGGAGATAACAGCGCCAAACTGTATATAGTGTGGAGGGGAAAATATAATGAGCAGTTATATAAGAAAATAAGTGAATTAAATTTGGAAAAAGACGTGAAGGTTATTAATGGTATTGTCAATATGCCTGAGATGTATGCTAATGTGCATGTTACTGTAATTCCTTTTTTGAATTTATGGAGGAGTCCGGAGATTCCTTTATCCGCGGTAGAATCTTTGGCATGTGGCAGGCCTGTGGTGGCTACTGATGTGGGGGGAATCGCAGAGATTGTTAAGGCTCATGAATGTGGTTGTGTAGTAAAGCCCCTAAACGATGATCTTTTGAGAGGACTAAAAGAAATCAAGAAGAGTTATTTGAAATATCAGAAAAATTGTGAAAAGGTGTTGAAGATGTTAGAGGGAAGCGAGCCATGAAAGTATTCCAAATTGTTTCGTCTGTTTATCCGATTAACATTGGTGGAGTTGAAGTACATGTTTATAATTTAAGCAAAGAACTTGTAAAAAGAGGTTTTTCTGTTGAAATATTAACTAAAAATGGCGTGTATGCCATTAAAAATGAAGAACTTGTTTTAATTGAAAAATGCAGGTATTTTAAGATTTTGAAATATCTTTTGCTAAAAGATTATGACTTAGTTCATATACATAATTGGGGAGCAATGCCCTTAGGGCTTGTAAAAAACGAAATTGCGCTTCTTATATGTAAATTACGAAAGAAAAAAATTGTAATAACTCCTCATGGTTTTCCAGAGATAATATCTTCTACGGCTAAAAAAAGTATAAAGGCTAGGATTTTTCTGATTTTCTCAAAATTTATATTCACGCTTATAGATAAATTTGTTTGTGTACATCCTCAACAAGAAGAAACGCTGAATTCGAACTTTAGTATTTCTAAAGATAAAATGGTAGTCATACCCAATGGTATTTCAGAGTTGGCTTTTGAACAACATAACCCCATGAATTTTGTAAATAAATACAAGTTAAATGGTAAACGGATATTATGCTATATAGGAAGATTGGCTCCTAATAAAAGGTTATCTGATGCAATCGAAGTTATGAGTAAGTTGAAAAGAAAAGATAATATATCGTTGGTGATCATAGGTCCAGACGGAGGAGACATGGCTAATTTGTTAAATTTAATTGATAAATATAATCTCAAAAACGTGATATTGTTGGGAGAGCTTAATGAGAAAGAAAAATATCAAGCTTTAAGCGCTGCAGACATATTTTTAAGTACATCTTCCTCAGAAGCATTTGGCATATCCACTTGCGAAGCTATGGCACAAGGAGTACCAGTAATTAGTGCTAACAATATAGGCGCAAAATACCTTTTAAATGAGGGGAAATATGGTTCACTATATGAGATTGGAGATACCAATAGCCTTTTAGAGAAGATCTTATATTTTTTAGAGAATCCCAAAAAGGCAAAAAGGATGGGAGAGAAAGGAAGAAAAAGAACTACCAAGTTCAAATGGAGTAAAATAGTAGGAGAAGTTGAAAAAGTCTATAAAGAGCTTTTAGAAAAAAATAAGAGGATGATAAAGAATGGAGGATTTTAAAAAAACTGAAATCGGAGTTTTAACATTTCCATTTAACAACAAGGCTGGACAAATTATTCTAAAAAATTTTCTAACAATACTTGTGCCCCTTTCTTGTAAAATGAACGTAATCACAGGAATTTTTCCACAAGCATTAATCTCAAGCGACAATATAAACCTCACGGAAATAAGATACGAATATCCTACCAAAGATCCAGTTATCCTAAAAATTACAAAATATCTTATCATGCAACTTAGAGTCAGCTTCAATTTACTAAAGATGTTTAATAATGCTGTCGTCATTATTTTTTTCCTCGGTGCGAGCCAGCTTTTATTACCTTTACTAACTGCAAAGCTGATGGGTAAAAAGACTATTGCAGTTTTGACACAAAAACCTACCTCTACATTCGAGAAAGTCATAAATCTTCGCCTCTTCGGAATGACAATTGTATATTCCAAAAACCTCATCAAAGAATGGAATTTAGAAAAATACAGAAACAAAATCTCGATTGCTTACGAACATTTCCTAGATTTCAGCAAATTCGAAATAAAGAAAAAACTTAGCGAGAGAAATAATTTAGTAGGCTATATAGGACGTTTAAGCAAAGAAAAAGGCGTGATGAATTTTTTCGAAGCAATTCCGAAGATATTAGAAGAAGGAGATGAGATAAAATTTCTAATAGTTGGCGAAGGACATTTACGAGACGAAATTGAGAAATATTTGGAGGAGAAGAACTTAAACGACAAAGTAAAACTTGTGGGATGGATTCCTCATGACAAGCTTCCAAATTATTTAAACGAACTAAAATTACTAGTTTTACCCTCTTATACAGAAGGTTTGCCAAATATTGTACTTGAAGCAATGGCATGTGGCACACCAGTTTTAGCTACCCCAGTTGGGGCAATTCCAGATGTAATAAGGGATGGTAAGACTGGATTTATAATGAAAAATAATTCACCAGAATGTATTGCAAAGAATGTGATACGTGCGCTGGAGCATCCCGATCTAGAGAGGGTTGTGGAGAGCGCAAGAGCACTAGTAGAGCAGGAATTCACTTATGAGAAGATAGTGAAAAGATGGAGGGAAATACTTGAATCAATCTAAGAGCAAATTACAAATCTCCCAGAAATTGGACAAATTTATCGCAATTTTGGGCACCCTCTTTTCGGTAATTTTGATATTTTACTTACCTATATCTATTGGCAGTTTAATGTATTTATTCCCAGGAGTTTTGTCCTTTGTATCATGCACGGTATGGCTTTTGATAAGAGATAAAGCATCCTTGGATTGTAACTTCCGTGAATTACCCTGCATAAATCTGACATTATCCTTTATCTTCTTTATTCTTCTTACTTTTAATGTTTTGTCAGTCTACTTTAGACCAAATTTATATGAGAGACCTTTAATCTATTTTATTCTCACATCTCTTATGGCAGGTATCGTAGGGCTTGAAATTATATTCTCCAAGGAAACCCAGAAATACCTGATATTATCCCAGATCGTAATCATAGGCCTAAGTGTGTCCTGGTCGCAATTGTTGATATTCCCCAGTTTGTTAGGTGTTGACCCCTGGTGGCATCGAATGTTTACTTTAAAAATAATGGATCTATCTCACATACCCGAAGGTTATAGTTATTCAAAGCTTCCAGTTTTTCACCTTGCTATTGCTACTACTTCTCTGGTTACTGGCTTAAATTACAAGTTTGCTGCAATGTTATCAGTAAGCTTGGTTCAAATAATCTGCAATACGCTCTTTTTGTTCTTGCTTGGCAAATTTCTATTTAACCAGAAGGTTGGGTTGTTAGCATCGCTGATGGTTATCATTGCCAACCACCACATTTACATGAGCTACTGGTCGATTCCAACCTCTTTGGCGGCAGTATTTATCCCAATTGTGCTTTATTTATTGTGGAAAGTGAGAAGGGACAAACCCTTACATGCAACAATTCTTTCAATATTTTTTATGGGAATTTTAATTTTAACACATACTGTAACTGCAATGTGTATGGCAATCATTCTCTTTGTTTGTTGGGCAGTATTTAATCTTTATAACACCTTATATTCTAAGACTGAAATTCCAATTTCTCTAACAATTTCTCTCTTATTTACCGTTGCTATGTTCGGATGGTGGACTTATGCTTCTGGACATATAACTACATTGGCCAATTTGATAAAATGGGGCTTCAGCATAGATTATTTTGTGTATGCACCGAAAGAAATTTTAAAGTATCTAGCAACAGTGCCAATCCCGGAACGGATTTTCAATAATGTAGGAATGTTTTTGTTCTTTTCTCTCTCGTTTGTGGGTATTTTCTATATGATTTCAAAAAAGGGAAATAGCTTCAGCTTTGCTGCAGCTCTTGCAGGATTCACCCCACTTGCATTGGGCTTCTTTTCACTGATAACAGGGCATTCAATAATCGAACATCGCTGGTGGTACTTCTCACAGATATTGCTGGCAATACCGCTGGCAGTTGCAACAATATTAATTGGTATGTGGCAAGGCAAAAATAGTAGATTCGTCTCCATTTTCTCATTTGTATTTGTCGTTCCTCTGACATTTCTGATGATCATGAGTCCACCTGCAAATGTAGATAATCATATTTTCTCGCCAAATAGTGGGGTTCGTTATGCATATACTGAATCTGAGATGGATGCAGCATCATTTTTTGCTCAAAATTCAGTTGAGACAATTTCTGCCGATTGGGATTATTGTGATGTGTTATCTTACTATTATCACCGTAGTAGAGTTCGTCCACTTTGTAATTCATTGTATAAGCAAAGCTTTCCACATGACGGAGCAATAAAGGTCATAAGGAAAGAAATTGTTAACAAACCTTTCCGCATATCTGGTGGGTTATACCGTCTTGATTACGATCCTAATACTGTGTTGTCAAATACTGGATTTAATAGAATTTACGATTGTTCCACTGTTACCGGATATTTGTAGGAACTTTTAAAACTTCGATAAAAAAGGATGATAATGGTGAACAAGGTTAAAGTGTTTCTATCGCTTTCAAAAGATTATTTCCCACTTTATCCCAATCAAATTTGTTTTCTGCTAATTTTCTTGCTTTTTCTCCCAGTTCTTTCAATTCCTCTTCCGACTTATCTTTAAATTCATTTATCCCTTTTACTAAATTCTCCACTTTATTATCTTCAACAACAATGCCGCATTTATATTCCCTAACAAATCCCCCAGCATCTCCGACATTCGTTGTCAGTATTGGCTTCCCCATCGCAGCATATTCAGCGAATTTTGTTGGAGCTGCAATCTCTGTTGCGGGATGACTCGGCCTTGGAAGAACCAAGACGTCACATATCGAATAATAATCAGGAACTTGAGCACGGGGTATTTTCGGAATAAAAACGATATTATCTTCCCTTGCCCCCTTTTCTCCGCCAACAATGAGGAATGCTAAATCTTTATCATCAGTTCTTTTTGCCGCCTCTATAAAATTTTCCACACCTTGCCATTTCTGAAAGTCCCCAATATATCCAAATACAAGTTTATCCTCTATTCCAAGCTGCTTCCTCATGTTCTCAACTTTTTCATCATTTACGGGCTTAAAAAACCCTAAATCAACGCCATTCGTTACATAAGTCATCTTTTCGAGAGGAACGCTTTTTTGATTATGTAAATATTCAATCATCTTATGAGAAACGCAGACAATTTTATCTGCAAAATGCAAATCTGCAAAGTCTATGAACTTTTTTAAGATATACTTTGATAAAAAGAAGGGGTTTAAACTGAATCCATTCTCCAATAAAAATTCTTCGACCAAACCACCATGCATATCAAAAATAAGAGGCGTCTTTGTGAGCTTTCCGGGAAGGGAACAGAAAACATTTGGATGTGTGTTTCCATACACTAAATCATAATCTCCGTTGCGCAAGATTTTAAGATGTTTGATATGCACACTCATCGGAGAAGTTACAACAAAGGAATGGTCAGCATATAGCTCTTTATTCTCCAACTTCTCATAGGATGCTTTTCTGCAATAATGAACAAAATGAACCTCATGACCATTAGATTCTAAAATTCTTGCTATGTTTGAGATGCGCCACCAAGCTGCATCTTCTCCGGGAACCGATATACACACGCTAAGTATCCTCATTTTATCACCACACCGTATGCCCTCTTCTTATTAATCTATACACCATCATCAAATCTTGAGGTATCAAACCATATAAATCTTGTTTAGTGCGCGGAATCAGTTCGCTTAATTTTAATTTAGGATTTACCTTATCTATTTCATCCACTTCGATACGTCTTTCATGACTCGTCGACAAGTCTTTAATAAGAACAGGCTTCATTTTTTTATCAACCATAAGATGATTCAGCAATCTTTCAGTAATTTCGATACGCTGCAAATTACCATCTCTGAACGGATGGCATAAGATTGTGATATGCTTATTACTCTTCAAACTCTCCCTATATGCAGAATCAATCATATTCCTAATAGAAAACCAGGGGCTACCATAGGTCTCAACGGAGATTGGAATCATCCAAATCTCTCCATTTTTAGAAGAGACTAAAAAAGGATTAGTCGGTAATTTTGGATAACAGAAGAATCTGTAATAATTTATCAACGGGAAAACAAAATATTTTATTTTATTTTCTATCAAGGCATGAACCGTATCCTTATTCATCCTCCCGATGAAATTTGCGCCATAAATTTTTATCCCAAAATCATTTATCATTTCTTTGATTAAACTTGTTTGCTTCTCCTTATTATAATTAGACAAATATTCATGCCATCTTCCATGAAGCCCTATCTCATGACCCTGGGCATGAATTTCTTCTACAATGTTCGAATATACCTTTTTCATCAAATTCGTAACAAAAAAGGTTGCCTTCACGTCATACTTATTTAAAAGTTCGAGTATTCTCGGAAGCCCGTACCGAACGCCTCCTATCTGCTCGGTGTCAAAAATAAGCGAGAATGTGCCCCTACCATCAGAAGTTTTTACATCTATTTCTTTTGCTGGGTCAATGTCAAATTTTAAGCGATTATCACATCTTATAAAATCATCAAAGCAATTCTTCATTTCTTCTATCCTATATTTTTCATCAATTCCGCTAAAAGAAGAATAGCCAATCTTCAATCTTTTGGTAACAGGTCCTATACTTATCTTCTTTGCAACTTGGTCGTTTCTCGAATATAAGATAAAATCAATGTTGTATTTTTTTATCTGGACTTCTATTTCAGCTACGTTTTTATGTAATTTATTGTAATCAATAATTTCCCAGAATATGTTCCAGTGGTCACTCTGCTTGTTGAGATCTAATAGTTTCACATCTTCTTTGTCTGCAATGATCAGGACGTTTGATTTTCTCATCTTCATATCTTCCTTGCCTTTATTATCACTTCATTTCCCTTCTGTCTCTTGTTACCGAATCTATCGAAATAAGCGATTGGATAGAACAGTGGAAAATAAAATGGATGAAACAAGGGCAGCCCAGTATGATAACAGAAATATAACCAAGTTTCATAGATGAAGGAGCCCAATTTCTTTGGTGCATATTCTGTCTCCATCACCTCAAACCCCTCCCTTTGCAATAGCTCGATGACTTCATCATATTCGTAGAACCCTTTTCCGCGTGATCCGAACATTTCGATCAACTCATCTTTAAGTTCATCGAGCTTCCTGATACATATATATTCTTCAGGAACAGACAAAACAAGTATTCCGTCCTCTTTGAGAACTCGATAGCATTCCCTCAGTAATGCTTCATCATCTTCAACCATCTGTAATACACTTGAAAGCAGAATTTTATCAAATGCTTTATCCTTAAATGGTATTTTTTGAACATCGGCTTTCATGTATGAAACAGATGGTAGTTTATGCATTGCATGGGATAAATTCCCGCTTATATTCCAATCGATTCCAATGCATCTGCATATTTTAGCGATCTCATATGTGAAGAAACCACTACCGCATCCTGCATCTAAAACAAGGTCATCTTTTTGTGGGTTCAACATTCTCATGATAACCGGTGCCTGTATCCTCCTAATCATGCTTGGATTACCGAGTATCTTCAAGATTGCGTCTTTCCAGGGTGTTTTGTGAGGTATGTAGCCAAAGGACATTTTCATCAGTGCTCCTCTTTTACTACTAAATCTCTCACTAATTTTGCATTTAATAATGCACGTTCCTTTACATAATCCATTTTAGATTCTAAATCTTTTCTTATTTTGTCTCTATTATTATAAACGTCATCTATTTTTGATATTAATGCAGCATAATCTAAATTTTTAATATCTACTGCATACTTTTCTTGCCCAAGCATTTTTCCTATTATTCCATGGGTTTTATGAGAATACGCTATAGCTATTGTAGGAACAAGCATAGATGCGGAGGCTATTGTTGCATGCATTCTTGCGCCAATAAATAGATCGCACTTTCCGATAATCCCTTTTATTTCTTCTGCTGTGTATTCTCTCTTGATCGATATACAATTGTCTTTATTCTTCACTAAGTTAATGACATCATCTGCAACCGTTCTGTCATCATTGCCCCAAGGCTCTATAACATGCGGCACGAAAATTATAGTAGCATTCAGATTCTCTATCAAATAATCAACAACTTTAGACATCAGATTTATATATTTAGTATATTTCCCCTCATTATCTTTTAAACCTAAAAAACCATAACGAGCGATTATCTTACTGACAGACACCCCTATAAGCCGTTTATTGCTTTTATCAATTCCTTCTTTTAACATTATCTCTTCTATCGTCTGATGTGGTGCGGGCTTTAATAAAAACGCAGAATCTGCAGTAACGTAAATCGGTGCTTTATCAATGCCTAATTCCTTCAGGTGTTTTCTTGAAATCTCTTCTCTCAGTGTAATCAGGCTCATTCTATTAAATAAAAATTTTGTTATTATTTTATTCCATTTCTTGTTAAATGGCCCTATTGATTCCGCATAAAGCACAACTGGTTTATTTAGCAATATTCCGAACAAAAGATTAATAAAATGAGAAAAAGGCGACCCATAATCTTCCGTTAAAACGTCGCCACCGGTGCTTATAATGATATCTGCATCGAAATATTCTTGTATCCCGCTTGTCTCATTTAGTTTTGTATTTAAACCAATCCGGTATAAAAATATCTTGAAGATGGAGGTTACTGTTTTTAATATCCCTCGCGGTGACAATCCAACTCTCCCAGGTACATCATAAAATTTGATGTTAATATCTTGTAAATATTTCATCTCTGGTTTATTGTCTACTTCTGGATGGTAGGTAAATACGGCAAATCCTGCATCTGGAATAAATTCTTTTAGTGTTTTAATTCTGGAGTTTAACAAAGCAACATCGCCTTTGTTCATTCTCGAACCGTAGTTAGTTATTACAATCTTTGTCATTGTTTATCTTCTCCACTGTTTTTATGATATTCTTTACTTTTCTCGAATAAATTAGTTCAAACAGAGCACTATATATCTGTATGACTTCTAGAGGAATATTTCTTAAATATCTCCTAAAAAAATGTTTTGAGAATACACGCTGATTCAGACATAGATACAAAGCAAAAAAATAATCTAAAATATCAGATTTTAATACATTGTTATACTTTATATGCCCTCTAAGCAATTTAATCCGTGAATTTAAATTCTTCTTTTTGGAATAAAGCGTGCTTTGTTGAGACTGAATGACCTGTTTAGCACCTATTTTATTTATTTCTACTTTATTTTTAAATTTCATCGCTTGTAATAATTGTTCTCCTATTTCATTTCTAGATATAATTATCGACTTTCCAATTTTGTCATCCGATAGTTCTGGCAGCCAAGCATCACCAAATGAAATATCTGCCAATTCACAAACACCATCGCTGCACATTAAACATCTATTAGGGGTGAAGAAATCCAATCCCACAAAACCCCAATAATCCGGTAGTAGTAGTAGTAGCTCCCTATCCTTTAGGCAAATTTTCATTGATCCTGGCCATCCTTCGCCTCTGTAATCTAACTTAATAACCTCTTCTCTTTTTATATTCATCCTTTCCAATAGAAGTTCCGTGCCCAAGAAATTCGGTACATGACTGCAAAAGATTCCAATGTGTAAAACAATTTTTTCTCTTAATTTCTTGTTTATCTGCTCTGCTTTTCTGATTCCATGAATATGACACGGCAAACCCACAACTGCAAATCGTTCCCCCTCTTCTGATTCCAGAATTTCTTTCAGCGCAACATTCGCCGGAACTGGGCAATATTTGGATTTCGAGGCTTCGATTATCTTCTCCTTATTCCTCGCGATAAAAGGCTCTGGCTCTAAAGGATTGTCTTTTTTCATTCTTGTGACGAGAGCACCATCTATTATTCCTTCTTCCAACGCAAAGATTAGCAATTGAGTTACTAATCCGCCAGATGCTGAATTATATCGGATATCGTGATCTGTTGAATGACCAATGTAACAGTTCAGATAATTTCCAATTAAAATATCTTCGGGCTCTTTTCCGAATATTTCCAAATTTAATTGTTTAAAATCAACCTCATGACCCGGACAGATTTCATAGCAGATGCCACAGTTGTTACACTTCTCTTCATTTAATTCTGGTACGTAGATTCCTTTCTTTTCATTTATTGTAAGTTTAATAGCTTCATTAGGACACAGAGCAACACATGTTCCACATCCTGTGCAAAGATTCTTTTTTACTACCGACTTGACCGTTTTACCGTTTCTCATTCCTCATTTCCCCTCTACCTTATTATCTAAAATTTCGACCAATGGCTACGTCTCCCTTTTTTAGATTCTTAAGGATTGCTTTATCCTCCTCATCAAATCCCTTAATGAAATAAAACACAACAAAATATATAATTGCTGCCGAAACCACTAATAGAGCTAGATTAATATCTCTTAAGTAGAAGACAAAAATACCCATTGCCAAGCAGGCTAAGCAAGGCTTTACAAGAATTGTGCGTAATTCTAATCTATGAAAATGTTTGGCTACAAAGTAGTAATAACAAATGAATAAAACAATTTCGGTTATCACTGTGGCAATAGCTGCACCAGCAAAACTGAACATAGGTATCAGAAGAAGATTTAAGCCCACATTTGTTGCAGCAGCGATTGTGGCGCTGAAGGCTCTTAAAGGCTCTTTATTAATTGACGATAAGGTATATCCTGTGGCATGGTTCATAAATCTTAGCGGCAAATATAAGCTTAAGATTTGCAAGGCTATTGTTGAATGGCGAAAACTTTCCCCATAGAAGAGTAAAATAATTCTCTCTGCCAGCAAAATTGTCCCAACTGCTATCGGTAGTCCTATGATAAAGAGATATTTTGCCGATTTTTCCAGCGTTATCTTTAGAGCGTCCTTTGAAGAGATATAAAACTTTGACATCACTGGAAAAACAGCGTAGCTGAGTATATCAGGAATAATAACCAAGCTATATACAAGGGTACACGTAGCCTTATACCATCCCACAGGGGCATCTCCCTTCATAACTGAAAGCATAACGATATCAATTTGGAAATAGATCAATCCAATGAATGCTGTCAGAGAGAAAGGGAGAGCTAAATGTGCGATTTGCTTCCAGAACCTAAAATCAACTTCGAGTTCGGGCTTGGCAAATTTTTTTGTTACGACTATCGAGGTTGCGAACAGGTCAATAACTCCAGCAACCAAATATACAGAAGCAATCGCAATTAATCCATAGCCTGAAAACAAAACTGCAAGACCAATTCCGGTGGTAACTATACTTTTGCTTATATTAAGGAAAGCCTCGAATTCCATTTTCTCAAACGCCCTGAAAATGGACCTTAAAAGTGCAGAGAGGCTAGATAAGATAGAGCTAATTCCTATTAGATAGACGACTATAGTTGTATCAGCAGGATAATGCATTAAATTGATGATAAGAGCAATTAGGGCAAAAGTAACCACGGAAAGGATTAACTTGATAAGGAAGATATTACCTAAATACTTTGAAGTCAGTTCTTTATGTCTGGCAATTTCTCTTATCGTAACTGTGCTCAACCCCATGTCGGCAAAGATTACAAGTATTCCCGTAAACGATTGAGCAAAACTTAACTTCCCAAAATCCACATCACCAATAGAACGAGCGATAAAAATGACCAATACCAAGCCCAAAACCATCGTGATGGCTTGAGCTATGGCAAGGGCGCCAGTATTTTTTGCTATGGTCTGGACGGTGTTCATGAAACTTCACCCTTTTAGTATCTCGGCGACCCTTTTCCCAGCCCTTCCATCACCAAAGGGATTCTCCCAATTTCTTTCTTTACTTAGCATTGTTTTTACACTTTCCAAAATCTTCTCTTGATTCACTCCAGCTAAAATATTACTTCCAACTTCTAATGTCTCAGGTCTCTCTGTGTTATCCCTTAAAGTTACACAAGGAACTCTTAAGATGCAAGTTTCTTCTTGCACACCACCTGAGTCAGTTAATACAAGTTTGGCATTTGCTTCTAACTGCAAAAACTCAAGGAATCCAAGTGGCTCGATTAATTCTATTCCTTTTGGAACTTCTAAGCCAAATTCTTTTATTCTTTTCCTCGTTCTCGGATGAATAGGATATATTATAGAAAGATCGAACTTATTGTAAACTAATTCCAATCCTTCTAAAATCCCTTTTAACCTTTCTTTTACATCTACATTCTCCTGCCGATGCACAGTAACGAGGAAATATCCTTCGGGATTTAAATTTAGCTTGTTCAAGATATCTACTTTTCTTCTCGCAATCTCTAAGTTCTGATAAACTGCATCCACAATCGTGTTTCCCGTGACAAAGATTTTATCTTTTTCTATGCCTTCTCTTAACAAATTCTCTCTCGCTTTCACCGTTGGTGCGAATAAATAATCAGAAATATGGTCTGTCAAGACCCTGTTAATCTCCTCTGGCATAGTTCGGTCATAACTTCTCAAGCCCGCTTCTACATGTCCAACTTTTATGTGGAGCTTGGAAGCAGCTAATGCACCTGCTAAAACGGTGTTTGTGTCGCCTTCCACTAAGACAACATCTGGCTTCTCCTCCTTTAGGATTTTTTCTATACCCATGAGCATCTTACCCGTTTCTTCGGCATGCGTGCCCGAACCCACATCCAGGTTGTATTTTGCAGCCGGGAGTTCCAATTCTTCAAAGAAGATTCTGTCTAAGTTGTAAGAGTAATGCTGACCTGTATGCAGGATGAAGTAATCTATATTTTGCTTTTCGCATTCTCTTATGACCGGCAACATCTTTATTATCTCCGGACGTGTTCCGAGGATGATTGAGATTTTCATGGTTCCACCTACAACCTCTTGTAATAAAATCCTTTTTTGTTCGCTTCTTGTTCATCAAACATCCCGCGCACATCGACCAATACCGGCTTATCATTCAACACTTTCTTTCTGCGAAGCGTTTTGAAAGAAAGAACTGTGCTAAGAAGGGATTTATTTTTGAATTCGTCATGTGCCACCGCTACAATCGCGCAATCCATCTCCACGTCCAAATCATTCAAAGCTTTCACGCTGTAACATTCCGGCAGAAATCTTACTGAAGAGATGTCGAAGCCCAAGAGCGAGAGCATTGAGATTAAGCCCATAGCGGAGATTAAAGCAGTTGCAATACCGACATCCTCTTTGGGGTAGAGCTTAGCGGCGAGCATCCAGAAGATGAAGCCGAGTCCGGCATTTGAGATTGAAGTTAGCATGATAAAGAATGAATTCTTGTATAAGGGGTCTTTTATCTGGTGTTTGATTTTAGTTGTTATATCCATAAGAGCATCCTCTGAGATTTTCAATTAAATGAATTAAGATACATTCACCCACAGATGCAAGGATC
>Ga0190363_1000671_pt1 | contig 20412 bp, 18 predicted proteins | sample 48721867_MG_FD_161272 | JGI IMG/M metagenome (GOLD analysis project Ga0190363, IMG submission 161272) | Hydrothermal vent microbial mat bacterial communities from Southern Trench, Guaymas Basin, Mexico - 4872-18-6-7_MG | ecosystem: Environmental > Aquatic > Marine > Hydrothermal vents >... | reverse complement strand
ACATCATGACCATAGCAGCCCTATTCCCCATCTACGTCTTCACCGAATCCTTCATCGGCCCTGGGGGAGGCCCCGTCTCAGCTCTCACCTTCGGCCTAGCCATAACCAACTTCAACTACATCTTCAGGAGCATCGGTCTGGAGGAGAGGGTCTGGATCGACAAGTATCACCTCAGAGAGTTTCATGAGGAGATCACCTTCTTCATAAAATCCTTCTTCTTTGTCTTCATAGGCCTCATCTCCCAGCCCACGGAGAGATATGTAACTACAGGTCTCCTCCTCGTCCTCCTCCTCGCAGCTATACGATTCATAGCCGTCGAGACCGTTTCAAAGCCGTTACATTTCACAAGGAATGAGACCATAATCTCAACCCTCATCTTCGCCAACGGCCTCCCAGCCCTCGTCATGTCCCAGCTCCCAAACCTCTATGACCCAGCTCACCACTTCTTCCAGCATCCAGAGGCCTACACAAACCTCTGCCTCCCCATCGTCCTCGGCACCATACTCTTTGGAGCGCTTTTAGGACCAATAGTGGCGCGGGAGATCCTTGGTGGAAGCAAGAAGGCCTCGTGAGAGTTTTTTCAAAGGCTTATTAACACTATGAGGGCTGATAGATAGTTTGATGATGCGCGACGAAGAACGATTGAAGAAGCTCGTTTTAGAGGAGGTTGATAGACTTCTGCCAAGGCTCATCGAGCTGAGCGACTGGATTGGTAGACATCCAGAACTTGGGAGCGAGGAGTATGAAGCCTCCAAGAGGCTGTCGGAGGAGCTGGAGAGACATGGCTTCAAGGTTGAGAGGGGAATACTGAATATGCCGACAGCCTTCAGGGCATCCTACAGCGGCGTAGGCCCAACGCCGAAGATCGCCTTCATGGCGGAGTATGACGCCCTACCTGAGATAGGGCATGGATGTGGACATAACATCATAGGAACCGCGGCCATAGGGGCTGGAATAGCCCTTAGAAGGGTGCTAGACAAAGTCGCTGGAACCGTCTTCGTCTATGGAACCCCAGCGGAGGAGGGGCGTGGCCCCAGCGCCGGAGCTAAGAGGCGTATGGCCGAGGCAGGCCTCTTCGATGATCTCGACGCCGCCTTGATGATCCATCCAACCAGCGGTATAACGAGGGTAAATGAGAGATTCCTAGCTGTAACCAGCATCACCATAGAGTTTAAGGGTCGAACCGCCCATGCAGCAGCCTTCCCACATCTAGGGGTTAACGCCCTGAATGCGGCGGTTTTGATGTATATGGCGGTTCACGCAAATCGACAGCAGCTTAGACGAGATGCCAACGCTGTGATCCATGGCATTATAAGGGAAGGTGGAGTCGCATCGAATATCATACCCGACAGGGCGGTCCTTCAGTTCGGTGTGAGAAGCAGCGATGATAGCTACATACCTGAACTTGTGAGGATAGTGGAGAACTGCGCTCGGGGCGCAGCCATGGCAACGGGATGTGAGGTCCACATCGAGGTGAAGCCTGGACTGAAATCCAACATGAGAAATGAACCCCTTGAGAGACTCCTCTATAAGATCTTCAGGGAGCTTGGCGAGGAGGTAGAGCCGCCGGAGCTGACAGCTAGGAGGATTCCCATGGCGAGTACGGACTTTTCAGATGTCACCCATGTGGTCCCCGGGATTCATCCCATGATCTCCATCGCGCCGGAAGGGGTGGCGCTTCATACCCGGGAGTTCGCCGAGGCGACGATGACGGAGAGAGGGCATAGGGCCATCGAGATCGGGGCTAAGGCGATGGCCATAGCAGCCCTAGAGCTCCTCCTAGATCCGAAGTTGCTGGAGGAGGTGAAGGAGGCTCATAAAAGAGCCGTCGTCAAGTAAAGCTGGCCCATTATATGGCTGTATACCAGGCTTCAACTCAATCTTAATAGGATGCCTCTTGAATCCTCTAGAGGGATATGAGCGTAAACGCCGAGGTGGCTGAGATCCTCTACGAGATCAGCGAGCTCTACGCCCTCAAAGGTGAGCCCTACCGTAGTAGGGCTTACATGATGGCCGCCCAGCGAATTGGTTCCCTCACCGAAGATATAAGGGAGATATGGCGGCGAGGGAAGCTCCAATCAATTCCAGGGGTTGGGAAGAGCATAGCGGCGGTGATAGAAGAATATCTTGAAACGGGTCAGAGCAGTAAGCTGGAGGAGCTGAGGGAGGGACTTCCAAGGGGTGTGATGGAGCTCATAGAGCTGGACGGCGTCGGGCCTAAGAAAGCGATGAGGCTCTACCAGGAGCTTGGGATCAACTCCATAGACGAGTTGGAGGCAGCGGCGAAGGCCGGTAAGATCAGGCGACTTAAGGGCTTCGGCCCCAAGACTGAGGAGAATATCCTTAGGAGCATAGAGGAGTATAGGCGTCGACAAGAGCGCTTCCTCCTAGGAGCCATACTGCCAGTCATCGACGAGATCATAGCTTACATGAAGGAATGCGACGCCGTCCTCAGGATCGAGCCCGCCGGATCGGCGAGGAGACGTAAGGAGACCGTCGGCGACCTCGACATACTGGTTTTATCGACGAGGCCTGAAGAGGTCGTCGAACGCTTCGTCTCCATGCCGAGGGTCTCCAGGGTGATCTCCCAGGGGACGACGAGGAGCACGGTCATAATAGGTGCAAACCTCCAAGTGGACCTGAGGGTCATACCACCCAAATCCTATGGCTCTGCGCTCCAATACTTCACGGGTTCTAAGGCCCATAACATAAAGCTGAGAACCATCGCGGTGAAAAAGGGGTATAAACTCAACGAATACGGCCTCTTCGACAGGAAGACAGGCGAACGAATAGCTGGAGAGACAGAGGAGAGCATCTACAAGGCGCTGGGACTAGAGTGGATCGAGCCCGAGTTGAGGGAAGACCGAGGTGAAGTCGAGGCAGCAATGGAGGGAAGACTGCCACGACTTGTGAAAGAGGAGGAGATAAGGGGAGACCTCCACATCCATACGAAGTGGAGCGATGGAACTGGAACCATAGAGGAGATGGCGAAGAAGGCGATGAGCCTCGGCCTCGAATACATCGCTATCTGCGATCACTCGAAATCCATGGGTATCGCCCGAGGTCTAGATGAGGAGCGACTGCGGAAGCAGATGGCGGAGATCGATAAACTTAACGAGCAGTTAGAAGGCTTCAGGGTGTTAAAGGGAATCGAGGTTGACATCAAGGCCGATGGAACTCTAGACCTACCAGACTCGGTGCTCAAAGACCTCGACTTCGTCGTCGCCAGCATCCACTCAGGCTTTAAGGCCGATGAGAGACAGATGACGGAGCGGATGATAAGGGCGATCCACAACGACTATATCTCAGCCATAGGGCATCCAACAGGGAGAATTATACTTCGACGAAGACCTTATGCGCTGAACCTCGACAGGGTCTTCGAGGCCGCAGCTGAGCAGGGGGTGTTGATGGAGATAAACGCCTTCCCGAATCGCCTAGACCTCAATGACGTCAACGCCAAAGCTGCAAAGGAGCATGGCATAATGATGAGTATAGGAACCGACGCCCACGCCCCAAATCACATGGAGTTCCTCGATCTCGGTGTAGCTGTCGCTAGGAGGGGATGGCTGGAGCCAGGGGATGTGATAAATACCCTACCCGTCGACGAGCTGCTGAGAAAGCTGGGGAGATGAAGCCGGGAATTGGGGCTGAAGAGGCTGAGAACTAGGGTTATAAGGCCCTTCGACCCATGGGGAAGCCCCCTCTGCACCTGTCCACCAAAGCTCTCCCTCGACCCCTACACGGGCTGTGAACACGGCTGCCTATACTGCTACGCCTCCTCCTACATCAAGGACTTCTACCGCTGCAGACCAAAGCAGAACCTCATAGAGCTGGTGAGAAGAGACTTGAGGAGAATACCCGACGACACTCTCATCTCCATCTCGAATAGCTCCGATCCATATCCACCGATGGAACAGAAATTAGGGCTGACGAGAAGATGCTTAGGGGAGTTCACTAGGAGAGACTTAAGGATCCTCATAGTGACGAAGGGCGACACCATCTTGAGAGACCTAGACCTACTCCAGAAGCTTAGAGCGGCGGTGACGGTGACGATAACGACCCTCGATGACCACATCGCGGAGAAGCTTGAACCCAGAGCTCCAAGGCCTAAGAGGAGGCTAGGGGTCATAGAGCAGCTCACAGCCCATGGAATCCCCCTCGGCCTGAGACTCGACCCCATTATACCGGGGATAAACGACGACTCGATTAGAGAGCTATTGATCGAAGCAAGGGAAGTAGGCATCACCCACGTCGTCTCCAGCACCTTCAAACCAAGATGGGACAGCTGGCTAAGGGTGAGCAAAGCCTTTCCGGAGGAGAGCGAAGAGCTGAGACATCTCTACTTCGAGAAGGGGCGACGAATAGGGCGCAGCTGGTATCTCCCAAGGGAGGGGAGGCTAAGACTGATGAGAAGGGTTAGAGAGCTATGTGATCAATTGGGTTTAACCTTCGCAACCTGTAGGGAGGGATTCCCAGAGCTCCATACGGCTCCAAGCTGCGATGGAAGCCACCTAATACCGAAGGAAAAGAGAAGGGTTAAGAGAACTCAAATCTCCCTAAGTGACTTGGCAAAAGAGAATATGTCATCTTAGATTCCTTGAATCGTGAAGAGATCTTTATCGGATGCTTTAAGTAGATGTTCAGCTTCCTCCATCATCCCTTCCATTCCCCTTGATAGAGCCTCCTTGATATGCTTCAAGGTCTCCGGCTTCACCTCGATGAGCATACGTCCTCCCTTTCGTTTCTCGAAGAAAATCCTGATATCTTCCCCCTCCTCGACTTCGATGTTTCCTTTGCCGAGGGTGCATCCGGTGGAGAATTGTATGCCATCGAGGAGGCATGTCTCCGGCACCCTGAGGGGGAGCCTGACTCGGCATTTAAGGTCGAACCATCCCTCGGCGTTCAGCAATCTTAGGGCTAGGAGGCCGATTCTTAGACCGAGGATTAGGAATGGTCCTCTGTGGCCGTGGAACTCCCTCGCTCCCTTTAGGAGCTCCTCTGAGAGGGTTCTGGGCTTTGGGTGTTCGGGCTTCAAGGGAATCGTATTACGGAAAATAAAGAGGGTAATATTATTTTCGCTATGCCCTATACCTCATGGGGAACAGCGTATAGACCTTCACGCCTAAGACGAGGTTTTCTATCTTATTCTTCTCATCCGGCTTATGGGCTTCACCCACCATCGACAGTCCATAGCCGAGGCAGGGTATATGGGCGTAGCGCTCTATGCTGATGGCGTCGGTTCCACCAGTTAGGATTTTGAAGATGGGCCTCCTGCCGGTGACTAATTCTATGGTCTCTGCGAGCTGCTTGGCGAAGCTGGTGTTCGGAGATTCATAATATCCAGCCTGCTCGGGGGCGCTGACCTCCACCTCCACTCCTGGTATGGCCGCCTCCTCGACGAGCTCCTCTATGCGCCTCTTCACCGCCTTTGGATCGCTGCCAGGCGTCAATCTAATGTCGAAGACGGCTTCAGCGTAGTCTGGCACCACGTTTCGCTTAACGCCTCCCTGTATGATATTACAGCTCACCGTTGGATAGTGATAGAGTCTCTTCACGGCCTCCCGCTGCTCATCGGTCAGTTTTATCGTCGCCTCTATAAACTCAATCGACTGCCTTATGGGTTCCTCCAGCTCTTCTGGTAGGCTGAGCCTGAACTCCGCGATCCTCTCGACGTAGGGTATGGCTTTCATCAGCTTCTTTATGGCGTTATCCCCCAGGAAGGGCGTGCTTCCATGGGCTGTCTTGCCCCGGGCTATGAGCTTCGTTGGGACGCTTCCCTTACAGCCGATGTCTATGGCTGGATGCTCCAGGCCTCCGCCGGTTCCATCGCCGATGAGGCATACATCCCCCTTAAATCTACCTGATTCAGCAAGCCATCTGGCTCCGTCTCCTCCACCTATCTCCTCATCGGCCGTAAACCAGAACTCGACGGTGTTCCTGCAGCCCATCTCGTTGAGGAGTCTCGCAGCCACCATCGCCGCTGCGCATGCCCCCTTCATATCCGAGGCGCCTCGGCCATAGATGTAGACGCCGTCGACTTCTCCCCCATAGGGTGGATGGCTCCACTCCTCCGGTTTGCCTATGGGCACGACGTCGAGGTGGCCTACCCATAGGATCTTGGTCTCCGCCTCCCCTGGTATCCTGGCGACTATGTTCGGCTTCTTGGGGTTTCGGCTGTGTATCTCGGTCTCCACGCCATGTCGATCCATGTAGCTCTGGATGTAGGCGACGCACTCATCGGTTCTCCCCTCTGGATGCGCCGAGTCGAACTTTATAAGTTCGCTGCAGAGCTTCACCACCTCATCCCTTGCGGCTTCAGCCTCTGAGAGAATCTTCTCCAGGGACATATCATAGGATCAGGGTCTCCGAGGGGTTAAAGGTTGGGGTGGGGAGTCTTTTATACATCATCTGGATAGAATAGGGGAGACCTATGAGACGGTTTGGAGATCCAAGGCTCTGGGAGATGAAGACCCCCATCTATCGGAGATTCCTATCGAAGATTAGGAAGATGGAAGGGGTGATGAGTCTCCTCGCTGGAGACCCAGACTTCGAGACACCCAGACACATTAGAGAGGCGGCCATAAAGGCCATAGAGGAGGGGTGGACTCACTACCCAGCCTGGGATGGATACCTAGACCTCAGAAACGCCCTAGCCGAGTATCACAGCCAATATGGAACTGATTGGGATCCCGAGTCGGAGGTGAGGCTATTCTCAGGGAGCACCCCTGCGTTATTCACCTGCTTCGTCGCCCTCCTACAGCGAGGTGATGGCATCGTCGTCTTCGAACCCTACTATATGGGCTATTCACCCGTCTTCAACTACCTAGACCTCAAGCTCTCCCCCGTCGCCCTCAAGGAGGAGAGACGCTTCCACCCAGACATCGAGGAGCTGAAGGAGGCGATAAAGCCCGAGACGAAGATGATCGTTATATGCTCACCGAACAATCCAACTGGAACCGTCTACAATGAGGAGGAGCTCAAGGCCATTAGAGATCTGGCTGTAGATCACGATCTCCTCGTATTGTCAGATGAGATATACGATCAATTCGTCTACGAGGGTAGGCATCTCAGCATAGCCGCCCTGCCAGATATGAGGGAGAGAACCGTCGTCATCCTCAGCTTCTCAAAGACCTTCGCCATGACGGGATGGAGACTCGGAGCCGTCCTCGCCGACAAGGAGGTGCTAGGCCTCATAAGGAAGGTGCCTATAGGGGGAAGGCCAGCGGCCTTCATCCAAAGAGCCGGTCTCGCAGCCCTGAAGGGGCCATGGGAGGATGTTGAGCGCTTCAGGGAGGAGTATCGTAGGCGTAGAGACTTCTTCGCCGAGAAGCTCAATGAGATCGATGGTATAAGCTGCGTCCTCCCGGAGGGAGCCTTCTATCTCTTCCCTAACATCAGCGGCGTCTGCGAGGATTCAGTTAGATTCTGTGAAGGCCTTTTAGAGGAGGAGAAGGTGGCCGTCTACCCCGGCGTCGCCTACGGTAAAACTGGTGAAGGGCATGTACGCATAGCGTTGGTGAAGCCCATCGAGGAATTAGAGCGCTGTGCAGAGGCCTTCAGGAACTACGCTGAGAGACATAGATAAGCGCTTTTAGATAGTGTATTTCCCCATATCCATCTTCTTTATATCCTCACACTCCCTGAGGAGGTCAATTAGACAGCATCGACCCACCCTCTCTGTTAGCAGCTTGAAAATGTAATGTACACCCCTCCGCCGCTCAAGATAGGTGAGAAGCCGCGCCGTTATGGGTCCCTCCCCATGGAGACACTCCCAGAGATGTTCCAGCCTCGGCGTCCCCTGCTCCCTCAGGACGATGTAGGTTCGATAGTGGACGTAGAGGTCGACGTATTGCATCGCCCAGAGCTCCGCCAGCTTCTCCCGGTTCCTTATATAGACCCTCCCACCGTTCTCCGTTACGATGCGCATACCCCTCTCCAGCTCAGCCTCATGCTCCTCCAAGATATGTCTCTTAGTCTCCTTGTAGAGGGTATCGCCTCCAGTATGATCATCGGCGTGGATCACCTCATGAACCACGGAGTAGTGGAGAAGACCCTCCTCCAATAAGGGTAGACGGCTATCCAAGATGATGGTTGAGGGGGGTTGGAAGAGACCATAGTCCATCTGGTAGCCTCCATCACCCACGATAGGCTCAGCCATGAAGATGCCGTCTCTAAGCCTCCGCCGAGTCTCCTGGAGGTTGGGACAGATGGGGAGGTTAAGCTTACTCTGAGCCTCCTCGATCTCCTTAATAGATTCAAAGACTAGGCGTCGAACGTCCTCGGGGGTTAGGAGCCTCCTCATCAGACTCAGTGTTATGGAGGAATGGGGGGATTTAAGGGGAGTGCTTAACTCTCTTTGCCCATATATAAACGACCCTGCCCACCGATCCGTCGACTCACTCTCTTGAGGATGTGACGTAGATGCCAAGCAGGGTTATGGCTCCACCGAGAATCGTGGTGAGAGGGGGAAACTCGCCTAGAATTATGAAGGCTAGGAGGGAGGCCCCTACGGGCTCCCCCAATAAGCTGACGGAGACTACGGGGGCTTCTATGTATCTTAGGGCCCAGTTGAAGAGGGTGTGTCCTAGGATCATGGGTATGAAGGCGATTAAGAGGAAGAGTAGATACTCCCTTGGAGGATATGGATATAGCTTGATGTTCATGATGAGACAGCCTAAAATCAGTAGAGCAGCGGATGTGGCGTAGAGGGGTGTGACATATTCTAGGAGACTTAGATTTCTTCTCAGGCTTCTACCCGCAACTAGATAGAGGGCGAGAGCTACGGCTCCTAGGAGGGAGAGGAGATCCCCGTAGAGATTGCCGATCCTAAGATCTCCCCAACCTATGGTTATGGCTCCTATGAAGGCGATGATCACTCCCATGAATCTCTTAACAGTAAGCCTCTCCCCGAGGAGAAGGTGAGATAGGAGAGCGACGATAATGGGATCCATATGGACGAATATAACGGAGCTGGCGACGGTAGTGTAGCTTAAACTCGTAATCCAAGAAGCGAAGTGGATGGCCAATATGAGGCCGACGGCTATGAGGAGGAGAATCCTCTTGGAGCCGAGGGCTATGAACCTTCTGTGACCTCCTTCGGCGATGTAGAAGGGTGTGAGTATGAGGGTGGCGAAGAGGAGGCGATAAGCTGCTATGACCATAGGAGGAGAGGTCGACAGCCTGATAAGGATGGAGGCGGTGGAGACGGCTATGATGCTTACGAGCAGGATGAGATAGGGGTTTATGGAGGACCTCTCCACTACCGCTCTCTCCCCCTAACAAGCTCGAAGAGGAGGTCAACATCCATCTCCAGGGCGGCCACAGGCATCTCCAAGTCCCAATTCTTCAAGACCTCGGGCCTGATCTCACCGGCCCAGCAGAGGGGGCGTCCATCCACCTCAGCCACCAATCGGCGGCCATCGATGAAACATTCGAGACCTCCAGCCCTTATGTCGACGTTTTCAACGCCGAGATTCTCAAGGATACTCTCCATAATGGCCTTGATCTCGGAGAAGTTGGCTCTGGAATGGCAGAGGACTATAGCCAATCTCCTGGCGGTTCTGGCGCCGGAGGGCTCCCGATCATCGAGAAGTATGACATCATCGATCTCGAAGAGATTTTGGGGATAGGGGTGATGGGTGTTTCTACTTAGAACCTCCATGAGACAGGGGAGCAATCGATTCCGTAGCACGGTGTACTCCTCCGTCTTCGGATTCTCCGTCTCAGCAACAGGCTCCTCTGGGAGGCACATCAGGTCGAAGAGGCGACGCTTATTAGTCATCATGAAGGTAAGCGTCTCCAATAGGCCGAAGCCTACGAGGAGATCCCTGAGATGGCGGGTGAAGACCTCTAGGGGATCTTCCCACCCAGGCTGAGCGATGTCCGGTATTTCAGGGATAAACCTGTCATAGCCATAGGCGATGGCGACATCTTCAACCAGATCGAAGGGATGCATAATGTCGGTTCGATAGCAGGGTATGTAGACCTTCAGGGGGTCCCCGACCTCGACACCATGCCCCATCCTCTCAAGGAGCATCGCCACCTCTCGGGGTGAAAGCTCCAATCCTAGAAGCCTATTGACGTATTTTACGTCAAGCTCCATCTCCATTGGCGATAGATCCGGGGAGACGACGACTTGATCCCTATACCTGTTCTCAACGGTGTAGATGACACCGCCTCTGTCGGCCAGCGTGGTGGTGAGGATGTTGAGGACCTCCATGATGGTCTTCATATCGGTTCCCGTGACGTCGATGAAGAGGCTGGTGGTCTCCTCATCTATGCGGGTATGGATCGAGTTGATTATAGGCGGCATCGAAAGCACCATACCCTTAGCATCCATGAGAATGGGGTACTCAGCCTTCCCCTCCAATATCCATCCATATTCCTGTCCCTTCGGGTGATACCTCAGTATCTCCTCTAGAGTCATCTCCCTCTCCGCATCTAAGGGGTGGAAGCTGAAATCTGGAGGCCTAGCGGTATAGGTGACGGGAAACTCTATAGCCTTTAGATCATGGAGACCTATCGAGACCTTACGCCGCTTTCGACAGTGAGTGATATGCAGCTTCTCTTGGAGCTGCATCAACGACCTTATCAGAGCGTCTGTGAACTCTAGGCCGACGACGATAGCTGAGGCGAAGTAGGGTCTAACAGGTTTAACTCTGGGATCGACGACGGCGACGTAGTTGGAAGGCTTCGCCTCATAGCGTCTAAGACCCGGATTGAGACCGATGAAGGCGGCGTAGGCTCTAGCTAAGCCCTCAACGGAGAGCATATCCGGCCTATTTGGGAAAATCTCTATGCTGAATCCCTCCGGCGTCCTTCCCTCCCAGGCGACGCCCATCATGGGCATCCGACGCTCAAGCTCCTCAATGCTGACCTCGACGCCGAGGAGCTCCTGAAAATCCTTCAGGTGAACCTCTATGACCGGCATCTCACTTCACCCAGAGCCTCGCCCTCCTCAACAATCCAATGTCGTTGCCATAGAGAACCCTTAGATCCCTGATGCCGTAGTGGCCCATGACGATCCTGTCGAAGCCTGGCCCCCAGGCTAAAACCGGTATGTCACGGCCGAAGAGGGGCTTAACGACCTCAGGTCTGAAGATTCCAGCTCCGAAGAGCTCCATCCAGGCTCCCCGCTCCTCCACCCACACCTCAGCCTCAACGGACATCTCGGTGTAGGGGAAGTAGCTGGGCCTAAACCTATACTCCTCAACGCCAAGCCCCTCTAGGTAAGCCTTGAGATAGCCGAGGAGGTTTCTGAAAGTAACGCCCTCTCCGACGACGATGCCATCGGTCTGATAGAACTCCATGAGATGACTCCAATCTATGGCTTCATTCCGGAAGACCTTGCCTATGGAGAAGAACTTAGCCGGCAGATCCTCCTCCCTCAGCGTCGCCAGGGTTCGAACTGAGAGACTAGTGGTATGGGTTCTAAGGCAGCATCGAGCCGCGAAGTTCGGATCCCATCGATATCTCCACCCCGTTGAGCCGGTTGTCCATCCATTCTCATGGGTCTCCTTAACCCTCCTCACCAATTCAGGGTCTGGCAGGCGTCCGCTGTATGGGGTCTTCATGTAGAAGGTGTCGGCGAGATCCCTGGCTGGATGGTCTTGAGGCTGGAAAAGGGCATCGAAGTTCCAGAAGGCAAGCTCCACGATGGGGCCCTTCATCTCCTTGAAGCCCAGCTCAACCCAGAAGCGTCGAATGTAGTCGATGACCTGCCTGATGAAATGCTTCTTCCCTGGATAAATCCTTGGAGCTGGGAGCTTGACGTCATACCGTTGGAAGCGAGCTCTCCTCCAGGCCCTGCTCTTGAGGAGCTCTGGGGTGAGCTGGGTTATAACCCGTTCAGCAACCTCCCTGAGATGGAGGAGAACCTTCCTACCTAACTCAGTGATGTGAATTGTTCTCCTGACGTGCCGCTCAGCCTTCAGCAGCCCCCTCCTCCTCAGCTGTTCAGCCCTCTCAGCCTCTTCCGGCTTCAGCTTCTCGATTCTCAGCCCCTCCACCGCCTGCTCCAGCAGCCCTTCATCTGGGGTTTTCTCCCCCAAGGCTCTGAGACCCTCTTCAGTGAGGGTGACCTTACCCCTCTCGATGTTGATCCAGCCCTTCCTCCTCGCCCAGGCGAGGGCGATCTCCAGCGGCTCGACTCTTCGACGGAGGGCTTCGATCTCCTCGACTCCCTCTGAGACGATTTTGATGAGTTTCTTCTCAGGCAGCCCTTCTTCGAAGTATTGACGCCCCTCATCGGTGAGCCTCAAAACTTCATAGGCCTCCTCCTCGATCTCGACGACGCCCTTGGTCTCAGCCCACGCCGAAGCCTTCTCGATGGCTCCCCTGCTCAGCCCCGTTAGGCGTTGGATCTCCTCAACGGAGGCGGAGCCTCGCTCTCTAAGGGCCTGTAATATCCGCCTCTCATGTTCATGTAGCGTTGAAGCCAATTCCCTGGGGTCCAGGCTAGACCACCTAGATTATGGGGCTGAGATCAGTCCTTAAAAGATTAAGCATAATCCGTCAACTTCCTCTGCGTAAGCGTCCTCCTCAGCAGTGTCCCAGCCTCAGCCCAGTGCCCTATGTTGAGGGTGAGCCTCCCCTCGATGTATCTTAGAGCCTCCTCCAGGGTGTCGAAGCGTTTTGGCCTCTGCCTCATCGCGTTTCTGACGTTCTCCCTCACCTGCCATACGCCTACGGGGAGTATGTAATCAGGATAGGCTTCACGGAAGACGAAGACCCGGGCCTGCCTCCGAACACGATTGAGATGCTCTAGGACGGCGAGCCTCGCGGCGTAGTAGCAGCCTCCCATGGAGGCGTAGCGCCAGCGGCCTCCATAATCCTCCCAGTCGGTGACTATGGCCACCCGCTCATCAGACGGGTTCCAAAGCGTGTTGGGATACCAGGCCTCATAGGCTTCATAGCTCCAGGCATCGGGAACCAATAGCACCTCGAAGCGGTTTCCTAGATAGTTAGATTCATAGACCTCATATCGATTAACGGCGGGATAGTCCTTGATCCGCTCTATGAGATGCTTCGAGACCATGTCATCCACGGCTGTGATACTCCACCTCGTGGGCACAAGCCTTCTACGCCTACCGACGCCGAAACATCCCATGCTGAAGCCCCTCTGAATATGGGTTATAGGCGTCCCCCGCTCATAGAGCCTCAGAACAGCCTCCGAGGCCTTCAAGTCCGTGTCATAGTAAGCCCTCTCCATCCACCTATCCCATTTTAGGCTGCCCATCTCCAGGCTCTCTAAGGGGGCTGAGGGGCCCATGGGCTGGACGTCACCGTCGAGGAGGAAGCTCCCCCTCGGCCTCCTCTTAAGCCTCAACTCCGCCTCGACATAATCTGCTGAGAGGGATAACTCCCGCGTCATCTCTAGCAGCCTTCCAGCCCTGTAGGGCTTACGGACATCCACTCGATAAGTTCCCCTCAAAAGCTGAGACCTATACGCTATGATCTCGTCGATGCTCTTCCCAAACCAACGCTCTGGGAAATCAAGTATGGAAGTATCCCCCCTTATGGGCGCGGCCATAGGGCCAACGCTGACATAGGGGTATCCAAAGCGGCCTACGAAGACGCTGGGCGGGGAAGAGCCCTCAATGGAGAGCCCTGAAACCCGCCTCCATATACGTAGATATGAAGATAACCTGACGATAATGGGGCATCGAGCCCTACCGCAGAGGAGCTTGGAGCCCTTACAAACGGCGCAGAGACTTCCAGGCCTAGACCTCAGCCTAAGCTCCTCAGCCGTATAGTCTAGGTCTAGGCCAAAGCTAGGGTCAGAGGCAAAAAGCTCCCTAACCCATATATTATGGGGCTTCTTAACCCATCGGGCTATCCTCTTAGGCAACCCATATAGGGGGAGAGTAGGAGCCTAAATAGGTTGCGACAACACTTTATGACTCTTGGAAAAAATCGATAGAAACATGCAGAGCTTCGGTATTGCCCATGAGGCAGCTCCGCCGAGAAGGGTTCTCATCCACACACCAGGAGAGGAACTCCTGGAGGGAACATCGATCCAGAACGCCACGGCTTCGCAGGGCCCGTCGACATCAAGCGCTTCATCGAGGAACACTCACAGCTGGTAAAAGCCCTAAAGAAAGCGGAAGTTGAGGTTCTAGATGTGAACCCTCGTCTCCGATAGACCGGAGGCGGAGGGGATCAGGCGATGCCCTAACTCGTCTTCACCAGGGACACCAGCTCCATCACCGATGAAGGAGTCATCCTCACGCGGATGAGCCTTCCCTCTAGAAGGCTTGAAACCCCCCATCATAAGGGCCGCCTACGAGGAGATGGGCATTCCCATAGGATTCGAGATCGAGGCCCCAGAGACCTTCGAGGGGGAGACTTCGCCCTCCTAGATGGCGGAGTGGCCGTGGTGGGACTATGCAGCAGAACAACCAGGGGGCCCTAGAGGCCGTGAGGAGATTCCTCCTCGGCGACATCGTTGAACTCTTCATCATCCTAAATCTCCCCCGGGATGACATACACATCGACGGAGACTTCGCAGAGCTGCCGGATAAGATGGCCATCGCCCACAGACCAACAGTGGATTATGCTCCAGCGGAGTTCTACACAGAGAGGGAGAGCTGGAGGGGTAGCTTTACTGAGTGGCTGAGGGATGAGGAGTGAGAACTAATCAAGATCACCAATCAAGAACGTCTAGATATGGTCGCTAACATCCTCATCGTCGATAGAGACCTCGCCATCCATTATAGGGGGAACCATAGGCTGATGGAGGAGCTACGGGAACGGGGCATAGAGGTCATCTAGATCAGGGGTGAGAAGCTGAAAAGGGGATGGAGGAGTCCACTGCATGACCTACCCCATACTCAGGGCCTGAAATCAGGCCATATATCGCTATGGAACTCCTTGAAGCCATCCGGGAAGTCCCAGGGGTCGACGATGAAGTCTAGGACGGCGGGAACTCCAGAGAGATTCTGCCGCAGGGCCTCCTCCAGGGCGGGCCTAACCTCCTCAGGGCGCTCAACCCTCAAGCCCCAGCAGCCACAAGCCTCAGCCACGGCGGCGAAATCAGGTTGAGCCTCAAAGTCTACGGCGATGTAACGTTCACCCATCGCCCGTTCATGCAGCTTAATCCAGCCGAGGCTGAAGTTATTCAAAACGATCCAGGTGACCGGCGCGTTATATTGAACGGCCGTCGGGAGCTCCTTCATATACATCTGGAAGGCCCCATCGCCCGTGGTACAGATGACCTTCCGTTCAGGCGCTGCCAGCTTCGCCCCTATGGCGCCTGCAACTCCGAAGCCCATACAGGTCTGTTCCGCCGGAGCCACACAGCCGTCGAAGCCCAATACCTTATAGTAGGGATAGTAGTAGGACCAGAGATCCTGAGAGCCATTTTCGTTGACGAGGATCGTGCCCTCTCCAAAGACCCTATTGACCTCATGGACGATCCTCTTCGTCTTCAACGGCGTTGAGGAGTCTCGACATTCGGCCTCCACCTCAGCCTCAAATGCCCTCTTCGCCTCCAGCAGACTCTTAACCCTCGGCATCTCCTCTAAGGGGAGACGTCTAACCCGCTGTCTAACAGTCTCTATTAGGTCTCTGAGGAAGAGCTTCACGTCGGCCACGACGCCCACATCGGGTATCCAGTTCCTCCCAATCTCAAGGGGATCTATGTCAACTTGGATCAGCTTTGCCCCTTCAGGGTAGTAGCGCCAACTAGCTGTTTGGAACTCCTCATTTCTGGAGCCGAGGCAGAGGATGAGATCAGCCTCTTCATAGACTCTTCGACCAATCCTCGTTCGATATAGGCCGACGAGGCCGACAGCCAGGGGATGAGACTCTGGGATAACACCCCTACCGCAAGGCGTCGTCAAAACAGGTATGCCCAATATCTCCGCTAGCTCTAGGAGCTCCTTAGAGGCGTTAGACCAGTAGGCTCCTCCCCCAGCGACGATCACTGGCCTCTCAGCCTTCAACAAAAGCTCAGCCGCCTCCCTCACCCTCTCAGCGTCAGCCCTAACCCTAATAAGCCTTCCACAGGAGGTATAGTTCACCACATCGGTCTCGGAGACGCCTACATTGAAGGGTATATCAAGATAGACGGGGCCCGGCTTACCGTTCACAGCGATATGGAAAGCCCTCCTCAACGCCCAGACAGCCCTATCCGGCGACGGCAGCCTATAAGCCCACTTGGTTATAGGCCTCAACATCTCCAGCTGGGGAGCCTCCTGGAAAGCTCCCATTCCAACCTTCTCCATCGAAGCCGAGGAGCCAAGGACAACGAGAGGGAAACAGCCAGACCAGGCTTCAAGGACGCCGGGAACCAGATTCGCCACACCCGGGCCGGGGCTTCCGAAGCAGACTCCTGGCCTTCGAAGAACCCTCGCGTAGGCCATCGCCATGAAAACCCCTGAAGTCTCCATCCTCACTAAAACCGCTTCGATGCCGGAGTCGTACACAGAGTCATAAAGGGCCGCAGGATGACCTGGAAGACCGAAGATATGTTGAACACCCTCGGCCTCAAGGCCCCTAACCACCACATCCCAACACCGCATAACAACACCTAAAAAACCAACCCCGAAGTGAAAGATAAAACCATGAGACATGTTTCGGTCTTGATAGAAGACCGTCTCACGACACCTATGCTAGGCTCCATCCTTGAAAGAGATCGAGGCTTGACTCGTCTTTATCGGCTAATCTCCTCATCGGTATAGTGCACCTCCACGTAGATCGGCCACTGAACAGCAGAGATTCCCGATGGTGACATCTATGAGATTGAGCAGAGGAAACTCAGGATGAGATTCTCGGGATACTTCCATATCTGAACCGCCGTTAAATTCGTTATGCTGAGGGTGATAGCGGTATCAGCCTCCTCAGATGCATCTACCGCATAGTCCTCAGCTCCTGTGGGCACACCCTCTCCATGTCAATTCCCAGGGGCTATCAAGAGTGACTCTCTGGCGACGATATACGTTCTGAATCCGTAGCTCTGTGGTCATCAGTCACTGTAAGTGTCACAGCGTAGGTTCCAAGAGTCTAAAAGAGTTTTATGCTCTTCCGAAAGATGATATCGAGGGCGAAAGATGGATGAAAAGAGGTCTTGTCAGCCTTATGGGTATTTAGAGCCTGGCGTCGATTATAGGGTTTTCAAGCTTCGCAGATGGTTTAGGCCAGAGTGGAGCTATAAGGTGCCCCTATCAAAGGTGGAGGAGGAGAGAGCTGAGGAGCTCCTGGAACGATGCATCGTCGTTGATCTTCACGAGCATCCCTTCCTCTTCCCGGAGGAGGTTAGGGAGACTTGGGAATATACAAGAGAGGGTAGGTGCTTCCTCGCCTATGAAGCCTTGAAGCAGTCTCACATCGACTGCATCTTCGATCACTTGATGGATGGCTTCTGCAATATCTATACGAAGCATGGCTGGGATTGGCTTGGAACTATCCATGATCTTGGGATGAGGCTCTGTGATATCGCTCATCAGGACTATGTCATCCACTGTACTAGGGTTGAGGATATAATGAGGGCCCATAGGGAGGATAGAGTTGCCTGGGTTGCCGCCTTGGAGTCGGCGACCTGTATAGAGAACGAGATAGATCGAATCGACATCCTCTATGGCTTAGGAATCCGCTGCATGGGCATCTGCTATAATGAGGCTAATATGTTGGGCAGTGGCCTAGCTGAGAGGCGGGATGGCGGCCTCACCGACTTCGGGTACGACTGCGTCAAGCGCATGAATAAGCTGGGGATGCTCATCGACATCAGCCACGCTGGAGACCTCACATCGCTGGAGACCATCGAGGCGAGCTCCGATCCCATCGTGGCGACGCATAGAGGTGCACGAACCTTAACGCCGATCTCAAGGATGATGCCGGATGAAGTTTTGCAGGCGTTGGCTGAGAAGAGGGGTGTCATAGGCATCGAGGCTGCCGGCTTCGGCCTTCGAACTAAGAAACATCCCGAGGGAGGGGTTGAGGGGTATATGGAGCATGTCGAGTACTGCATCGAGTTAATGGGCATCGATCACGTCGCCCTGGGTCCGGACACCCTCTACGGGGACCATACGCTCCTCTATAAGGTGAGGACTGAGATGAAGAGAAGCGGAGGCTTCGGCCACCATCCGAGACCGAATCCAAATAGGTTTGATGTCTCCTCCTACGTCAGCGATATAGAGTATGTGAAGGGGATTGAGAACCCTAATGAGGCGATTGAAAACGCCGTGAGATGGCTAGTGAAACAGGGATATTCAGATGAGGAGATAAAGAAGATTGTTGGCCTAAATGCCTTGAGGGTGTTAAAAAGGGTGTGGGGAAACTAGTTTAAGAAGGTCTTGAAGTACTCCGTTATCTTTATGTTTCTCTCAGCTAGCTCTGATAGGAACCTCTCAGCCAGCCTCTCATCGTATCCGATCTTCACAGGGTGGATGACGCCGGGCTCCTTGAATTCTCCTCGAGCGATCATCTGGGCGACGATGCTGCAGGGGAAGCCCGTCGTTCTGGCCATGGCTGTGATATCTTCGACGGGGTCGTAGAAGTCCATGAATTCGTAGATGTAGGCGGCTGGCTTCCCGTCTTTGATGCCTGAGACCTCAACTCTCTGGCATACGGCGTCCCCCTCTCCAGGCTCATATTGTAGCGTCTTCTCCCCGAGGGCGATGAAGAAGTCTATCGGCGAGACCTTAACTCCCTTAACCTCTATAGGCTCCTCATCGAGGAGATGGAGATCCCTCAGCTTACTCCATATCTCGCAGTGTCCAGGCCACCTTAAAGTCTTGGACCAGGCGTCCTTTACATCCTCTAGGCCGAGATGCTCGACGACATCGATGAGGCTGCCGGTCATGAAAGCTTCAACCCATCCAATAGGCTCTGGGAACCATATTTGCTCTGGGTCGCTTAGCTTTGGTATCTCAACGATCTCGCCATCCTTCAACACCTTTGCCACTCCGATGTTTGTTCTTACGGCGAAGGGCCAATACCAGCTTATCTTATACTTCAATGGATTATTGTATCCAGGCGTCCCCTTCTGTGGGAACCCTCCACACCAGACATGGAAGCGCTCAGGCCTGTCGAGCTTCCTGGCGCCGACGCCGCAGAGAACTCGGTCTATACCGATGTCCAGCCCTATATGGGGAACGACGACAACCCCCGCCTTCTTAGCCGCCTCATCAAGGTTGAAGATCGTCTGGAAGGAGGCTGCGACATCCGTGTAGCCTATTCCGGCCTCGATGGCCGCTGCGGCTGCTGCGTCGCAGACGGGACGAGGTAGGGCGCTAGCCACCACGTCGAAGCCCTCCCGCATCAGCTTTACCATCTCAGCCCTATCGGTGACATCTACTCGTCTCAGCTCGACGATCTTCTCGCTGCCCACCTTCTCCACAATCTTCTTAGCGGCCTCAACGTTGAAGTCCCCGGCCACGATCTCGGAGACGTGAGGCTGAGCCACGAGATCTTTCAAGATCCCATACCCCATCTTCCCTATACCTAGGACTAATACCTTCATCCCGTCACCGAAGGGAGGTTTATTTATTGTTATTTAAGGGTGTTGAGGGATTTCTTTTTAGAGATGCGGTATTTTTATCTCTAGAAATAACATTTAAATATTTCTTTAGAGATATAAAGGAGGGGGTGTGAGTTGAAAAGCGTCATGGGTGTGATGCCGAGGGGCTTCACGAGGATATACGTGTTGAGGCTGCTGAAGGAGAAGCCAATGACGGGTAAGGAGATCATAGAGGAGTCTGAGAGACGCAGCGGCGGAGAGTGGAGGCCCTCACCTGGATTGATCTATCCCCTATTGGGAAGGTTGGTGAGGGAGGGGTTAATTGAGGAAGTGGAAGGAGGCCGCTTCGCCATCACCCCGAAGGGTGAGAGGGCTTTGGAGCAGTATCTACCCTTACAGGATCAGCTCTGGAGACAGATTAGATTGGTGACAAGGCTAGGTCTCTCAGCCATCACGACGGGCAAGCTGCTGGCGGAGGAGGCTCTTAATAGACTTATGCTGCTGGCGGAGGTCGTCCACGACATCGTTAAAGAAAGTTCTAGGGGCAGTAGGAGGAATCTCTATGCGAGATATAGAGAGTTCCTGGAGAAGGAGCTACAGCGGCTGGAGAGGATGGAGAAGGCTGAGAAGGAGCCGGAGAAGGAGGAGCAATAGGTCTCAGAGGTTTTAGAAGCCCAACGCAACGTTTTTATTTCTCAGACCAGAGGGATTGTTTGGCGATCCGCCTTCCGCCCCTCCCTGGCGGCGGTTACGGCCTGACTGAGGCGAAGCCTGTGGGTGATGGCCGTGCCTCCGGGGGCGGAAACAGAGATGACGACCTGAGGAAGGCGTCACGCCTTCAGGTCGGAGATGGGCCGAGCGCCCCCGCCACTCCGAAGGCCTTGCGGCTGACTCCGATTGATCCCGTCGGACCCCACTGCTATCGAGGTGGGACTAAGCCATGCTAGTCGTAC
>Ga0190363_1000670_pt1 | contig 20414 bp, 21 predicted proteins | sample 48721867_MG_FD_161272 | JGI IMG/M metagenome (GOLD analysis project Ga0190363, IMG submission 161272) | Hydrothermal vent microbial mat bacterial communities from Southern Trench, Guaymas Basin, Mexico - 4872-18-6-7_MG | ecosystem: Environmental > Aquatic > Marine > Hydrothermal vents >... | reverse complement strand
AATCGCAAGATAGCCGAAGTCTTTTCTTTTCTAACACATAAAGATAAAGCTTATTATAAAGCAAGAGAAGTGGTAGAGAAATTGAGAAAAATTATTCCTCGTCAGATGTTTGAAATAAATATTCAGGCAGCAATTGGCTCAAAGATTATTGCTTCTGCACGTATTCCTCCTTTAAGAAAAAATGTTACCGCAAAATGTTACGGAGGAGATATTACACGGAAAAGGAAATTATGGGAAAGACAGAAAGAGGGAAAAAAGAAATTAAAGCAAATTGGCAAAGTAAGTGTTCCTCGTGAGGCATTTTTGGAAATTTTAAGGATGGAGAAATGAAGAAAAAAGCGGGAGCTTTAAGAGAGTGGATAGAGGCAATTGTTATTGCTGGATCATTAGTTATTTTTTTAAGAACATTCCTTTTTCAAATCTATAAAATTCCTACAAATTCTATGGTGCCTACGCTTAAACCTGGTGATAAAATATTTGTAAGTAAAGTAATTTATGGGCCTAAAATTCCTTTTACTAATTTACGGATTCCGGGAATAAGAAAACCAAAAAGAGGTGAGATTATTGTGTTTATTCCTCCCTGTGATAGAAAAAAAGCTTATGTTAAAAGGTTAATTGGACTTCCTGGAGAGCATGTAGTAATTAAAGATGGAAATGTTTATGTTAATGGAAAATTAGTTGTCCAGCCCAATATTGCTAATCATTATTATTATACTCAAGGTGAATATACTGATGTAGTGGTGCCTCAAGGAAAATACTTTGTTTTAGGAGATAATAGTATCTCCAGTTTTGATAGCCGTTTCTGGGGTTTTGTTGATGAAAAAGATGTTATTGGTAAAGCAATTTTTATCTGGTGGCCACCAAAAAGAATGGGTATAATTGAGTAAAGAAAGGAGAGAGAATGCGTTATTTAAGTTTAATAGCTATTTTAGGTTTAATCTGTGGATGCACTACTGTACAGAGGGGAGCTGCTACCGGAGCAGTTGCCGGAGGCACAATAGGAGCAATTATTGGACATCAGTCAGGACATACTGCTGAAGGTGCCGGAATCGGAGCAGCTGTGGGGGGCAGTTACCGGAGCTATAGTTGCTGAGAAAATGGAGACAAAGTATTGTCCCAAGTGTGGTCGCCGTTTTACTTCTGATATAAAATACTGTCCTTATGATGGAACGAAACTTAAACCCATTGGAGAAGCGGAGGAGACAGAGAAAAAGTAATAATTTTTTATTAATGAGTTTTGCTGATAAACTTTCAATTACAAGAATTATACTTATTCCTATTTTTATCTCTCTACTTCTTTATTCTAAATCTTTTCCTTTTTTAAAAAAAATAGCTATAGGAGTATTTATCCTTGCTATTTTAAGTGATTTCTTAGATGGGTTAGTAGCACGGATAAAGAAAGAAAAAAGCTCTATCGGTGTAGTTCTTGATCCTTTAGCAGATAAATTGCTTCTTTTATCTGCTTTTATTACCCTTTATTTTTTAAAATTCAATTTACCTTTATGGTTAGTTCTTATTGTGGTAAGTAGAGATTTTTTAATTCTTTTAGGGATTGTTATTCTTACCTTTTTAAAAATTGAAGTCTCTATTTCTCCCTCATTATGGGGAAAACTGACCACTTTTTTTCAGATGATAACAATTCTGGTGGTTCTTTCTGATTTTTCTTTGTTTGTAAAGATTTTCTGGATTTTAACTGCTATATTTACTTTAATCTCAGGAGTAGATTATTTAAGAAGAGGAATTAAGGCTTTAAATCAGAGATGATAAATTTAATTTTTATTTTTCTTTTAGCTTATATTCTGGGAAGTCTTCCTTTTGGTTTCTGGATAACGAAACTGGTAAGGGGTATAGATATAAGAAAATTTGGTTCAGGAAATATTGGAGCCACTAATGTAGCCAGGGTAGTGGGGAAGAACTGGGGAATTTTGGTTTTCCTTTTAGATTTTTTAAAGGGATTTTTAGCAGTTATAATCAGTTTGTTATTATTACCTGAAAGTTCTTTTTGGGTTTATCTTATTGTGGGGATTTTGGCGGTCAGTGGACATAACTGGAGTCTTTTTTTAAAATTTAGAGGAGGTAAAGGAGTTTCTACTACCTTAGGGGCAATTTCTGGATTAGTAACCAAATACAATTTACTTTTTTTCCCTTTGATAATAAGTATAATTGGCTGGATATTAATTTTTTTAATTTTTCGTATTGTTTCCTTAGCTTCTCTTTTAAGCGCCTTTTTGTTTTTCTTATCAGCTTTATTTTTTAAATTGCCCTCAGAGATTAAAATTTTTTCTTTTTTATTATTTCTTTTTATTGTTTTAAGACATAGAAGTAATATAGTTAAGCTTCTTAAAAAGAAAGAGTTTAGATTTTGACATTTTTCTGAGGATGTTTATAATGTAATACTTAAAAACGAGGAGGTATATTATGGAGAGAAATAAAGATGATTGGAAAGAAAAAAGGAAAGCATTAGACATGGCTATTGCACAGATAGAAAAGCAATTTGGTAAAGGCGCAATAATGAGGTTAGGAGAGACAACAAAGTTAGATATTGAGGCACTTCCTACAGGAATTTTTTTGTTAGATAAAGCTTTGGGAGTGGGGGGATTGCCTAGAGGAAGAGTAGTAGAGATTTTTGGTCCTGAATCAAGTGGAAAAACAACTTTGACTTTAACTGTTATTGCTCAAACACAAAAAAATAAAGGAATAGCTGCCTTTATTGATGCTGAACATGCTTTTGATCCAACCTATGCTAAACTTATAGGAGTTAAATTAGAGGAATTATTAGTCTCTCAACCAGATACAGGAGAGCAGGCTTTAGAGATTGTGGAAACCTTGGTAAGAAGCAATGCTGTAGATTTGATTGTTGTTGATTCTGTGGCTGCTTTAGCTCCACGTGCTGAAATTGAAGGGGAGATGGGAGAAGCACAAGTTGGACTTCAGGCGCGCCTTATGTCGCAAGCATTAAGAAAGCTTACTGCCGCAATAAGCAAATCTAAAACGTGTGTAATTTTTATCAATCAGATAAGAGAAAAAATTGGGGTAATGTTTGGGTCACCTGAGATAACTCCTGGTGGAAGAGCATTAAAATTTTATTCTTCAGTAAGAATTGACTTAAGAAAGATTTCTACTATTTCAGATTCACAAGGTAAAGTTATAGGAGCAAAGATAAAGGCAAAGATAGTAAAAAATAAAGTAGCTCCTCCTTTTAAAGAGGCAACATTTGAGATTAGATATAATGAAGGAATTTCTTATGAGTCCTCTTTAATTGATGCAGCGATAGAGACAGGTTTAGTTAAAAAAAGTGGGAGCTGGTTTTCTTATAAAGATAAAAATTTAGCTCAAGGAAGAGAAGCTTTGAGAAAAATTTTAAAAGAAAATAATCAGTTAAAAGAAGAGATAGAGAAAGAGTTATCTCATCTGATAAAGTAAGGAGGAGAAATGAAAAGGTTTATTCTTTTTATAATATTTATATCTTTTTTATTTAATCTTTCCGCACAGAGTATAAGGGATTTAGAAGAAGCTACTATTAAAGTTGCAGAAAAAGTAGGGAAAGCTGTAGTTTCTATAAGCACAGTAGTAAAAAAGAAAATGGGAAGATGGGAATTTGAACCTCCTTTTGAGGATGAGTTTTTTCGTCGTTTTTTTGAAGAATTCTTTGGAGAGTTTCCTCGCGAACGTAAAGAGATAGGATTGGGAAGTGGTGTAATTATTGATAAGGATGGTTATATTCTTACTAATGAACATGTGATTCAAGGGGCAGAAGAGATTAAAGTTAAACTTCCAGATGGAAGAGAATATAAAGCTGAAGTTAAAGGTGTAGATAAAAGGAGTGATTTAGCAGTGATAAAAATAGATGCACATAATTTACCTGTAGCAGAGTTGGGAGATTCAGATAATTTAAAAATTGGTCAGTGGGTGGTAGCAATTGGCAATCCTTTTGGATTTGCTATCGAGAGTCCTCAGCCTACAGTTACAGTAGGAGTAATTAGTGCTTTGCATAGGTATCTGCCTCGTATAGGAAGAAGAGAACGATTTTATGATGATTTGATTCAGACAGATGCAGCAATAAATCCGGGAAACAGTGGCGGACCCCTTGTAGATTTAAATGGAAAAGTTATAGGGATAAATGTTGCTATTATTACTACCAGTGGAGGTTATGAGGGAATAGGTTTTGCTATTCCTATAAATAGAGCAAAAAGGATTTTGGGTAAGCTTATTCGTGGAGAGAAGATTCTTTATGGATGGTTGGGAATAACTATTCAGGATTTAAATGAGGATTTAAGAAGTTACTTCGGGATAAAAGAAAAAAAAGGTGTAATTGTGGTGAGAGTATTTAAAAATTCTCCCGCCCAGAAAGCAGGAATAAAAGAGGGAGATTTAATTTTAGAGTTTAATCATCAAAAGATTAAAGATAGCCGTCAGTTAGTAAGAAAAGTTACAGCAACCACGCCAGGAGATATAATTACTTTGACCATTTTGCGTTCAGGAAGGAAAAAAGAAATTAGAGTGAAAGTAGGAGAAAGGCCCGAGGATATAGAAAAATTAGTCTATTATGAGAAAGAAGAAGGATATGAATTTAGAGGACTAAAAGTAGAAGATATCACTCCTTATCTTAAAAGGAAATATAGAATTAAAGAGAATGAGGGAGTTGTAGTGGTAGACATTGAGCCTGGTTCTCCTGCAGATAGAAGCGGTATTGAGATAGGAGATGTGATTTTAAAAATAGAGGGAGAAAGAGTTAGGGATAAAGAGGATTTTGAAAGAATAACTTCTCAAATAAAGGGAAATTGTTTGGTAAAAACAAATCGAGGTTATTTTGTTCTTAAAGAAGGATAGTTGGAAGAGAAAGAGTTTAAAAAAGCCTTAAATTATACTTTTTTACTTTTAAAATATCGAGAAAGAAGTTGTCAGGAGATTGAGACCCGTTTAAAAAGGAAAAAATTTTCTTCCAATATAATAAAGAGAGTTATTGATTATCTTAAAAAAAATAATTTTATTGATGATAAAAGATTTGCTTTAAAATATACAGAAGAAAAACTATTGCGGGGATTTGGAAAGAGATTAATTAATTTCCAGCTGAAACGATTGGGGATTAAACCTTCAATAATTGAAGAGACATTTAAACAATTACAGACAACGATTGATATTCAAAAAGTTCTTAAAGAATTAATTATTAAACTAAAGCAAAGAAAGGATAAAAAGAAAATTTTCCGTTATCTTTATCAGCGGGGTTTTGACTTTGAGGAGATAGAAAGAGCCTATGAAAACATCTAAGATAAGAGAATATTTTTTAAACTTTTTTAAAGAAAAAGATCATAAAATATTTCCCTCTGATTCCTTAGTTCCTAAGGATAAAACCTCCCTTTTTACTTCTGCAGGAATGCAACAGTTTAAACCTTATTTTTTAGGAGAAAAAAAAGGAGTGAAAAGAGCTGCATCCTGTCAGAAGTGTTTGCGAACCGATGATTTAGAGAAAGTAGGAAAAACCCCATTTCATCATACTTTTTTTGAGATGCTGGGTAATTTTTCATTTGGTGATTATTTTAAAAAAGAAGCAATAGAATTTGCTTGGGAATTTCTCACAAAAGTTTTGAATATACCTGAGGAGCATTTATGGATTTCTGTTTATGAGGAAGATGAGGAAGCATTTTCTTTATGGAAAGATTATATTGGTGTATCTGGAGAAAAAATAGTTAAATTAGGAATGGATAAAAATTTCTGGCCGGCAAATGCTCCTCTTAAAGGTCCGGAAGGTCCCTGTGGCCCCTGCTCAGAAATTTTTTTTGATAAGGGAGAGGATTATGGATGCAAAAAAAAGACTTGTTCACCTGCCTGTTCCTGTGGTCGTTTTGTGGAGGTTTGGAATTTAGTCTTTACTCAGTTTAATTATCAAGATAAAAAACTTTCACCTCTTTCACAGAAAAATATTGATACTGGGATGGGACTGGAAAGAATCGCCTCCTTACTTCAGAATAAAGATAATAATTTTCAGATTGATATTTTTTCTCCTGTAGTAGAATTTCTTCAAGAGATACTTTCTTTTCCTCAAGATTTAAGTTTTATCTATGCTATCACAGATCATGTTCGTGCAGTTACTTTTGCTATTGCTGATGGTGTTTTTCCTTCTAATGAGGAGAGGGGTTATATAATAAGAAAACTTATTCGCAAAGCTTTATATCATGGATTTACTTTAGGAAGAAAAACACCTTTTCTTTATAAATTAGTCCCTCTTTATGCAGATTTAATGAAAGATGCTTATCCGGAACTGGAGGAGAAACAGGAGGATATTGCTTCAGTTATTTTGGCAGAAGAGGAAAGATTTTTGGTGATTCTTAAGGGAGCCAAAGATAAATTTGCCCTATTTTTGGAAAATCTAAACAAGGAAAGGATCATAAAAGGAGAAGATGTTTTTAAACTTTATGATACTTATGGTGTGCCTTTAGAAGTCATAAAAGAATTAGCTACTTTAGAAAATGTAAAAATAGATGAAGAAGGATTTAAAAGATTACTTGAGGAAAGAAGAAGACTTTCTCAAGAAAAGAGTAAAATTGAAAAAGGGATATTTACAGATAAAGATGAAGCTGTTGTTCAGCTTATACCGAAGGAAAAAACAAAATTTGTTGGATATGAAAATTTTGCTTATGAGACAGAAATTATTATGTTGGTAAAAGATGGAGAAAAAACAGAGGTTTTAAGAAAGGATGAGGAAGGAGTGATTTTTCTTAAAGAGACTGTTTTTTATCCTGAATCAGGAGGACAACTCTCAGATAAAGGAGAAATTAGGACTCAAGAAGGATTGTTTCAAGTAGAGAAAGTAGAAAAAATTAATGAAGTAATTTTCCATAAAGGAAGGGTGAAGGAAGGAATAATAAAGAGAGGTAAAGCCTTTTTGCATATAGATGAAGAAAGAAGGAAAGCTTTAGAAAGAGCCCATACAGCAACTCATCTTCTTCAGGCTGCTTTAAGAAAAATATTGGGGACTCATGTTACCCAGCAGGGTTCGTTAGTAGATACAGATAGATTGAGATTTGATTTTACTCACTTTCAGGCATTAAAAGAAAATGAGTTAGAAAAGGTTGAAAGATTAGTTAATGAGTTTATTTTGCAAGCAGATAAGGTAGAGACAAAAATTGTTCCTTTTGAGGAAGCAAAAAGGGAAAAAGCTTTAGCTTTTTTTGAGGAGAAATATGAAGATTTAGTAAGAGTAGTGAGCATTTCTGATTATAGTAAGGAGTTATGTGGAGGAACACATGTAAAGGATACAGGCAAGATTGGTCTTTTTCTTATTCTTTCTGAATCCTCAATAAGCAGTGGGATAAGAAGAATTGAGGCTGTTTGTGGTCAGCAAGCTTTAGAAAGAGTTTTTTCTTATAGAGATAAGTTAAAAGAGATAAAAAATCTTCTTCATACCAAAGAAGATTTAATTCTTTCTAAAACCCAAGAACTTCTCAAGATGCTGGAGAAAACACAGAAAAGGTTGAAGAGTTTAGAAAAATCATTAGTTTCTTATGAAGCAGAAAAGTTTTTGTCTCAATATTTAGAAAAAATTGAGGGATTTAATATTAATTTTTTCTATATTTACTTAAATGAAAAAGAAATGGATTACCTTTTTCTTCTCAGCGATGTTTTAAGAGAAAAACAAAAAGAAGCTTTATTTTTCCTAATAAGTAATACATCTCGAGGTAATATTTTTATTTTTTCTGCCTCTCAAGATTTAGTAGAAAAAGGCTTCTCTGCTTATCAGTTTGTTAATCAATATAAAGAAAGGCTTGGTTTAAAAGGAGGAGGCAAAGCATCTCTTTCTCAAGGAGTAATTGCGAAAAAAATAGACCCTCAATTTTTTAAGATAGAGATAAAAAATTTTCTTTCAGAATTTCTTAAAAAATGCAAATTTTAAAGAATTTAGCTAATCTGGAGAAGATTATTACTAAGAAGCGTAACAAGAAAAGGCAGGTTGTTGAACAAGTTACTAAGATTTTAAAAGAAGTAAGAGAAAGAGGAGATGAGGCGGTTTTAGAATATACGCAAAAGTTTGATAAAGTAAAGCTGAAACCTAAGGAATTAAAAGTAACTGAATCGGAAATAAGTGCAGCTTTTAATGAGTTAAATTCTCAAATAATTTCTGCTATAAAAATAGCAATTGAAAATGTTTATGAGTTTCATAAAGCATTACTCCCCAAGCCTTTTTTAAAGATAAAAAAAGAAGAGGGAAAAATTTTAGGAATAAGGTATGTTCCTTTAAAAAGGGTGGGAATATATGTACCTGCAGGAAGTGCTCCTTTGATTTCTTCAGTGTATATGTGTGCGATTCCAGCTCAAACTGCAGGAGTTAAAGAGATAGTGTTAGTTTCCCCTCCTACAAAAGATAAATCAATTAACCCTTTTATTCTGGCAACTGCTTCTATGTTAAAGATAAAAGAGATTTATAAAATTGGAGGGGCGCAAGCTATTGCTGCCTTAGCTTATGGGACGAAAACAATAAAAAAAGTAGATAAAATTATTGGGCCGGGAAATGAATATGTGATGGAGGCAAAAAGACAGGTATTTGGTGAGGTAGATATAGATCTTCTTGCCGGACCTTCCGAAGTCTTAATTATTGCTTCCAAAAACGCAAATTTAGATTATATCCTTTCTGATTTAGAAGCACAAGCCGAACATTACAAAGGTTTGGTTATGGTAGTGACTACTTCTAAAAAGATTGCTAATAACTTAAGAAAGAAAAAATTAAATGGATTTGTAGTAAGAGTAAGAAATTTAGAAGAAGCAGTTAAAGTAGCCAATATCATTGCTCCTGAGCATGTTGAGATTTTTACCAAGAACCCCACTGTTTTGCTTAAAAAAATTGAAAATGCAGGAGCGGTATTTTTGGGAGAAAATACCCCTGTTGCTTTAGGAGATTATTTAGCTGGCCCCAGTCACGTTCTTCCCACTCATGGCACAGCAAAGTTTTTTTCTGGGTTAAGTGTGAGGGATTTTTTAAAAGAGATTCATTTTGTAAGTTATTCTAAAAAAGCTTTAAAGAAGCAATTTCCGGCACTTTCAGAGATCGCTTCTTTAGAGGGGATGAGGAAGCATATTGAGAGTGTAGAAAGGAGGCTGAATAGATGAAAGCAAAGATAGAAAGAAAGACAAAAGAGACCGAAATTCAGGTCATTCTTAATTTAAAAGGTAAAGGAAGATATAAAATCACTACAGGAATTGCTTTTTTGGATCATTTACTTTCTTCTTTTTCTCTTCACAGCAGATTTGATTTAAATATAAAAGCAAAAGGTGATTTTGAGGTTGATATTCACCATACTAATGAAGATATAGGGATTTGTTTGGGAAAAGCCTTTGGTGAAGCTTTAAAAGATAAAAGAGGGATAAAACGATTTTCTTACAGTTTTGTTTGTATGGATGAGGCATTGTCAAGATGCGTGGTTGATATAGGAGGAAGACCTTTTTTTAAAATCAAACCCAAAAATATTCGTGTATATAAAGCTACTTATACATTTCTTCATTTTAAACAATTCTGGAAAGCATTCACAGATCATGCAAAAATTACCCTCCATTTAGATATATTAGAGGGAGAAGATCTCCATCATATACTGGAAGCATCTACAAAAGCGATTGCTTTAGCACTTAAGGAAGCAGTTAAAAAAGAAGATACAGTTCTTCCCACAACAAAGGCAAAATTTGATTGATGCTTTTAATTCCTGCTATTGATATTTTGGAAGGGAAAGTAGCCCGTCTCTATCAGGGAAAAAAAGAGTTAAAAAAGATATATTATGAAGACCCTTTGGAGGTTGCCTGGATGTGGTATAAAAAAGGAGCTTCTTTAATTCATGTAGTAGATTTAGGAGCTTCCTTGGGCGAGAAAGATAATTTAAAAATAATAAAAGAAATGCTTAAATTAAAAGTAAAGATTCAGATAGGAGGAGGCATAAGAAATATAGAGAAGATTGAAAAATTGCTTGGATGGGGAGCAGAAAGAGTTGTGATTGGAACGAAAGCTTTGGAGGAGAAATTTTTAGAGAAAGTATTAAGTTTATTTAAAGAAAAAGTAGCTGTCAGTGTTGATGTTTATGAAAAAAAAATAAGTTGCGAGGGATGGAAGAAAAAAACAAATATTGATTATTTAGAATTTATTCATTATTTAGAAGAAAAAGGAGTCAGGTATGTAATTTATACAGATATTTTAAGAGACGGCACACTTAAAGGGATAAATATTGAAAGGATAAAGAAATTATCTTCATTTAAAAGAATTTCTTTTATTGTTGGAGGAGGAATTAAAGATTTAAAAGATTTAGAGTTGATAAAGAAAGAGACTCCTTTTGTTAAAGGAGTAATTTTAGGAAAGGCTTTGTATGAGGGAAAGATAAAGTTTGAGGAGGCAAAAAAATTTTTTGATTCTTAAAATGTGGCAGGAGATTCTTGATATTTTAAAAGGAGAAGAATTTATATCTTTGCAAAAATTAACCAACCAATTTAATATTACGTCTTTACAACTGAATGAGATTCTTTTAAAACTGGGAAATTTAGGTTACGAGATTAAGGGAAATCCCTATTTGGGTTACCGGATAAATAAAATACCGGATAGATTATTCCCCTGGGAGGTTAGGTATAATTTAGATACAGAGATTTTTGGAAAAAAAATTTATTATTTTGAGAATATAACTTCCACCCAGGATATCGCTTTTCGTCTTTCTTATAAAGAGGAAGGAACCTTAATTATTGCTGAGAATCAGACAAAAGGAAGGGGAAGGTGGGGAAGAGGATGGTTTTCTTTTCCTTACAAAGGTCTTTACTTTTCCTTAATTTTTAAGCCTCAAGACTCTTTTAAACTCTCTCTTTTATCTTTACTTTTATCTGTAAGCGTGGCTGAGGCAACAGAGGAGATTTTTAAAATAAAGATAGGAATAAAATGGCCTAATGATTTAATATTGAAGAATAAAAAATTAGCAGGAGTTCTGACAGAGGTTTGCAGAGAAAAAGAATCTGTGATTGTTGTGGGAGGAGTTGGGGTTAATGTGAATAATGAAAAACAAGAACTACCTCCTTCGGGAATCTCTTTAAAAGAATTTTTTGGGAAAAAAATAAATCGCCTCGAACTTCTTAAAGAGATACTCAGGAAAATAGAAAGAAACTATGTTCTTTTTAAAGAAAAAAAATCTCATATTTTAGAAAAATGGCATAAATATAATATTACCTTAGGGAAAAAGGTAGAGGTTATCTTGAACAATCAAAAAATTGAGGGAATAGCTTCTGCTTTGGATGAATTTGGACATTTGCTTGTCAGAAAAGATAATGGAGAGATAGAAAAAATTGTTAATCCTCAAGTATTCAGGCAGAGTTTGTGAAACTTTTAAAAATATTTTTTATATTTTTTATACAAACAATAGAGATTCTGTTTTCTTTTGCTCATTCCCAAAAGATTGAACTGCCTCCTATCAGAGTAGAGAAGGATTTTTATTTTGAGAAAGAAAACTTTATTTTTGAGACACCTCAGGAAATCTTAGAGTATCCTTCTTCCTTAGAGCTGAGAAAAAGAAATGATTTTGGAATCGCACAAGACCTTTTTATCCGAGGGGCTAATTTTGAAGATAATTTTATTTTTTTAGATGGTATTTTATTTAATCATCCCCAGACAGGACATTTTAATTTAGAGATACCTCTTACAGAATTTGATTTAGAAAAAATAGATATAAAAGAGACTTCTTTATCTTTAAATTTTAAAATAAAAAAACCTGAAGAAGAAGGCTTTATCTTTAAAAACTTGTGGGGAGAGCACCAGTTAATCAAAAATGCCTTTTCTTTAAATTATGGTTTTCTGGATACAAAAAATAGAGTTTCTTTTTCTCATCTTAAATCAAGTGGAGCTCGAGAGAATACTGATTTTGAAATTTATACTTTCACTTTTAATTCTTTGATAGAAGAAAAAAATGATTTCTTTTTTGCTTATCAGGAGAAATCATTCGGTGCGGATAGCTTTTATTCTTCTTTCTTTCCTTTTGAGGAAGAACATCTAAGACAGATATTTTTTCGCCTAAAAAGTTCAATAGAGAATTTAAAAAACACAGTCTATTTTCGCTATTTTAAAGATAAATTTATTCTGGACAGACACAACCCTTCCTTTTACTTTAATCTTCATCGCACCTATACTTATGGGGTGCATACTTTGTTAAAAATAAATGAAGACTTTTCTTTAGGTTATGAAATAAAAAGAGATAGACTTAAATCTTCCCGTTTAGATAAACACAGTCGGTTAAAAAATATTTTATTTTTTGAAGGAAAATTTAAAAAAAATCTTTTTTCTTTAAATCCTTTCCTAAAAGTTAATTATACTCCAAAATATGATTTAAATTATTGTGCGTTTTTAGAAAACAATGTAAATCTTAATTGGTTTAATTTAATATTTTCTTTCTCTCGCTCTTTCCGCTATCCTTCCTTTACCGAACTTTACTATAGCTCTCCAGCAAATAAAGGAAATCCCGCCCTTTCTCCAGAGAAGATAAATAGTTTTGAGACGAGAATAGAAAAAAGGTTAAATTCTTTGCTTTTGAAATTATCTTTTTTCTTAAGAAGACACAAGGATGCTATTGACTGGGTAAAGGAGAAAGAATCCTTTTCTTGGCAGGCAGAAAATGTAAAAAAAATAAAAGCAAAAGGAGCCAGTTTCTATATAAAATGGGACAAAAAACAAAAGTTGATTTTAGATTATACTTATCTTGATTTATCAAATTCACCCTTTAATTATTCCAAATATTTATTTGATTATTGCCAGCATAAACTTAGCCAGACCATTCTTCTTTTTATAAAGAGTTGGCAGATTAGATTTATTACCCAGTTTTGCAAACCTATCTCAAGAAAAAAATATTGGAAGGTAGATTTAAAAGTCACAAAATCATTAAATAAAAACCTTTCCTTTTTTATTGAAGGGACAAATATATTTAACGAAGATTACTTTACAACCGGCGGGATAAAGGCGAATCCTTCCTGGTTCAGGGTAGGTTTTATTTATAGATTTTAACTACTTGATTTTACTACCTACTTCTATCTCTTGATAAGGACCAATGAGAGTTAATTTATCATCCTTTACTGCTGCAAGAAGCATTCCGCAAGATTCTATCCCGGCAATTTTTTTAGGTTCTAAATTAGTTAAAACAACGATTAATTTATTGAGTAACTCTTCCTTTTTGTAAAAAGCTTTTATCCCGGCAACAATTTGTATTATTTTTTCACCAATATCTACTTTAAGCAGGTACAATTTGTCTTTTCCTTTAATATCCTGAACCTCTAAAATCCTGCCAATTCTTAAATCCAATTTAGAAAATTCCTCAAAACTAACCATTACTTTAATTTTAACAATTGTCTAATTTATTTGCAATCAAAACTTTAAATTTAATTTGCTCTCTTTTTATTCTGTGATAAAATACAGCTTATGCAGGTAAAAAGGGAAAGGTTAAGAAGGATAGTTAAAAATTTTAAAAATAAAAAGGTTCTTGTTGTTGGAGACTTAATTTTAGACCATTATATTTTTGGACAGGCAGAAAGAATCTCTCCTGAAGCGCCTGTTCCAGTTGTATGGGCAAATAGAGAAAGTTTTTTGGGAGGCGGAGCGGTAAATGTAGCAAATAATTTAGTTTCCTTGGGAGCAGATGTATATTTATGTGGAGTGATTGGAGATGATGAATTTGGGAAAAAATTGATAGAGGTAATTAAAAAAAGAAAGATTAATACCCAGTTAATAGTTAAAGATAAAAAGAGACCCACAACAATAAAAACAAGAATAGTTGCCACTCATCAGCAAGTAGTAAGAGTTGATTGGGAATCAAGAGAATTTCTTTCTTTGGCTTTAAATCAGAAAATATTGAAGAATATTCGTAAGATGATAAATGAATTTGATGGAGTTATCATTGAAGATTACGGTAAAGGAGTAATTAACCCTTACTTAGTGGAAGAACTTGTAAGATTAAGCAAAAAGAATAATAAAGTGATTACCGTTGATCCTAAGGAAGAGCATTTTGATTATTATGAAAATGTTACTGCTTTAACCCCCAATCTTAAAGAAGCACAAACAGCGGCAAATATGAAGATAAAGTCAAAAGAAGAAATCAATCTTTTAGGTAAGATTCTTAAAGAGAGATTAAAACCTTCTTGTCTTTTGATTACTTTGGGGGAAGAGGGGATGCGTCTTTTTTTAGAAAAAGAAATCTGGCATATTCCCACATATGCTTTAGAGGTATTTGATGTTACTGGAGCTGGAGATACAGTAATTGCAACTTTTACCTTAGCGCTTCTTGCAGGAGCTTCATTTCTGGAGGCAGCAATTATCTCTAATCTATGTGCGGGAATTGTTGTTGGTAAATTTGGTCCGGCAGCAGTTAGTCTTTGTGAGATTGAAGAAAAAATTAAAATTACAAAGATAAATGCAGAAAGAATGAATGGATAATGGAAGTAGTAGGAGTAATTCCAGCACGATTAAAATCAACTCGTCTTCCCTATAAACTTCTTCTGCCTCTTTTAGGGAAACCTCTTATCCAGTGGACATGGGAAAATGCTAAAAAAGCAGCTCTTTTGGATAAATTGATTATCGCTTGTGATGATGAAAAATTGGAAAAAATAGCAGAAAGCTTTGGCGCTGAAGTTATCCTTACATCTTCCCGGCATACTTCAGGAACAGATAGAGTTGCTGAGGCAGTAAGAGAGATGGATGTAAGATTTGTAGTTAATATTCAGGCAGACGAACCTTTAATTCATCCATCTTTGATTGATAGTTTAATAGAGACGATGAAAGAGGATTCTTCTTTAGTTATGGCTACAGCAAAAAAGAAAATTACCGATTCCAGTGAAATTGAAGATCCTAATGTGGTAAAGGTTGTTACCGATAAAAATGATTTCGCTCTTTATTTTTCTCGCTTACCTATTCCTTATTCAGAAAACAAAGAAGCAGATTATTATAAGCATATTGGAATTTACATTTATACCAAGGATTTTCTTTTTACTTTTAAAAATTTAGGTCCTTCCTATCTGGAGAAAATGGAAAAGTTGGAACAATTAAGAGTGATTGAGGCAGGATATAAAATTAAGGTTATTACAACTTCTTTTGAGTGTCATGGAGTAGATACAGAAAAAGATTTAGCTAAGGTAGAGAGAATTTTAAGAGAAAATGTTAGAGTTTAAAAAATTAAAGGAAAGATTTATCTTTATTGCTGGTCCTTGTGTAATAGAATCAGAAAAACTTACATTTGAAATTGCTCAATATCTTAAAGAAATCACCTCTTTTTATCCGGTAAATTTTATCTTTAAAGCGAGTTTTGATAAAGCTAATCGCACACGCATCTCTTCATTTCGTGGCCCAGGATTAAAGAAAGGATTGAGGATTTTAGAGAAGATTAAAAAGAAGTTAGATATTTTTATTTTAAGTGATATTCATTGCGTCAGTCAGGTTAAATATGTAAAGGATGTTTTAGATATTATTCAAATTCCTGCGTTTCTGACGCGTCAGACAGATTTAATCCTTGAGGCAGCAAAAACGGGAAAAATAATTAATATAAAGAAGGCTCAATTTATGAGTCCTTATGATGTAAAATATGTGATTGAGAAGATAAATTCTGCAGGTAACAAGAAGATTTTACTTACAGAGCGTGGAACCTGCTTCGGTTATAACAATTTAGTTGTTGATTTTCGTTCACTTTTAATTATGAAAAAATTCGGGTATCCGGTAATTTTTGATGCTACACATTCTCTGCAAAAGCCATCGCAAAACAAAGGTGTAAGTGGGGGGGACAGAATATTTGTTCTTCCCTTTTCACAGGCAGCAGTTGCCTGTGGATGCGATGGTTTATTTTTAGAGGTTCATCCTCGGCCCCAAGAGGCTTTATCCGATAAGGCTACCTCTTTTTCCCTTTATCAGGTAGAGAGATTGTTAAAAAGAGTTTTAAAGATAAAAAAGGTTTTGGATGAAGAATAAAGAGGAAAAAATTGTAAATTGGGCAAAAGAGGTAATTGATATTGAAAAGGATGCTTTAGCTTCTTTGGAGAAAAGAATAGATAAAGAATTTATTAAAGCAGTAAAGTTGATTTTTTATTCCAAAGGATATGTGATTGTGACAGGAATGGGGAAAGCAGGTATCATTGGGCAGAAATTTTCTGCTACTTTAGCCAGTTTTGGAATATCTTCTTTTTGGTTGCACCCGGCAGAAGCTGTGCATGGGGATTTGGGAAGAATAAGAGAGGAAGATGTTGTTGTGATTCTTTCTTATAGTGGAGAAACAGAGGAGATAAAAAATTTAATTCCTTTTATTAAAAAGATTGGTTCAAAAATAATTGCTATTACGGGAAATAAAAAATCAAATTTGGCTAAGTATTCAGAGACAGTGATTAATGTAAAGGTAAAAAAAGAAGCCTGTCCTTTAGGATTAGCTCCTACAGCTTCTACTACCGCAATGTTGGCAATTTGTGATGCTATAGCTATAGTTTTGCAAAAGATGAAAGGTTTAAAAAGAAAAGATTTTGCTTTTTTCCATCCTCGGGGGTCTTTGGGAAGAAAACTCCTTCTTAAAGTAAAAGACATAATGCGCAAAGGAAAATTTAACCCTGTAGTTTATGAGGATACCCCTATCAAAGAAGCACTCCTAAAGATTACCTCCTCACATGCAGGGGCGGCATCGGTAGTAGATAAAAAGAAGAAGCTTGTAGGAATTTTTACTGATGGAGATTTAAGAAGGTTATTTTTAAAAAACGAACCTCATATTTTGGAGAAAAAAATAAAAGAGGTGATGACAAAGAATCCTGTAGTTGTAAAAGAGGATGATTTAGCTTCCTATGCTTTAAAAATACTGGAGTCAAAAAAGATTGATGAGGTTCCTGTGGTAGATAAAAAGGGAAAATGTGTGGGGATGCTTGATATTCAGGATTTGGTTTCGGCAGGTTTAATCTGACATATGCAAATTGCTAATTTTAAAAAAGTAAAATTGTTAGTTTTAGATGTTGATGGGGTGTTAACTGAGGGAAGTATAATTTATGATAACAAAGATAGAGAATGGAAGATTTTTAATGTCTATGATGGATTGGGAATATTTTTATTAAGTAAAATGGGAATAGATACTGTTCTTGTAAGTGCAAAAAAAAGTTCTATTTTGGAGAAAAGAGCTAAGGATATGAGAGTAAAAGAAGTCATTGGAGGAGTATTGCCTAAGAAAAAAATAGTTAGCTATTTAATGAAAAAGTATAAAGTAAAAAAGGAAGAGATTTGCTTTGTAGGAGATGATTTAATTGATTTAAGTATAATGAAAGAAGTAGGATTTCCGGTTGCAGTGAAAAATGCTCCCTCTGAGGTAAAAAGACAGGCTATTTATACTACTAAAAAGGAAGGTGGAAAAGGTGCGGTTAGAGAGGTGGTTGAAATTATTCTGAAAGCAAAAAATCTGTGGAAGAAAGCAGTAAAAGAAATAGATTCTTTATTAAGTGAGTAAAAATCTGTGTGAGTTTATTGAAGAAATATTTTCCTATCTTAGCCTGGGCTTTTTATGATTTAGCAAATCAATTTTTTGTTTTAAACATTTCTTCTCTTTATTTTGTTCGCTGGATAACCTTAGAGAAAAAAATTCCTGAGATTATTTACAGTCTCTTTTTCGGAATTTCTTTATTTCTTGTGGCAATTACCTCTCCTTTTTTAGGAACAATTTCAGATATGAGGAAAAAGTATAAATCTTTTTTGGTTTATTTCACTCTTTTAGCGATAATTTCTACAGCACTTTTAGCAGTATTCGGAAATCCTTTTTTAAGTTTGGTATTTTTTGCTATAGCTAATTTTGGGACACAAGAAGCAGTTGTTTTTTATAATTCTTTACTTATTCATATTGCTCACCCCTCCCGCATAGGTTTAATTTCAGGAATAGGAAGAGTTTTCGGTTATTCTGGAGCACTTATTGCACTTCACTTTACCAAACCAATTTATGCCCATTATGGATATCAGGCAGTTTTTTTATTTACCAGTATTATGTTTTTTGTTTTTTCTCTACCATGTATGATTTTTGTGAAAGAGAAGAGGGAAGCTGGTGAATTTTCTTTAAATAGGGAAGAAATAAAAAAAATTTTTAAGAAATTTAAATTTATGTTCCAGGAAATTTTTCAGGTGAAAGATCTGTTAAATTTTTTAAAAGGAATTTTTTTAGGATTGTGTGTTGTCAATACAATAATTCTTTTTATGTCCGTTTATGCTATTAAGGTATTTGGTTTAAGCAATGAAGAGGTAGTTAATTTTCTTATTTTTTCTACATTCTTTGCGATTTTGGGAAGTTTTCTCTCCGGTTTTATAAGCGATTATATCGGATACAGAAATTCTTTAATAGGGGTATTTTTTATCTGGATACTTGTTTTACTCTGTGCTATTTTTTCTACTTCAACTTTTTTGATTAAATTCATAGGAATTCTGGGAGGAGCGGCTTTGGGAGCAAGCTGGACAGTAATGCGTGCTTTAGTTACCAAAATTATACCTTCAGATAAAATTGGGGAGGCTTTCGGTTTGTTTAATTTAGCTGGATACTTTTCTGCAATTGTGGGACCGGTTTTCTGGAGTATAATTTTATTCTTTTTTTCTTCTTGGGGCAGTGTCAGTTATCGGATAGCTTTCTTAAGTATAATTCCTTTCATGATTTTAGGTATTATTTTTATTTTACGCCTTCCTCAAATAGAATGAGGAATAATCTTATAGAAGCTTTAGAAAAACACGTATATATTCTTTCCTCTCAAATTGGAGATCGCAATATTTTTAGTTATGAAAATTTAAAAAAAGCAGCTTTCTATATTAGTGAAAAGTTTGAAAACATAGGATACAAGCTAAATTTCCAATCATATTTTTGTTCAGGTAAGGAGGTAAAAAATATCATTGCTGTTAAAGAAGGAAAAACACAAGAAGTAATTATTGTTGGTGCTCATTATGATAGTTGTTTTAATCCTGGTGCTGATGATAATGCATCTTCGGTTGCGGTAATGATTGAATTGGCAAAAAGATTTTACCCAAAAGAAGTAAAACATAAATTTAAATTTATTGCTTTTGTAAATGAAGAACCTCCTTTTTTTAAAACTGAAGAGATGGGAAGTAGAGTCTATGTAAAGCAAGCTAAAAAGAATAAAGAAAAAATTAAAGCAGCAATTATTTTGGAAATGGTGGGCTATTACACAGATGCCCCTCATTCTCAAAGTTTTCCTCCTTTTTTAAATTTTTTTTATCCCCATCAAGGAAACTTTATCTGTATAGTGGGAAATTATAAATCAAAAAATTTAGCTAAAAAGATTTATCAAAGTTTTAAAAAGACTTCCTTTCCTGCTCAGATTTTTATAGGTCCTTCCATAGTTGTGGGAGTAGATTTTTCTGATCATTGGTCTTTCTGGAAGGAAGGATTCCCGGCGGTGATGCTTACAGATACTGCATTTTACCGCAACCCTTATTATCATACCGAAGAGGATACTTATGAAAAATTAAATTACAAAAAACTGGAAGAATTTCTTTTGGTATTGGAGAAAGTTTTGGTTGATTTAGATAAACAGAAGATTTAAAATATTATCCATGAAAAGGAATAAATTCTCTCTTAATCTTTCTATAATAAATCAGATAGGGATAGGTTTTTTTAAATATACAATTTCACCTCATCAAAATTTTCTTGCTTCTAATACTGCTTTTGTTAAAATCCTTGGTTATTCTTCCAAGAAAGAGCTGGAGTCTAAAAGTTTTTCTTCTTTTTTTGTCTCTTCTCAAGAAAAAGAGAATTTCTTTTCTCTTCTTAAAAAAAAGAAGAAGGTGAAATTTTTTGAGGCATTATTTTTAAAGAAAAATAAAAGAAAAATTTGGGTAGCGATATCTGCTTTCTTAATGAGAAAAAATCATAATGAGTTTATGGAAGGAATAATTGAGGATATAACTCAACATAAAAAAATAGAAGAGGAATTAGCTTTAGAAAGAGATTTCTTACAGAATCTTTTAGATAATATTCCTGATGCTGTTTATTTTAAAGATAGAAAAAATAGAATTATCAAAGTAAACAAATTCTATCTTCAAGGAATGAAAAGACCTCCTGAAGAAATAATTGGTAAGACAGATTTTGATTTTTTTCCTTATGAACAGGCAAAACAGATGTTTGAAGATGATAATTATGTCTTAAGAACTGGAAAACCAATAGTAGGAAAGATTGAGCGGACTTTACTTCCTGATGGAAGATGGAACCAGGTAATTACCACAAAAATTCCTATGTATAATAGAGAAGGTAAAATTATTGGCACGATGGGAATAACCCGAGATATGACTGCTTATGCTCATCTGGAAAGAGAACGTTTAGAATTAGTAATGAACTCTTTAGAAGCTTTAGGAAAAGCATTAGAGATAAGAGACCCTTATACTTACGGACACACAAAAAGAGTTGCTTATTTAGCCCAATGTT
>Ga0190363_1000669_pt1 | contig 20415 bp, 16 predicted proteins | sample 48721867_MG_FD_161272 | JGI IMG/M metagenome (GOLD analysis project Ga0190363, IMG submission 161272) | Hydrothermal vent microbial mat bacterial communities from Southern Trench, Guaymas Basin, Mexico - 4872-18-6-7_MG | ecosystem: Environmental > Aquatic > Marine > Hydrothermal vents >... | reverse complement strand
GGTTATAGCGGAGATGGTGGACCGGCGATCGAAGCTCAATTATCCTGGCCTCAGGATGTGGCTATAGGAATGGACGGCAGCCTCTATATCGCCGACACGGGCAACCATCGTGTCCGGAAGGTAACCCCTGATGGACCTATCATCACCGTGGCGGGAACCGGCGTGCTCGGCTACAGCGGAGATGGTGGGCCAGCCACCGACGCTCAACTGGCACGCCCCCGCGGTGTGTTCGTGGACGCGGACGGTTATATATACATCGGCGACACTGAAAACCACCGTATACGGAAGGTCTCGCCGGACGGCATAATCATCACGGTGGCGGGAAACGGCACTGAAGGTTACAGCGGAGACGGAGGCACAGCTACTAACGCTCAAATAGCATGGCCTCGAGGTGTGGCCGTAGATGTGGACGGTTGCATATATATCGCCGACTGCGGCAACTCCATCATCCGAAAGGTGATGTCGGATGGCACGATCATCACCGTAGCGGGAACAGGCACTGAGGGTTACAGCGGTGATGGAGGTCCAGCCCTTAAGGCTGAGCTGGCCGACCCCCATGGCATCGCGGTGGGAGGAGATGGAAGCCTTTACATCGGCGAACCGCGCAATCACTGTATTCGGAAGGTGTGGAACATCCGCAACCATCGGTATTGTCGTCCGCGGGATGAAAAGGCCAATCACCCACATGCGGGCGGCGAGTTACAACGACGTCAAACTCCGTTTCCCGGACACTTCTACGGCCAGCGCGACGCTGGTTAAGAAGTTAAAACTCTGCATACCACTTAGGAAAGGTTTAAACGATGAAGAGGATAAGAATGACAATCCTTACGCTGCTCCTTCTGTATCCCGTCCTCAGCTTAACCCATACCTCTCCCGTTCTGTTCCGACACTTCATCCTTGACCCGAAAGGTATTGGGCATCGGGAGGTGGGGGATATAGATGGGGATGGGTTCAACGACATCATCGCCCTCAACGAGCGGAAGGAGGGCGACCTGATCGTCTGGTATCGGTATCCCCACCGGAAGAAGTTCGTCATAGCTGAGATAGGAAAGTTCAAAGATTACCGTAAGTACCGCTCCTGCGATATGGAGCTGGGCGATCTGGATGGGGACGGCGACCTGGATGTCGTGGGAAGGATCGGGAGGAACGACGACCTCCACGGGGTGAATGTGTGGTTCGAAAACCCCCGTCCCCGGGGTGATCCGCGGGAAGGTCCATGGAAGCGACATGATATCGGCGAAAGTCCCTACGTGAAGGATATCGAGGTGGCGGACTTCGATCGGGATGGGAAACTTGACGTTGTTCTACGCACACATGATGATCTCTATTTCTGGTTCCAAAGGGATGGAGGAGCTTGGCACAAAGTCACAGTGCGCATACGCAGGAAGGAGGGGATGGAGGTTGGCGATCTCGACCGCGACGGCGATCCGGACGTGGTTCTGGGCGGTTACTGGGTGGAGACGCCGTCCGATCCGATCAAAGGTAGGTGGGTGGTCCACAACATCGACGAGAAATGGTGGAACCAGAGGACGGGCGATTGGAGGGACAACTGTTGTAAAGTCGCTATCGCCGATGTAAACGGGGACGGACGGCTTGATGTGATTCTTTCGCACTCTGAAAAGCCAGGTTATCCCGTCTCGTGGTATGAAGCGCCGCTCGATCCGAAGAGGGGGGAATGGCGTGAGCATCCGATCGGTCAGGTGGATTACTGCCATAGCTTGAAGGCAGCGGACTTCGATGGGGACGGTGACGTGGATCTGCTTGCGGCGGAGATGCCCCGTTACACACCCCAGGACGCGCCGGTGGTGATCTTCTTCAACCGGAACAAGGGATTAAAATGGGAGGAAGAGGTGCTCGCTCGAACCGGCAGTTACAGCGCTCAGATAGGTGATATCGGGAACGATGGGGATCCGGACATCATCGGCCTCCGCAACTTCGACCGCCCGCCGATCGAGATATGGGAGAATTTGAGGGTAAATAGGGAGGATTAACATCATGAAAAAGGCCATCTTCACGCTGATGCTTATGTCGGCGATCTGCCGGGCTGAGGTTATCTTCCTCGATAGCTTCCCTGGCGTCGTCAACGGCTCCACCACCTATGACCCGGCCACCCGAACCTGCGGCAAGGGTTCGTTCAGGGTCTATACGGAGATCGCCGACGCCGCAAACGCCTTAAAAAGCGGCGACACCCTGTACATCCGCGCCGGTGTTTACTCCCGCCCCTCGGTCGGCAATTATATCACCGTTCACGGCAACAAGGTCAACTACTGGACGGGGATTCTCGACATCACGGCAAGTGGAACTCCACATAAACATATCGTCGTCAGCGCTTACAAGGGCGAGCTCGTGGTCATTCAGGCAAAGCAAGGGGTGAATCACTACAATCCCGACCCCGCCGATACCACCTTCAAAAACTCCTCCCATTTCTATCCCAATCCCGCCATCGGCATTCACGGAGCCTATATCGACGTCATCGGATTGAAGACATACGGCCAGGTGGTGATCACAGGGCACGATATCACGCTCCAAAACTGCGATCTCGGCGGTGGAGGACCCCACATGAATCAGGGGCAGGTCATCGCGTTGAACGGCACCGGAAAATCCGGTGGCGTGTATAACGTCCTGATCCGGAATAACAGAATTCACCACAGTTGCTGGGGAGAGAGCACCGGCAACGGCGCTGCTATCATGTGCTACGACGCCAGCTTCATCGTTGAGAACAATGAATTCTACGACAATTTCGGCCCGGATATCTGCATCAAAGATACCGGCGGCCAGGAAGGGAGGAACATCGAGATCCGGTATAACTTCTTTGGCCCCACCTCAATCAACCCTTCCGGCAACTCGGGTGTAGAAGGGCACAACCAGGACGCAAAGGTAGACCACATATATATCCATCACAATATATTCTACAACAAGCGCACGGGTATCTCATTCCGTACTCCAGCGCGTTTGGCGACGGTGGCTTACAACAATACATTCGTGAACTGCGGCTATGGGAGAGGGGAAACGGGGGATATAGGCGACTGGCAGAACCCTGTAATCAACGTCTATAACAACCTTTATTATCACTCGAAGCCGAGCCAGAAGTACTACGATCTCCAGACGAAGCCATGGAGCAAGCTGAACTCAGACTACAACCTTTTCTATTCGACAACCGGAGATACGAGTTGGCGGCACCTCTATCGCGAAAGAGCCTCCAGCCTCGCTGCTTGGCGGCGTTATTCGGGGAAGGACGAGCATTCCGTGGAGAAAGATCCCGAATTTGTGAATCCATCCGGAGATAGACCGGAGGACTTCAGGAGAAAAGGCAAGCCCCAGGACGTTATAGGTAGTAAATACGGTTCGGTCTGCGGCGCTTATGTCACAGGAAATGAGGTGATAGGCAATAAAGAGCGAGGCTGGGATACCTTATCATTGCTATGGTGGGATTGACAGAAGGCGATTCATCGTGCTAAGATGGTGAGGAAGGTTTTATTAGGAAGTTGAGGGGTACTGTCAAATTAATAATGAAAAACCCCGTTGGAACCCAGTAGATATAAAGGTTCTTAGGAGGGGGGAAGTTTCATTACCTCTTCCCTGCTTATTTCCGGCGTTTCAGCCGATGGATTTGACAATACCTGTCAGTCAGCCAGAGGGAGAAAGGTGAGACTCTTACTGATACTGATTGTGATAACGATAGTAGTTACGGTTTGTCTTGCCTATGTCCAAGAGGTCAAGAACCCATTTTTGACCTCAGGCGACGTTCAGCTTCAACCGGGTGATCTGACACTGGTGACCTGGTTGAATCCTCTGTCCCACCCTTCTGTTAAGATCGTCCGGGACGGGCAGGCGAAAGCGGAAACTCAGGACGTTCCCAAGTACAAAGTCTTCGAGAGGATCATCATCAACGACAAGCCATATGAGAACAAGTTCAGAGATGTAATCCTGACAGCGGTGTTTACGTCGCCTTCGGGCAAGAAGACGACCTTCTGGGGGTTCTACGACGGGGACGGGAAAGGCGGGCAGACGGGGAACGTCTGGAAGCTCAGGTTCATGCCAGACGAGGTGGGAACGTGGAAGTACACCTATTCATGGTCAGATGGAACGGCAGGAGGGTCTGGAACCTTCCGGTGCGTCAGCGCCGGCGCGGGAAAGGGCGTCCTGAAGCCCTACGTGAAGAATCCCCGATGGGTTGCCTACAACGGCGTTGAGCCGGTTTTCCTTCGCTCCTATTACGTGGGGAAGTTGACTCACACATCGCTGGACTGGTCTATCAAGCATGTGTATCAGCCACTCATCGACCGGGGCTACAACCACATCCAGTACCTGGGGACGCTGTTCGGCTGGATGACGAATAAGTTCGAGGACGCTCCGGACCCTGCCATAACACATGGGACAGGTCATGGGTCTAAGCAAAACCTGGATGCCTGGAAGCTGGTGGAGTCCCATTTTATGTGGCTAAACGACCGCAACATAGCTGTCCACCACTGGACCGGTCTGGCTAATGCTTATGCTTATCGTCACGGCGGTATTGACTGGAGATGGCAGGATATGTCGCCGGCGGAAAGGGAAATACATATTCGTTATATCATGTCGCGACTTGCGCCGCTGGCGAACCAGGCAGGCTGGGGTTTTTGGTTTGAGACGGGGGCTCCGGCGGATTTCATGAAGCTCGTTGCCAAGTACGATCCGTGGGACCACCTCCGGGGTCACCAAGGCCATTACAATGACCTCAATGACTCGAGGCGCTCCGTTCGACCCGAAGAAACGTGGGTCAATGTTTCTTTCCCGGGGAAATACTCCCGAGATTCGGCCGTTGTCCATAAGCTGATCAAGGACTACTACGAGAAGGAGATTGGCAACGATTATACACCGCTGGTTCTCAACGAGAGCGGTCTCTGGGCTGTGAAGGGTGTGGCCCAGCAGGCCGATAAGTTGCGCCGAGCCGCCTGGGGCGTGACTACCGCGAACGCGTATTTTGTATGGAGGTGGGTGACCAGCGGCAGCCGCTCTGCACCGGCACAGGCGGCTTCCCAGATGTTCGCAACCCCGGCGGCAAAGTACATGGAGGTGCTCTATGATGTGATGTCCAATGAGGTGGAATTCGGCGAAATGCGTTCGCACGACGAGTTGCTGATAGACGCTCCGGAGACCACCTTCTGCCTGGCGGAGATCGGGCGGCAGTACTTGGTCTACGATGAAGAGGGAGGCTCGTTTAGCCTTAAGGTGGCGAGGCAAACGTACGATGCGACATGGATAGACACGAAGACGGGGAAGAAGACGTATGCCGGCACAGTTAAGGGCACGGGATCGGCGATGAAGTTCACGACGCCGGATACCAACACAGACTGGGTGCTCGTCTTGAGAGCCCGACAGTAGATGTGGCTGCCGGACAGGACGAGGGCAACACCCAGCCTTGTCACACCTGATGACGAGCTCAGGGGAAGAGTGGGGGGAAACCAGCGGTGAACCGACGGGAATTCCTAAGGAAAATGGGAGGTTTGACCATGATGACGGCGACAGGATTGACATCCGGCCCGATCGCCTCAAAGAACACGCAACGCCCACGGCAAGCCTCAACGTCCTCCGACCACATCCAGCCCTACACGAAAAACCCGCGCTACTGGCAATACAAAGGCAAACCCGTGATGCTGCTGGGCGGCAGCAAAACGGATCATATCTTCCTGCTCGACGATCTCAAGGAACACCTCGATGAGATCGCCGCCGTAGGCGGCAACTACGTGCGTAACACGATGAGCCAGCGCGAGGCGAAGGAACTCAAGCCGCACAAGCTGCTCCCGAACGGCAAGTTTGACCTCAACCGGTGGAACCAAGAGTATTGGCGTCGTTTCGCAAACATGCTGAAGTGGACCGCCGAGCGGGACATCATCGTGCAGATCGAAGTATGGGATCGGTTCGATTATTCGAGGGAAAACTGGGAGACCAGCCCTTGGAACCCGAAGAACAACGTGAACTACACCTACGAAGAAACGGGCTTTGCTCGCGAGTATCCTCTGCATCCTTCGCGGGATCGGCAACCGTTCTTTCATACGATCGAAGGCATGCCGCTGTATAGCAGGAAGCTCGATCTGGTTCGGAAATACCAGGAGGCATTCGTCGCCAAGATGCTGTCCTACACGCTGAACTACGGGCATGTCCTCTACTGCATGAACAACGAGACCTCTACCCCAGCCAGATGGGGGCAATACTGGATCGAGTTCATCAGGGCCAAAGCCGCCGAGAAGGGCGTAACGGTTTACACGACCGATATGTTCGACGATGCGTTCAAGGGCGAGCAGGCGGAACACACCGCTGTCATCTTCGACGACCCCGACCACTACACCTTTGCCGACATCTCGCAGGTGAACAGCCGGAACTACGATGAGACGCACTGGGAGAGGCTGCTCTGGCTTCTGCGTCAGATCAACAGACATCCGCGTCCCACAAATCACACCAAGATTTACGGCAGCGGGTATAAGACCTTCGGGACAGGGGGTCCTGAGGATGGAGTCGAGCGATTCTGGCGAAACCTCCTGGGGGGCTCAGCGGCCGTTCGCTTTCACCGTCCGGACAGCGGCAACGGGCTCAACGATTACGCTAAGGCAAGCATCAAGGCCGCGCGGATCCTGGAGAGCCTGATCAAGTTTTGGGACATCGCGCCGCACATGGAGTTGCTTTCGCATCGGGAGGGGAACGAGGCCTACCTGGCAGCAAAGCCGGGGGAATACTACGTGCTCTACTTCACAAACGGCGGGTCCGTCGATCTTGATCTGTCCAACGCGTCGGGCACCTTTAAGGTGACCTGGATCAGCGTATCCATGGGCATAACCGTTCGGACGTCGGCCGCCGGAGGGTATCGCTTGATGGATAGGACGATTAAGGGTGGCAAGGTCGTGACGCTCTCAGCGCCATACAAGGGCGGATGGGTCGCCGCGATCGTGAGGAGGAAATGAACTTCACTCTAAATCGGCTCGGTAAAACCAACCGCAAGGGGGGTAGGTAAAAATGAAATGGGTGACCCGTGAGAGGCCCAAGACGGACAGGATCGCCTGTCCATGGCTCATCAAGAAGTTCATCGACCCGGACGCCGAGATCTTCTACGTGCCTCGCGATAAGGTACTGGAGGTGGCGGAACGGGAGGGGGCGATCTCCTTCGATGCCCCCGGTGCCAAGTACACCCACCGTGACGGCAAGTGCACCTTTGAGGTGCTCATCGAGGAGTACAACCTCAAGGACCCGGCTTTGCTTGAGCTGGCGAAGATCGTCCACGGCGCTGATGTTCGCGATGGGAGGACAACACCTCAGTCGCCTGGGCTGAGGGCGATAGGAGAGGGGTTCCTCCACGTCATCGAGGATGACTACGAGAACCTCCGCATCCAGTCCTACATCTACGACGCACTATATGCGTGGTGTCAGGAGAAATTGAGGAAATCCGATTAAGAGGTGATCCCCTGCGCTCAGCCTTCAGTCACGATAACGGCTGAAAGCTGAGCGACCGATAACCGCCATGGGTAATCGTCAATAGCATTAGGCATGATAGCTTTAATCTGCAACATGGCCTTCGGAGACGCGGACTTCCGATGATCAGAGCCGATGGAACCATCGGCGATGAGATGACACTCACCTCGGTTCCAATCGTAGAGGTTAAACCTTTAAAGGGGTTGCCCGTCATCTGGGGTGAAGTTAAATCGGGCAGGCGGTGATCGGATGAAGAAGGGAAGATGGACGATGATCTTCTCGGCAATCCTCTTTGTTTTCCCCTCCATCTCCCATTCAAGTGACCTGATGCCCTATACCCCTGACAAGCACACCGTTCTCCTGCTTCACTGCGATGGGCGATCGATCGATTGCTCACCGTTTCATCTCCCCGTGGAAGCTTCAGGTGTGAAATGGGCTGAGAACGGCGTGATGGGCAAGGCGATGCGCTGTGACGGAAGTGGAGGGGTAACCGTAGGGCTGAGACGGACTATCGACCTGAGTGGGGGATTCACGTTGGAGGCGTGGCTAAATCTGGAGCGCCCTCCTGAGAACACCCGATACCTGATCGTCGAGCGTAAGGGTTCCTTTTCGTGGTGGATGAATGTCTACCCCGATGGGAACGCCAAGGTGGTTTTCACGATCCTCACCGATCGGGGACGGGGAAGACTTAAAACAGTCGGAATCGTACCGTACAGGACATGGGTTCACATAGCCTGTCGATATGATCCCTCGGCTGATGTTGGGCAGATGAGGATCTTCATAAACGGCACCCCCGCGGAGAAACTGACCGATTTTCAGGAGAGGGAGACCCCCGAAGGACGGCTCTTGAAAGGCGATGAGGTGCTCCTCATCGGGAGGGGGTTGGTCGGGGAGATCGATGAGGTGAGGATATCGACCGTGCCGCGTCGGATCGGGGATATTCATGGAACCTGGTTGAGCGGCAGGGTGGGCGATTATAGGGCGATCAAGCCCGAGATCACCTTTCCCCAACCGCCGAGAACATGGGATGATAGACGCGTTTGGATCAAATCGGTCAAAGCGGTTCCAACGTTCAACTCCATCGGGCTGTATGTCAGCTATCAGGGCGACGTTAACCTCAACTCCAGATGCGAGGTTCGATACCGAGCCAGGGATGAGAGGAAGTGGAGGAGGGGATTGGATCTGATCCGCTGTCCTGATGACAGTGAGTTTCGAGGTAGTCTGTTGATCCTGAAGCCAGGGACGGCCTATGAGATCAAGATCGTCCCTATCGATCCGGATCTGAGCGGTGAGTATCCCGAACCGATCGAGTTGAGAGAACGCACCTGGGATGAGGAGGTGCCGATTGGGCGAGTTGAGAGGTTACGCCCAGGGCTTATAGATGAACCTCTGATCATCACCGACCGAGGCAAGCCGGACGGTTGGATACTTTACACCCCGCCCGAAGGCAAGGAAAGCGTGATAGATGTGGGGACTCGGGCGCCCGAAGCGATACTCATCCGCGACGCCGCTTACGTCATAGTCCGAAACCTGATGATTCGAGGGGGGACCAAACATGGGATAAACATCGTAAGCTCGCATCACATATGGGTTCAACGGTGCGATATAAGCGGATGGGGGGAGATCGGCAAACCGGGGCCGGACGGACGAATGGTGGACGGGACCGGTCGGGTTATCAACTTACAGGCCGGTGTGAGGGTCGGTCCGGAATGCAGCCAGGTGTCGGTGGAGCACAACTTCATTCATTCACCCCGTGGATCGGCCAACTCGTGGGCGCTAGGACATCCCGCCGGCCCCCAAGGGGTCATCCTCTGGGAGACGGGCGGCAACAACGTCGTGCGTTACAACGATATCATCGGATGTGAAGGGCACAGATGGAACGACGGGATCGAGAGCGTCGCGAACGGCTCCGTGTTGGGCGGACCATATCGGGATACCGACATCTACGGAAACATCATAATGTTCGCCAACGACGATGGGATCGAGCTGGACGGCGGCCAGATAAACGTCCGCTGCTGGCACAACCGGATCGAATGGACGCTCTGCGGGATAAGCTGCGCCCCCTGTATCAAGGGCCCCAGTTACGTCTTCCGCAACCTGATAGCCAACCTCGGTGATGAACGGGGGATGACTGTGGCAGCTTTCAAGATGGGGGGAGGTCATAGGCTCTCGCCAGGGCTTAATCTCATACTGCACAACACCGTCTACGGGCGCGTCCGGGGGCTGTGTAGCGTCGGATATGGGGGAGATAGCGGATACCACGCCATATCGCGCAACAACCTCTTCGCCGGGCCGAAATCATATGTCGATATCCTCGACAAATCCGATCCACCGGTCAGCGATTTCGATTACGACTTGTTGGGTAGAGGCGGATTGAAAGCGCCCCAGGGAGGCGAGGAGCACGACATCACCGATCCTCCCATCCTCAAAGGTGAGGAGATAGGGGATTATCGTCTGGCGCCCGGATCGCCCGGATGGGACGCCGGGCTCCTTCTGCCCGGTGTGAACGACGATTTCATCGGTAAGGGACCTGATATGGGAGCGTTTGAAGGCGATTCGCCCCGGTTCTTCCCACCGAGACCTGACGGGATGGGGATCTGGCCGCCGAGGGTATTTACGAGGGCTGTCAGAGGCGAAAGGAGACGAATTGACATCGAACTGATCATACCTTCCTCCGCCGGGAGGTGGTGGAAGGCGATATCGAACGCCCCTTGGCTGCGATGCGAGCCCGAAATGGGTGAATCCAGAGGAGTCCCTCAGAAGGTCTCCTTGATCCTTCGGATAAACGGCGAGTCCAAGCCGGGGTTGAAGAGAGGTGCCGTCACGTTCCGCACCGACCTGGGCTACAATCGGACGATCCCCGTCGAGGTGAAGCTCTACCTTAAACCGATCGTCATCGATCTCGAAGCGGAAGATGGGAAACTGGAGGGAGGGATGGTCAAGGCGAAGGACCTCGACGCTTCGGGAGGATTCTACATCTGTCAGTCCCCCGATGGACCCAAGGGTAAAGCCATCTATACGTTCAAGGTTCCCAAAAGGGGAGTCTACTACGTCGTGGCCCGGTGTTACGTGCCCGAGCCGAGGGGAATTCACGATTCGTTCTACTTCTCGATGGACGGTGAGGGGATGAGTATATGGGATGTCCAGGTGGGACCAGAGTGGGAATGGACGGTCCTGGGCGAGCGAGGAGGAAGATCACCTTGTCCCTTCAATTTATCGGCGGGACGTCATATCTTCAAGCTGATCGGGCGCGAGCCCGAAACGCGCATCGATCGACTGGTCATCACCACCAATCCCTATCCCGAACCGCCTGAGCTGATAACCGAAAGCGTAAATGAAAAAAGGGGGGATAAAAGGCCGTGAGTATCGGATCACCGATGTATGAACTCGAACTCCATAGACGTTAAGGTAAAGACGCCGCTTTGACCTGCCCCCATAAGCGATTGAATCCAGAGATCAGGTGTGTTAAACTTTAACCGAATTCACCGGAAGGAGGAACGGAATGAGGCTCGGTATCGTCACGTATAACATAGCAAAGGATTGGGATCTGGAGACGATCTTGAAGGTCTGTCAGACCGTTGGGCTTGAAGGGGTGGAGCTGAGGACCACCCACGCCCACGGCGTCGAGGTGACGTTATCCCCTGAGGAACGGCGAAAGGTCAAGGAGATGTTCGAAGATTCGCCGGTCGACCTGGCAGGGCTGGGCAGCGCATTCGAATATCATTCGCCTGATCCGGATGAGCTGAAACGGAACATCGAGGGGACGAAGGAATATGTCAAGCTCGCAGCCGATGTTGGGGCGCCGGGCGTGAAGGTCAGGCCGAACAACCTCCCCGATGGTGTGCCAATCGAAAAAACTCTCGAGCAAATTGGCTTAGCCTTGAGAGAGGTGGGGGAATTCGCCGCCGATTACGGCGTTCAGATAAGGCTTGAGGTCCACGGCAGGGGCACATCCCATGTCCCTTACATACGAAGGATAATCGACGTGGCGGATCACGATAACGTGCTTGTCTGCTGGAACTCAAACAGAACCGATATCGCCGAGGATGGAACTATAAAGCCGAACTTCGATCTGGTAAAGGGTAAGATCGGTCTGGTGCATATAAATGAGCTTTATACCGATTACCCGTGGAAGGAACTGTTCAAGCTGCTCAAAGAGTCAGGATATCAGGGATTTACCTTGGCGGAGATACCGGGATGCCCGGATGTGGATAGCGCTATCAGGCTGCTGAGGTATTATAAAGCCCTATGGCAGGAGCTTCAGGAATAAAAATAGAGAGAGGAGCCAGGAGTTGGCTCCTCTCTCCTCGTTCCTAATCGATCATTCGTTGGGATATATGGCCACGTAGAAGGTGTGTTCTCCCCTCTGAATCCAGAGAAGCACCCCTTCCTTGGGATTGCTCTTCTCCAGTATTCTCCTGTAATCTCTGATCGAGCTAACCTCCCGGTTGTTCATCTCCCTTATGACGTCCCCGCGTCGGATTCCCTTCTCGGCGGCGGGGCCCTTAGGATCGACGTCGACCACTATAACCCCTTTGAGGTTCTCGTCGTATCCGAATTTCTTAGCGAGATCGGGTGTGAGAGTCTGAACGGTGATTCCGAGCCAACTCGTCTTCTCAGTTCTAGCTGCCAGTTCCCTCTCAGATGGCCTCTTACCTACCCTGACCTCGATGATCCCATGCTTTTTACCTCGAACGATCTCCAGTTTAACCTTGGTGCCCGGCTCTGTGGAGATAACCATCATCTGAAGATGTGAGGGACTCTCCACCTTCTTACCGTCATACCTTAGGATGAGATCCCCTACCTTCAATCCGGCCTTCTCGGCTGGTGAATCCTCGTACACCTTGGATATCAGAACTCCTATGGGTTCTTCGATGCCGAATTTCTTCGCGAGATCGGCATCTACCATTTGGATCTCAACCCCGAGATATCCCCTGACCACCTCGCCCTTTTCGATAATCATGTTCATGACATGTTTTGCGAGGTTGATCGGGATGGCGAAACCTATCCCTTGATACCCCCCGCTGCTGGTATATATGGCCGTGTTTATGCCTATAAGCTCACCTTTCAAATTGACTAAAGCACCGCCGCTGTTGCCGGGGTTGATGGCAGCATCAGTTTGGATGAAATTGCCGATCTTTGTCAAACCTTCTCGCGCTTTAGCGCTGACTATCCCTGCCGTGATCGTGAATCCAAGTCCGAAGGGATTTCCTATGGCGAGGACCCATTCTCCCTCCTGTACCTTATCCGAATCGCCCATCTTGATGACGGGCAGGTCTTTGGCGTTTATCTTGAGGACTGCCACGTCGGTTTCGGGGTCAGTTCCCACCACCTTCGCCTTGAATTTGCGATTGTCCAGCAGCGAGACCCATATCTTATCTGCGTCTTTGATGACGTGGTTGTTGGTCAGGATATACCCATCCTCCGAGACGATCACGCCCGAACCGAGGCTCTTCTGGATGAGCTCCTGTTCCCTTCTCGGCACCTGCGGTGCCCACTCTTCGAAGAAATCTCTGAAGAACTCATCGAAGAAGGTGAAAGGAGCATAAGGAATCCGGACCACCTTCTCAGTCCTTATATTTACCACGGAGGGCTTGACCATATGTGCTACCTTGACGAAGATCCGATTGGCCTCCCACAACGTCTGCTGCTCCTTCTCACTTAGCTGCGCCCATGCGATTGGGCCGATCAGCATGATGAGAATCAGCCCTACAATCCATGTCGTCGATCTGTTCCGGACCATTTCAACCTACCTCCTCGCTTAAATCTCCGATATCAACATCAACTTCTATTTACGAACTTCACGCTCAACCGGTTGACCACCCCTTTAGAATACGCTTATATTATCGCTAAGTGTAGCGGAGATCCGAGAGGTCAGAAGTGCTTATTTCTCAGAGTTGGAAGGAGACAGGAAACAGGAGGCAGGAGACAGGGGAAAATCTATATTCCTGTCTCCTGTTCCCTGCCTCCTGTCTCCTTTATACCTCAACTTCAATCGGTATCTCCTTAGGTTTAGCCTGCTCCTTCTTAGGCAGGGTCAGCTCCAGCACACCATCGACCAACTTGGCCTTTATACCGCTCGTATCTATCTCATCTGAGAGGGTAAATACCCTATGATAATCCCCCTCTCTGGGGCACTCGTTCAGGAGGAATTTCCCCTCCTCATCTCCCTTGAGATGCCCGATTATCTCAAGATCGTTGCCTTCGACTCTAATCTCCACATCCTCCTTTTTGACGCCGGGCATCTCAGCCCACAGTAGTATTCTGTCATCGGTCTCGCAGATATCGACCGGAGTATAAAGCCTTCTTTCGGCCATTTCCCTCACCCCCTTTTCTCATTCGGTTTCAACGGTGATCTGCCTGGGTCTAGCCGATTCGGCCTTCGGAAGGGTCACAGTAAGTATCCCCTCCTGATACCTCGCTTTGACCCCCTCGGCGTTTACTTCGGTCGGAAATTCCACCACCTTGTGAAATCTGCCGAAATTCCTCTCGCGCCTGTAGAAGTTTCCGTCCTTGACCTCAGGTTCCTTCTTCTCACCCTGAATCGTCAAGGTATCGCCCATGACGCTGAGGTTGATGTCCTCTCTCTTAACGCCCGGCATCCAGGCCTTGACCACATAGGTTTCACCGGTATCACACACGTTCACCGGGGGATATGTCACCTCACTTCTCCCCGCAAAATTCTCGAAAAGCCTGTTCACAGCTCTCTGAAGCGCCTCTATCTCGGCAAACGGATCCCACCAGCTTGCAAATCTCATCCCTCATCCCTCCTTTCGAAGTTTTCTGGCTCACCTGACATCCGCATTCAAGTTTAGTGCAAACTGTGTGCCATTTGCTTCAGAACGGGCTATATACCGCTTGACGGTGTTTCTCCGATTCTTCACCGATGTCGGATGCCCGGTCATTATGGCATATCTGCCATTTTGACATCATCTGCCCCATATGGCCTCAGCGAACCTCTCCAGATCGGAGTAGTTATGCCTCCACGTCGTATACATCACGCCGATCACGCTCTCGCCTACCCCTAACCTCTCGGCATCCTTAAGCCATTGCGGGGTGTAGAGATGTGGGGAATCGTAGTATCCGGCCAGGATCTGTTTGTGCCCTCGTCGGGCGAACCAGGGGAGGTTCTTCTCGCGCACCTTGAAATACCAGTTAACTATGATCACGTCTTTCGTCAGACCCTCCCATGATCCGGAGAGGTCTCCGTTGACGAGATAATAGTTATCATGGGCATTGTGATAGGGATCGAACATATCGGACCAGACGAAGATGAGTGCCTTCGGGTTGACCTTATGGATGATCTCTATACATCTCCTGACGTTATCAGCCAATAGTTTCCCTGGGGTCATTTTCCTCGAAAGGCAGAGCTCACACCAGTTAGCTACCCTTAGCTCATCGTGGCTCATCATGAACCCCTTGGGATGAAACAGCTTATTTACCCTTTTTACCTGATCTTCAAGCAGATCGTACACCTCCGGCTCGCTCAGACATACTGCTACCTGCCCGCCGTATATGATAACCGGATGATAGAAACTCACCAGCAGTTTCTGCCCCTCCCTTATTCTGGAGTTCGGGGTGAGTTTGATCTTAGGCGGGGTGTGATAAACCTCGAAATCGCCCGGCCAAGGCACCACCCCAAGTCTTTTGTCCTTGACCGGCTCGAAATCCCGTCCCTCCTCATAGACGGTTCCGTCCTCCCCCCTGACGGTCAGCGGACACCCTTTACGTCTCAGTACATTTACCAGGCCTATCTCCTCTAGCTTTACGTCATCCCACCAGAGTCTCCCACCTTTACCACCCCAGACGCCGATGTAGATGCGGACTTTGCTGTTATCGAGGCTGTTAAAGACGATATGATGCTCCCTCCACTCCTGCGTGGGTTTTACGTTCAGATCGGTATAGCTGAGCGGATGGCCTTTAGGATCGAGCACGAGGATCCTCACCTTGTCGGGAGTTTCAAATTCCTCGGACCTTATCCACGCCGATATGTGGTAATATCTGAAAGGTTTGACCTTAACCTCCTGGCTGAGCCTGCAGTGACCGTGACGGGGATCGACCTCGCCGATATGCTCCATCCTGAGCGAGATATATCCGCCATGCACGATCGACCTATCTGCGAAGGTGCTCCTGCCGATGCCATCCTGGAAGGCCCATCCTGGGAACCTATCTCCGTCAACCCTCTCGAAATCGCCGTTATCGAGCCTTGCATGGGGGTCTGGCAGGATATCCGCTGATCCTCCCTTGACAAGGAAGGGGGCATCGCGCACGGGAAGCCCCTCGGCTAGGTTAGGGTTATGGGCCAGCAGGCCGTTCGAATATCCGATCGGCATGACGGCTGGGATGATATCGAGCTTCAGTTCCTCCGCTTTACGCTTCAGCCTTTCAGCGTTTTGAAAGTATCTTTTGGGCATCCTGTCGAGTATGTTGAATTTATAATCAGCCAGCAGAATGCCGTTATATCCCGCCCTAGCAGCCCTCTCCATTATCTTGATCGCCTCATCGACGTTCTCCCCGACGAGCAGGTTCGTGCTGAGATAGAGCCATCTGTAGGTTAGCTCCTTCCCCTGGGCATAAGCCAACCCACAAAGGATCAAAAGGAGGAGAAAAGGGATTGATCTTCTCATTACCCACCTCCGAAGGAGTTGTTCGGTATCTGCCCTATGATATCATAAATGGCAGGGCGTTGCCATATAGCTGGATTCATCGCTCTCATCTGAAGGTTGAATCGATAAAGGTCGTTTTGGTAAAATCTAAGCGGATTCATCTCAGTTGACCGGGCGAGAGGAATACGGGTATAATTTCGACGGGAAAGATCAAAGGAGGATTGACATGGGGATGACGATAACCGAGAAGATCCTGGCAGCTCACGCTGGAGTTGAACACGTCGAGCCGGGGCAGCTGATAAAGGCTAAGCTTGATATCGTGTTGGGGAACGACATCACAGCGCCGCTGGCGATAGAACAGTTCTATAGGGCGGGCGCCAAAAGGGTTTTCGATCCCGAAAAGGTCGTCCTCGTCCCGGATCACTCCACCCCTAACAAAGACATTAAATCGGCTGAGTTGGCCAAGATGATCAGGGATTTCGCCAGGGAGCAGGGGCTCAAGTATTATTTCGAGGTAGGCAGGATGGGCATCGAGCACGCTCTGCTTCCCGAACAGGGGATAGTCGTTCCAGGGGATGCCGTCATCGGGGCTGACTCTCACACCTGCACCTACGGAGCGCTGGGAGCTTTTGCGACCGGGGTGGGAAGTACGGATCTGGCTGCGGCGATGATCACCGGAGAGGCATGGTTTAAGGTCCCTGAATCCATGAAGTTCATATACTACGGTAAGATGGGCAAATGGGTGACGGGTAAGGATCTGATCCTCTATACCATCGGCGATATAGGCGTCGACGGTGCCCTTTACAGGGCTATGGAGCTCACCGGAGAGGCGATCGAAAATCTGTCGATGGACGGGCGACTGACGATGTGCAACATGGCGATCGAAGCGGGCGGCAAAAACGGCATAATAGCTCCCGATGAGACGACGATCGGATATGTGAAGGAGAGGGCCAAACGGCCTTACAGGATTTACCGGAGCGACGATGATGCCCGCTATGTAGAGGTCAGGGAGTACGATGTGAGCAAGATCGAACCTCAGGTTGCCTTTCCCTTCAAGCCCGAGAACACAAAACCCATAAGCGAGGTGGGAAACATATCCATAGATCAGGCCGTGATCGGTTCGTGCACCAACGGGAGACTGGAGGATCTCAGATTAGCCGCCCACGTTCTAAAGGGGCGTAAGGTCCATCCATATGTCAGGTTGATCGTCATCCCCGCCACACAGCAGATATACATGCAAGCCCTCCGGGAGGGGTTGGTGGAGATCTTCATCGAGGCCGGAGGGGCGGTGAGCACGCCGACATGTGGCCCCTGCCTTGGCGGACACATGGGCGTTTTGGCCAAAGGGGAAAGGGCGATATCCACCACTAACAGGAACTTCCGCGGCAGAATGGGACATCCCGAAAGCGAGGTGTATCTGGCCAACCCGGCGATCGCAGCCGCATCGGCCGTACTGGGCAGAATCGGATCGCCGGATGAGTTGGACTGAACTGGAGGTGAGATGTGAAGTTCAAAGGTAAGGCTTGGAAGTTCGGCGATGACGTCAACACCGATGAGATCATCCCGGCGAGATACCTGAACACCACCGATCCGAAGGAGCTGGCGGCACATTGTATGGAGGATTCGGATAAGCCTGATTTCGCACGGCAGGTTCAGCCGGGGGATATCATCGTGGCCGGCAAGAACTTCGGCTGTGGCTCCTCGCGCGAACATGCCCCTATATCCATAAAGGCCGCCGGGATATCATGCGTCATCGCTCGCTCTTTCGCCAGGATCTTCTTCCGCAACGCCATAAACATCGGACTTCCGATCCTCGAAAGCCCCCAAGCGGCGGAGAGGATAGAGGATGGGGATGAGGTGGAGGTGGATCTGGCGAAAGGGGAGATAAAGAACCTGACAAAGGGGGAGAGGTATGGAGCCGCTCCGTTTCCCGATTTCATGCAGGATATCATCCGCGCCGGCGGGCTGATGAACTACGTCGCCGGGCAGATCAGATCGGGGTGAAAGATGCGTATCAGACAGATCCATCCCTGGGATGTCTCGCCCCAGGAGGCGATGAGGATACAGAATAGGCTTAAAGGACAGGTGATCGCCAGGGATGAGTTCGATCCCAAATCCATCAGGATGGTTGGCGGGGTAGACATCGGGTTCAGGAAGGATGTGGCCAAGGCGGCGATCGTCATCCTGGAGTTCCCCTCGATGGAGATCGTGGATTATCTGGTGGAGGAGAAACAGATCTCCTTCCCCTATATCCCCGGATTGCTCTCCTTCAGGGAAACCCCGCCGCTGATGGCAGCCTTCGAGAAGCTGAAAACCGAGCCGGATGTGATAATCGTCGACGGCCAGGGGATAGCCCACCCTCGCAGGTTTGGGATAGCATCTCATCTGGGGTTGATCCTGGATAAACCTACGGTGGGCTGTGCTAAATCCAGGCTCTACGGCAGACACAAAGAGCCGGGGAAAAAGGCGGGATCGATCGAATACCTTTATGATCGGGATGAGATCATCGGAGCTGCCGTTCGAACCAAGGATAACGTTAGTCACGTCTATGTCTCGGTCGGGCACAAGGTGTCGCTTGAGACGGCCATCAAACTGGTGCTGGAGTGCTGTCGCGGATATCGGTTGCCCGAGCCGACGAGGCAGGCCCATCTGATCGCTGGAGGAGCCCGACCCGCTAAGAAGGGGACTCCAGGGGGAGCCGACCAGCTTACCCTCTGGTGAGCTCACCCGATCAGAAAATCCGCCGCCTTCTTGATGTCCTCGGCTGTTCTCCCTCATGGATGACGTGTTTGCCTCTGGGAATGACGAATTCCTTCGTCCCGTGATTATAAAGCGCTATGAAGACGCATTGTGAGGGAAACTTTGGGTTTTTGGCGATGCTTTCCACGGTTTGACCTGCCACCCTTGCGCCCTTGGGGATGACCACCGAGTAAATCTCAGCTTTTCCTCCTCCTATGGTCATCACCCTTTTCACCTTAGGCTTTTCGATCTCCATGATCATCTGATTGACCATCAGATCGGTCACGCGAATGATGGTCGTCACACCGGCTAGCCTGTAAGCCCTCTCATAGTCGGGGTTTCTCACTCTAACGATGATCTGGGGCACCTCAAAGCTTTTGGCCAATGATGAATGTCACTACCAGTGGGATCAAGATGATCAGGCCCAGCGTCTCCAGCAGGCTTCCGACGGAGTAAAATATGTAATTGACCCTCTGAAAGCCGTTTCTCATCTCCCCATGCTAAGGTCGGATCTTGACCGTTACAACCATCTTATCGGCATAAGGAGATCATATCTTCACCTCACAGGGCTTTTCAAAGGGGAGGAAATGAGGTAAAATAACCTCGCCCCTAACGGGAGAGGAAAATAAAGATCTTGACTGCAAAGAGGCAATATGCTACATTTTGAGAAACCTAAAAATGAAAGGAGGTCGAGGATACCGTGAAGGTTTTAACTTATATTTCCATCCTTACGCTTGTGCCCCTTGTTTTCATGCTTACCGGCGCGATGGCAGGGGCCCAGATGGTTACAGATGGCCTGGTGGCCTACTGGCCGTTGGATAAGGACACGGTAGGGGGGAAAACGGTTAAGGATGTTATCGGCGGAAACGATGGAACTATAGTGGGCGATCCCAAGATCGTGCCGGGGAAGGTCAATGATGCGATGGAGTTCGACGGGGATGACGGCATCGACATACAGGGCACCGACGCTTTAAACTTTCAGGGTAAAAACCAGTTCACCACCGCCGCATGGGTTAACGTCGGAAGCGACGATCCGGTCGTGGGAGTCGTCGCCAAATGTTGTGGCGAGATCGTCGCCCAGAGGGATGCCAACGGGTGGTGCCTGAGATATGACGGCAGGAACGGCGGGCAGGAGATGGAGTTCATCATCCACTCGGCCGCCGGCTGGGAGGGAGATGGAGGATTCGGCGCATCTCTCCCCAAAAAAGGAGAGTGGCACTACCTGGTGGGGGTCTTGGACGGCAAAAACATGAAGTTATACCTCGACGGCGAGCTGGTGAAGGAAGGGCAATTCGTAGGTCCTTCCATAGCCAGTAACGGACCCAAAACCGAAATAGGTCATGCAAGCGACGGAGGATTCGTCGGCTTGATCGATGAGGTCGCCATCTACAACAGACCGCTTTCCGAGGATGAGATCAAACAGAACTTCAACGCTAAGGGACTTGCGGTGGAGCTCGGCGATAAACTGGCAACTATCTGGGGCAGGATAAAAACAAAACGCTAGGCGATTCAGCTTAAAGCTGATCGTTGGGATAAAAGATAAAACGATGGAGGTGAAGGAGATGTATAACGGAACGGTTAAGCTGCTTGTCACCTTGATGATCGGATTAGCCTGTCTGGCAAGCACGGC
>Ga0190363_1000668_pt1 | contig 20417 bp, 22 predicted proteins | sample 48721867_MG_FD_161272 | JGI IMG/M metagenome (GOLD analysis project Ga0190363, IMG submission 161272) | Hydrothermal vent microbial mat bacterial communities from Southern Trench, Guaymas Basin, Mexico - 4872-18-6-7_MG | ecosystem: Environmental > Aquatic > Marine > Hydrothermal vents >... | reverse complement strand
AGTTTCATGGCCACAACGATTTCCACATGGTTGTAGCAAACCACCTAGCAGCGTGGAAAGCCGGTGCTTCAATGACGAATTGCACACTTTTCGGCATAGGTGAAAGATCAGGGAATTGCCCACTAGAAGCTATGGCCCTTTTCTATGTTCAACTAAAAGGAACAACTAATGGTATGAATTTAAAGGTTCTTCCGAAAATCAAAGAGTTCTTTGAAAAAATAGGGTATCATATTCCAGAGTTTCAGCCAATAGTTGGGGCTAATGCTTTTAGAACTAAGGCTGGAATACATATTGACGGACTCATGAAAAACCCACAAGTATACCTACCATACGATCCAAATACTGTATTAGGTGTTCCCTACACTATAGCTATAACCCCATATTCTGGAAGGGCAGGAATAACTTACTGGCTTACTTCAGTTTTCGGATCAAACGGGTGGCTTAGTTTAAAGAATGATCCGAGACTTAATAGACTATATGAGGAAATACTTGAGATATTTAAATCTGGAAGGACAATGCCTTTAACTGATGTTGAAATGTTAATGCTGGTTAAAAAACATATACCAGAAGTTGTTGAAAAATACAGAAACCGCTTACCAGCGCATTTGAGAGGACTCGTAGAAAATGCACGGACAAACTATGGCTGAAAAAATACTCACATATGCTTCCGGTAAAAAGGTTTCAGCAGGAGAATTCACGGTAGCAAACGTGGATCTCGTTTTTGCGCACGATGGTACAGCGCTTTTAGCCATAGATGTTATGAGAAATGAGTTAGGTAAAGAAGCTATTTTCAATAAGAAAAAAGTTATTTTCATAATAGACCATGCGGCACCAAGTCCTGCAGTAGGCATGTCAGTAGTTCATAAGGTTATGAGGGCTTTTGCTAAAAAGCATGAGATAAAAATTTACGATGTAGGTCACGGCATTTGCCATCAAATACTTCCAGAATACGGCCACATTAAGCCTGGAATGTTAATTATAGGAGCTGATTCACACACTGTAACTCATGGTGCTTTTGGAGCCTTTGGAACAGGTGTTGGAAGCACAGATGCGGCAATAGCTATGGTTACAGGTAAAATATGGCTTAGAGTACCAGAGACAATTAAGATAATTATTGAAGGAAAAAGGAAGCCTTGGATCATGGGTAAAGACGTTGTTTTACATATAATAGGTTCTTTAGGTAGTGACGGAGCAAACTACATGGCTATAGAGTTTCATGGTAAAGTAATTAGAGAGTTGAGCATCGATTCCAGGATGACATTAACCAATATGGTTGTTGAAATAGGCGCTAAAGCCGGGCTAATACCGGTTGATGAAAAAACCATTGAATGGTTAAAACCTAGAGTTAAAGGCGAAATAATGAAGGTAATTCCGGATCCTAACGCTGAATACGTTGATGAATTATCCTATGATATTTCAGATCTTGAAGCTCAAGTAGCTGTGCCGCCCAACGTGGATAATGTTAAACCCGTAAGTGAAGTCGAAGGTACAGAAATAAACCAAGTCTTTATAGGCTCATGTACTAATGGTAGGTTTGAAGACTTCTACATAGTAGCTAAAATTCTTAAAGGAAAAAAGGTTTCCCCAAATGTTAGATGCATAGCTATTCCAGCATCACGAAGTATTTACAGGAAAATTATTGAAACAGGTTTAGCTAACATACTGATTGAAGCAGGATGCACAATAGGCCCTCCAACATGTGGTCCTTGCGTAGGCGCACACATGGGAATTCTTGGACCAGGAGAAGTAGCTATTTCAACATCTAATAGAAATTTCCCAGGCAGAATGGGAGATAGAACAAGTAAAGTGTATCTTGCATCACCAGCTACCGCCGCTGCTTCTGCAATTAAAGGTGAAATATCTGATCCAAAGGAATTCTTTTAAGAGAGAAGAAGGATTTAAGATGTGATAAGCTATGATTATTAAGGGTCGTGTTTGGAAGTTTGGAGATAACGTAAACACGGACAATATCATACCTGGAAGATACAAGTTTAAAACTCAAAACCTTAACGAACTAGTACAGTATGTTTTAATAGACCTAAACCCTAATTTCGCAAAGAATGTTAAGAAAGGAGACATTATCGTTGCTGGAAGAAACTTCGGATATGGTTCAAGCAGGGAGCATGCACCACGACTCTTAAAACTCGCCGGCGTAGGGGCAGTAATTGCTAAGTCTTTCGCTAGAATATTCTTCAGAAACTCAATAAACATAGGGTTACCAGTAATAATAGCTCCGAAAGTATATGATGAAACAGATGAAGGAGATATTTTAGAAGTAGACTTGGAAAAAGGAATAGTAAGGAACATAACTAAAAACTTGCGCTTCAAATTTAAGCCGTATCCCCAGGAAATAATGGAAATAATTCTCGAAGGAGGAGTTATCGAGTACTATAGAAAACACGGTGTTTTCCCATGGGAAGAAAGTATAAAATAACGGTGATTGAAGGAGACGGCGTAGGACCGGAAATAGTTAGAGAGGCAATTAGGTTACTAAACGAAATAGGCTTTAATGCAGAATACGTCAACATTAAAGCCGGCCTTAAGTACTACGAAGAAACAGGTAAAACAATTGAAGACAACGCTCTTGAGATCATAAAGGAAACTGATGCTTTAATCAAAGGGCCCATAGCCACTCCTCTTGGACCAGGAACGTATAGGAGCGTAAATGTTTGGTTAAGGAAGCAACTTGGTCTTTATGCTAATGTTAGGCCTTTTAGAAGCTATAAGGGTATTTCGCTTAAAGACTTAAATGTAGTGGTTATTAGGGAAAACACTGAAGGAGCATATTCCGGTGTTGAAGAAAAAATCCCTGAAGGAGCCGTAACTTATAGAATAATAACTAGAGAAGCTACGGAAAAAATAGTTAGATTCGCTTTTGATTATGCTAAAAAGCATAGTAGGAAGAAGGTTACAGTTGTTCATAAAGCAAACATTCTAAAGGAAACCGATGGCCTCTTTAGAAATATTTTCTTTGAAATTTCAAAGGAATATCCAGATATTGTAACAGACGAAGTTATAGTTGATGCTGCAGCTTATAAGCTTGTGAAAAGACCTTATCTCTTTGATGTTATGGTAACCCCTAATCTTTACGGTGACATACTTTCAGACTTGGTAGCAGGAATTGTAGGCGGACTTGGCTTATGCGGTTCAGCGCAAATTGGAGATAATCATGCTGCTTTTGAACCAGTTCATGGAACAGCAATTTCAGTTGCAGGAAAGGGTATAGCTAACCCTATAGGTGAAATTAAAGCTGCAGCTTTAATGCTAAATTGGCTTGGAGAAAGATTTAGAGATACTAAGTTAAAGAGAATGTATGGTGCAATAGAGGAAGCTATAAGATATACCGTAGAAGAGGCCAAGGTTTTACCGCAAGATTTAGGTGGTTTCACACGAACAACAGAAGTAACAAACACTATAATACTTAAGGCTAAAGAAATTTTGGGTGAACAATAATGGTTAGAGTAGCAATTTTAGGTGCTTCGGGGTATACTGGAGGAGAACTTCTAAGAATTTTTACAATACATAAACATGTTGAAGTAACATATGCTACTTCAAGAGAATATGCTGGAAAACCTGTGCATTATGTACATCCACACTTAAGAGGCTATTATAAGCTAAACTTCTCGCCAATAAACATCGATGAAATAGCTAATAAATCAGATGTAGTGTTCCTAGCCTTACCACATGGGGTTTCTATAAAGTATGTACCTAAGCTTTTAGAAATAGGGTTGAAAGTTGTTGATTTGAGCGCTGACTTTAGACTAAAAAATCCTAAGGACTATAAGCTATGGTATGGATATGAACATCCATACCCTGATCTGTTAGAAAAAGCAGTTTATGGTATGCCCGAGCTTCACAGAGAAGAGCTTAAAAACGCTTCTTTAATAGCATCACCTGGTTGTAATGCTACAGCATCTCTACTTGCACTAATACCTTTAGTTAAGGAGAAACTTATTGATTTAAACCATATAGTGGTTGACGTTAAAGCAGGTAGTAGTGAAGGAGGCGCTAAACCTGCGCCTGGGAGAATACATTCTGAAAAAGAAAACAGCATTAGACCATATAGTGTTGAAGGACACAGACATGTAGCTGAAGTTGAACAAGAACTCTCAAGAATCGCGGGTAGAAAAATGAAAATTGGAATGAGCCCTCACGCTGTAAGTAATGTTAGAGGAGCTTTAGCTACAGCTTATACATGGAGTATCGATGAAAGCATTAGTGAAATGGTTGTTTGGAGAGCTTTTGCAAAAAGCTACGCTAAAGAACCCTTCGTAAGAATAGTAAGAGGAGGTCTCACTAGATACCCTGATACAAAGTTTGTTGTCGGAAGCAACTATGCTGATGTAGGCTTTGCTATCGATAAGAGAGTTGGTAGAATAATTTCAATAGCAGCAATAGATAATTTAATGAAGGGAGCATCAGGCCAAGCTGTTCAGTCATTCAATATAATGATGGGTTTTGATGAAAGAGAAGGTTTAGAACCACCTCCGCTGAGGCCGTGAAATTGAAACTAGTTATTAAAGCTGGTGGAAACGTATTAGATAAGAACCTTAATAATCTCTTAAATAGCCTAGCTAAGCATAGTAAAAACCATGAGATAGTATTTGTTCATGGAGGAGGAAATATAGTAACAGAGTATTCAAGAAGGTTCGGAATAGAGCCGAAATTTGTTATTTCACCAAGCGGTGTTAGAAGCAGGTATACTGACGAGAAGGAGTTGGAAATATACGTAATGGTTATGGCAGGTAAAATAAATAAGGAAATAGTTAGTGGTTTACTCAAAAGAGGAATTAAAGCAATAGGATTGTCAGGAGTTGATGGAAAACTCCTTTATGCAAAAAGGAAGGAAAGAATAATAATAATTGATGAGAGAGGTAGGAAAAGATTCATACCTGGAGGATATACAGGGAAAATAATTAACGTAAATGTAGATCTTCTAAACAGTCTCCTTAATGAAAGATTTCTTGTAGTAGTGGCTCCAATAGCCTATGGTACCAATGGAGAACTCCTAAACGTTGACGGAGACCAAGCCGCTGCAATTATAGCTAAATTCCTTAAGCCTCATAGGCTAATCCTCCTAAGCGATGTCGAGGGAGTCATATTGGAAGGTAAAATACTATCTAAGATAAAAGCATTCGAGGTTCAAGAGGTTTTCAAGAAAATAGGGTTAGGTATGAATAGGAAAATTTTAATGGCTGCAGAAGCTGTACAAGCCGGTGTAGAGAAAGCAATAATATCCTCGGGATTAGCAGAAGACCCTGTAGGTGATGCTCTTAAAGAAAAGGGGACGGTGATTGAGTAGTATGGCTTACTATGTTGATGAAACAGATAAGAAGATTCTTGAAATGCTTAAGAGAAATGCTAGAACACCTTACACCTATATTGCTAGGGAACTAAATTTAAGCGAAGCAGCAATACGTAAGAGAATAAACAGATTAATAAGATATGGTATTATAAGGAGGTTCACTATAGAATACTCTCTTGAAAACGAAATAAGAGCTATAGTTCTAATAAAAATTCTCCCACAGTATTCGACACCAGATATTTCAGCAAAAATAGCTAAACTTCACGGAGTAGACCACGTTTACGAAATTACAGGTAACTATGATATTCTTGTTGTTTTAAGAGGAGATAGCATAAGTGCTCTAAACAGTATAGTAGATGAAATTAGAAGTATTAGAGGAGTTAGCGACACAAATACAATGATAGTTCTTAATGTAAGACTGTAAACGCCGATGAACGTTAGTACAGCATCCAAAAATTAGCCATTGAAATGTTCTAAAAAATGTACCTTTAAGGTGCGAAATACGTACTATATTATTATAGGAATGCTTTAAAAATTTCGAACCCTAAGTTTTCACAAAAGGTGAAAAACCATGCCCATAAGGCTTCAATGTCCACTATGTGGAGGCGAAGTAGAGGTACCAGATGATGTATTACCTGGCGAAATAGTTGAACATGAGGAATGCGGGGCACAGCTTGAGGTATACAAGGATTCTAATGGTAATTTCGCTTTGAGACTAGCTGAAAATGTCGGTGAGGATTGGGGAGAGTAGTTGAAAATAGCGGTAATATATGATGTAATAAGATGGGAGGAAAAAGACTTAGTTAGAGCAATAAGAGAATTAGGACATGAGCCCATATTATTCCATGTAACGTCGTTTTTTCTAGACCCTAACTCTAAACTTCCAGAGGTAGATGTAGCATTAAATAGATGTGTAAGCCATAGTAGAGCAGTTGCTTCAGCTATTTTTTATGAGGAAAAAGGAGTCCCTGTAGTAAATAGTGCATATACCCTAATAGTTACCGGAAATAAACTTTATACGACAATGAAGCTTATAGCACACAACATACCTACACCACGTACGCTTTTTGCTTTCACTAAAGAGGCAGCTCTTAAAGCAGCTGAGAAACTAGGGTATCCCTTAGTAGTTAAGCCAATAATCGGAAGTTGGGGTAGGTTAATAGCTAAAGTTTCCGATAGGGATTCTTTAGAATCGATATTAGAACATAGAGAGTATATGCAAAATCCTCAGTACAAAATATATTATCTACAGGAATATGTTAGAAAGCCAGGGAGGGATCTTAGAATTTTCGCTATAGGTGATAGTGTGCCGTTAGGCATATACAGGGTTTCATCATATTGGAAAACAAATACGGCATTAGGTGGCAAAGCCGTTTGCGCTAAAATCGACAATGAATTAGAGGAATTAACGTTAAAAGCAGCAAAAGCTGTAGGTGGAGGAGTCTTAGGTGTAGATATTTTTGAAGACCCTATAAGAGGTTACTTAGTTGATGAAGTAAACGGCGTGACGGAATATAGAAACACTGTTAGAGTATGTGGTAAAGACGTATCAAAAATGATTGTTAATTATTTAGTGGAGGTGGCTAAAAAATAGCTAATTTAATAAGATTCTACTCAACACATGGAATAAAAATAGTTAAGGGGTTCATGCAATACGTATGGGACGATAAAGGAAACAAGTACTTAGATGTACACACAGGCCATGGTGCTGCTTTCTTAGGTCATAGTAATCCTTACGTTATTGAAGAAATAAAAAGACAGCTTGGAAAAATCATGGTGACGCCGCTTGCTTTTGAAAGCGATGTTAGGGATCAATGCTTAGAAATGTTAGATAAAATTCTTCCACCTTACTTAAGAAACGTTTTCTTCCAGAATAGTGGAACGGAAGCTGTAGAATTAGCTTTAAAACTAGCGAAAAAAGTAACACATAGAAAAAAGGTTGTTGCTTTTAGAAACTCGTTTCATGGTAGAACGCTGGGTTCGCTTTTAGTAACGTGGAATCCCAAATATCGTAAACCATTTTTTGCAGAATCAAGTGATGTGATTTTCCTAAAATACAATAGTGTAGATGATGTTGAAAAGTTTGTTACAGAAGATGTAGCAGCAGTTATTGTTGAAGTTGTTCAAGGTGAAGGAGGCTTAGCTGTGGCTTCTGAAGAATTCCTTAAGACAATAAGAAGTAAATGTGATGAGGTTGGTTGTGTTGTTGTTTTTGATGAGGTTCAGAGTGGTTTTGGTAGAACAGGTAAAACATGGGCACACCAACACTACAACACAAAACCAGACATAATAACAGCAGGAAAAGCAATTGCAGGAGGCTTTCCTGTAAGCATTGTTGCAGCAAGGGACTGGCTTGTTTCAGAAATCGAAACAGGAGAACATGGAACAACACATGGTGGAAACCCTTTAGCATGCGCTGCATTAATAGGAGGTATTAAGGCATTCATTAAGGATAATGTTGTTGAAAGAGTGGGTGAAAACTCTAAAGTACTTCGCGGGAAACTTGAGGAAGTAGCTAAGAAACACAAACTTGTTAGAGTTGTTAAAGGCTTAGGCTACATGGTAGGTCTTGAACTTAGAGTTCCGCCAACGAATGTTCTCAAAACTCTCCAAGAAAATGGGGTTCTTGCGTTAAAAGCAGGGTTAACTGTTTTAAGACTTCTACCGCCATACATGATCACATACAGTGACATGGAAAGGTTAGTGTCAGTGATAGACTATGCTATTGGAAAAGAAGAGGCTGCTAGAGGAATTCACTAACTTACTTAGAAAATATAGTCCAACAGGTAAGGAAGCTGAAGCTATAAACTACATTGCTAAGCTAGCTAAGAATTATGGATATGAGGAAGTATACGTAGATGAAATTGGAAACTTACATGCAATTTATGGTAATGGACCATTAGAGCTTGCACTAATTCCCCACATAGATACCGTTCCCGGAGAAATTAATGTTCAAGTAGTTGATGAAAAAATTTATGGAAGAGGGGCAGTTGATGCTAAAGGACCACTATACGCTATGCTTGTTGGGGCAGCTCTCGTAAAGAGCCATGTCAAAGATAAAATAAGAGTCCATTTTATTGCTGAAGTTGGTGAAGAAGGTGATAGTAGAGGAGCACGATATCTTATTTCAAAAGGTTTTAAGCCATCATCAATAATCATAGGTGAGCCATCAAGCACCATAGGTGTTGTTATAGCCTATAGGGGAAGTATTCACTTAAAAATAGAATGTAGCTCTAAAGGGGGACATCCAGCATCACCGATGCAAAACATGTCAGCCTATGAAAAATTCTTGAATTTATGGAGCAGGATTTCTAAAGAAGCTCCTGGTACATTTTACGATATACCTCAAGCTAGAATAACCTTCATACGGGCTGGTGATTCATACAATAAGTTACCTGAAAAACTTATTGCCTATGTTGATATAAGAGTTCCTTCACCAAGCAAAATGTGGAACGAAGATTTTAACATGTTCTATCGCAAGATAAAGAGCATTATAGAGAATAACGATTGTTCAGTAAAAACTTTAGGAATAACTAAACCAGTAAGAGTAAGTCCCAACATGCCGATAGTAAGAGCTATTATGAGAGCAATTATTAAAAATGGTAAGAAACCCATGTTACTTAGAAAATATGGAAGTAGTGATATGAACCTATTCTACAATGTAGTCAAAGACATTGTAGCATATGGTCCGGGCAATTCTGCCCTCTCACATAGTAGCAATGAATTTATTAGTTTAAGTGATTTAATTTTCGGCATAAAAGTTTATGCCAACGCTATCAAGGAGTATGCTAGCTTCGTAAAAGTGAAGATGCAGCAAACTCGATATTCATAAAGCAGTTTGCCCATAATGTTAAACCTTTAAATCCCAGAGCCCCTCTACAACATTTAGTAGAAAGTCTGGATGAAGCTGATAAACCATGACATACTACTATAGAGGATACCTTGTTCCATACGTCCCTTCGCCTAAAGGCGTAGTAAAGGCAATGCTCGAATTAGCACAGGTATCTTCTGAGGACGTGGTTTATGATTTAGGTGCCGGGGATGGCAGAATAGTTATAACAGCTGTTAAAGAGTTTAAAGCGAAAAAAGCTATAGGCATAGAAATAAGAGAGGACCTAGCAAAACAAGCTAAGCAAAGAATTTCCGAACTAGGACTTGAAGGAAAAGCGGAAATAATAAATGGAGACATGTTTAACATTAACCTAAAGGACGCCACCGTTGTAACACTTTTCCTTCTTACAAGCGTTAATGAAATGTTAAAGCCTAAGTTTGAAAGAGAATTAAAACCTGGAACAAGAATTGTTTCCCATGAATTCCAAATTCCAGGATGGAAACCTAAGAAAACAATTAAAATTATAGATAACGGAATAGGACATACCATATACCTTTACATTTATGGAGAACATAGGTAACGGAAAAAGAGGCGGGAGAATAGGAAAGGAAAATAACTACCGTTCACCTCATCCGTAGCTTCATATATTAAACTATAGCGTTCTGTGTCTGCTACGGATGGGTTCATTACGGTCTCCGCTGAGCCACCTACGGGAGCCCTAGCTCCCCTCGGGAACCCAGCAGTCACCAATAGATTCATGTGCTACAGAAGCTTATAAGATTTATGAGCCTCAACACACCCAACAACAAAGACATAGAAAGACATACAATGATACAGAAAGCTACAGTCTAATGTTTCTGCCCCCGCCTCCGCAACCCCCAAATTATACATTTTTAAGCAAAGCTACTTAGGGGTAATTATTTCGACAGGCTGTCATTAATATTTTCGACAATCCATAGAGTTTCACTTCTTGGCTAACTTTAGCGTGTACTTGGATTCAAGTGAGGGTTTGGTGAAAGTATTCAAGCCGTAATTAGCAAATACCTTTATATTACTCGGAGTAAAATATATTACTATGAGTGCTGAGAGTATGTCAAATTTCAATGTATCTTACAGAATATGTCCACGATGCGGTAATCCCTTACAATATATTAACGGCACACTTGTATGTAGAGTATGTGGTTATATTGCAATAGCTAGAGAGAAAATACATGTAATAGTGTAAGGTAAGTAATTAATTCTTATGTGCTAAACCTACTATGTCAGATACTTTTCCGAATCCTTCATTTTCAAGATATTTTTGAATACCTTCAACTATTTCATTTATTACTTTCAAGCCTTTAACAGCTATAGCAGATGCTACTGCAATAGCTGAAGCTCCAGCTAGCATTAGCTCAACAGCATCTTTCCAATCCATGACACCGCCAACACCTACTATTGGTATTTCAACGACTTTATAAAGATCATAAACTATTCTTACGGCAATAGGATGTATTGCAGGTCCACTTAAACCACCATAAATATTTGATAATATAGGTTTTTTAGCATAAACATCTATAGCCATAGCTCTAATGGTATTTATAGCTACAATAGCGTCTGCACCAGCCTTTTCAGCTCTTTTAGCAACTTCGACAACTTTATCTGAATAACCAAGTTTTACAAAAACTGGAATATTAGAGACGGACTTAACATTTTCCACTATTTTTCCAACATATACTGGATCCTGTCCTACCTCTAAACCATGCCCTTTAACATGGGGACAGCTTAAGTTAAGTTCTACGGCGTTAGCCCCTGCTTCTTCAGCGTATTCTGCTATTTCTGCAAATTCTTGAGGGGATGAGGAAGCTATGCTAACAATTATTGGAATATCTCTTGAAACATTCCTTAGTAACTCCTTCAACATCTTGTATCCAGGGTTAGCTAAACCTACAGCATTCAATAACCCTGATTTAACATAAGCAACTATTGGTGTAGAATATCCGTTACGTGGTTCTTTAGTGAAGCTTTTAGTTACAATAGCTCCAACCAAGGTTTCCTCAATTACCCTATTTATTGTACCGTAACTTGAACCCAAAACTCCTGAAGCTAAAAGAACCGGTGTTCTCATTTTTAAATTCGAAACCGATGTTTCTAATAATGCAACCATTAGAACCACCTATCTTATTACAATCTTAGCTCCTGATGGTAGAGAATAGCATTTTCCAAAATCCGTCCCAATAAGTTCTTCAGCATAAAAAACAGGGCCGTCTTTACAAACCAATAACCCCTTAGGATCTAATGCGCAAGAACCACATATTCCAAGACCACATTTAATGTATCTCTCTATTGATAACTGACATTTTACATTAGCTCTTAAGCACATGTTCATAATTTTATAAAGCATTTTCTCCGGGCCGCATGCTAAAACATTATCATATTCTTCTATCATATCCTTTATTACATCAGTTATGAGGCCTTTAATGCCTTCCGAACCGTCCTCGGTTGTTACAAGAACTTTCGCACCAATACTTTTAGCTTCGCTTACGAAAAGGAGTTTCGAAGAAGTTTTAGCACCAATAGCATATGTTGCGGATTTGCCTTTTTCACGTAGCTCTTTTAAAGCATAAATTATTGGGGCTGCACCATACCCTCCAGCTACTAATAAGTATTTTCCCTTAAGATTTAGATTAAAACCCCTACCATAAGGTCCTCTGATATATAATGAACCCCCTACACTCATTTCATGGATTTTCTTTGTTGTTGCACCCACTGCGGCTACTGTTAATCTAAGGTGGGAGTTTTCATGTAATGAAGGACTTAAAGGTATTTCTTCAAATCCCGGAACCCATACCATAACGAATTGTCCCGGTGTTACATTGTCTATGTTGACTTTAAGTATAAAGGATTTTATGGACTCTGCTTCATTAATCACTTTAACTATTCTTCCTCTACGCATTTTCAGTTTTTCCAGCAACCCTATCACCATAACTTTTAATATTAACACCATAACCTTTATTAGCAATTACTTCACCGTTAATGAAAACAGGTTGCCCCCTAACGAACGTAGCAATAACTTTTCCCTGCACCTTCCATTTCTCAAAAGGTGAATGCTTAGCTTTACTAAAAAACAATTTAGGGTCTATAGTGTATTCTCTAGTTAAATCCACTACTGCAAGGTTTGCATATTTCCCCGCAGCTATGGATCCTACATACTTATCTATTTTCAAAAGTTTTGAAGGATTTTGCGAAAACATTCTAACAACATCTCCTATTTTCACGCATCCCTTAGAGACAAGTGTTAGCATAAGGGGTAGGGCTGTTTCTAATCCTGGAAAACCTGGCGAGGGTTTTTCAGAAAACTTTTCCTCAAAAGCGTGTGGAGCATGATCTGTTGCAAGAACATCTATCTTTCCTGAAATGAAATATTCGAACAATTTCTTTCTTAAACTTTCACTACGCAAAGGAGGATTCACTCTATAGTATTTTTCATCAGAGACCTTATCACTACTTAAAAGTAAATAATGCGGACACGTATCAACAGTTATTTTCTTAGGGCTCCTTTTAACAACATCAACAACTATATGGTTAGTTACATGAGTTACATGGGCTCTAATGTTATACTCTAAAACATATTTTAAAACCCTTCTTACACCTGATATTTCCGCTTCTAAAGGTCTATGTTCATTCTTTATAAGCAAAGGATCTTCTGCATGAAATACTATAAGCACATTATGAGCCCCATTTATTTTAGAAAACAGCTCATTTATAACGTTAGATTGAAAATCTTTAGGGTAAACCTTTATGCCGACAGCTAATTTCTCGATTTCCGCAATGTTAGGGATTTTCGATGATACCGCCATGTAAAGCCCATAATCCACAACTGCTTTTTCCGAAGCCATCCTACTTCTTAATTTCAACATTTCAATGGAATCAATAGGAGGCTTTGTATTAGGCATGTCTGCGATTATGGTTACTCCGCCTGCAGCTGCTGCCGTAGTTCCACTATAGAAGTCTTCTTTATAAGATTCTTTGAAATCCCTCATATGAACATGTACATCTATCATTCCAGGAAGTATTATTTGGCCTCTTTTTCGAAAAGAGAACTCCCTTTCACCTTTAATAAATCCCTTACATATTTTCTTAATGATCCCCAAATCATCTATAATTAAACTTATGTTCTCATGAATCTTTCCATTTACATATACATTGCCATGAACTATTGTTACCAAGAAGCCCTTGGGAAAAATGGATTTAATTGTAAATAAATGTTACTATTTAAATTGGCTAATGATGTCTTCTCTTGTGGTATATCGCTCGCAATATAGGCACTGAAGAATCAATGGGTTCTTAGAAATTACTTTAAACATTGGTACTGCATATTCTCTATGCTGATTTGTTATACAGTTGGGATTAGAGCACTTAACTATACCCTCTATGGTATCTGGTAGTTCCACTTTAACTTTCCTGTAAACTTCATAGTTTCGAACAATGTTTATTGTAGCTGTTGGTGCAATAAGAGCTATCATATTCACTTCTTCTGGATTAAGCTCCCTACCCTCAATTTTTACGATATCTTTTCTTCCAAGTTTCCTACTTTCAACATTCATAACTATTGCTATTCTAAACCCTTCCGAACCCTTTATTTTAAGAATTTTCAGAACATTAAGGGCATTACCTGCTGGTATGTGGTCTATGACTGTTCCATCCTTTATTTTCCTTACAAGTAATTCTTTTTCCATGAAATCACCCCTTAAGAATGAGTTTTAAAAGAGCCATTCTAATAGGAATGCCGAAGGATGCTTGTTTAAAGTAATATGCATGTTTTGTTTTATCGACTTCAAAATCTATTTCCCCAACTCTTGGCAAGGGATGTAGGATCATTAAATCTTCCTTAGCATCTTTTAAGATGTCTAAAGTAATCCTATAACTTCCTTTCACTCTCTCGTACTCTGCGGGATCAGGAAATCTCTCTTTCTGAATTCTTGTAACGTAAAGTACATCTAATTCGCTTATAACATCGGTTAGATTACTTGTTTCAAAATATTTTACACCATGCTTCTCTATTATTTCTAAAACTTCGGGTTTAACCCTTAACTCCCTAGGTGATATTAAGTAAAGCTTCTTGGGTTTAAATATTGTTGATGCGAGGATAAAGGAAGCAGCTGCTCTTCCATATTTTAAATCCCCTAGTACGCCAATGTTTAATCCTTCAGCAGTACCTTTAACTCTCCAAATAGTGTAATAATCTATCATAGCTTGTGTTGGGTGGTGATGAGCTCCATCGCCAGCGTTTATTACTGGAGCTTCAGCTATTTCTGCAGCATACTTTGCTGCCCCCTCTATCCTATGCCTTATAACTATAGCGTTTGCATATGCATCTAACATTCTAATAGTATCACCAAGATTTTCACCTTTAGCTATAGATGTTGCTTTAGCTTCTGAAAGAACAAGCACTGAACCCCCAAGTCTTTGCATTGCTGTTTGAAAGCTAAACATTGTTCGCGTGCTCGGCTCAAAGAAAGCTAACGCTAAAACCTCATTTTCCAGTATTTTCACCTTTGATTTAGCGTATTTTTCCATATTCTTTGCTTCACTAAATAATGTGAGAAGTTCTTCTTTTGAAAAATCAAGTATTGAAATAACATCTCTACCTTTAAACACCTTTCCCACCTCTAATGTAATTAAGTAACTGTTCGTGAAGGTTTTGAGAAATATAACCTAAACTATGGAGCATAGTAATTAACTGAGATATTGTGAAAACACTATAAAGCTTAACTCCTACTTTTTCAAGCCTCTCCCCAGCACCTTGCTCTCTATCTATAAAGACTAATGCATAACTTACATTTACATCTTCATTTCTTAATGCTTCAACCGCTCTAGCTAAACTTCCACCAGTAGTTGCAACATCATCTAAAATAACAACTGTTGATTTTTCAGAAATATCGCCTTCAATAAGCCTACCTGCACCATGACCTTTAGGTTTCTTTCTCACGTAAACCATTGGCTTATTTAAAACGTAAGCTACAGTTGCAGCCCAAGCTATGCTCCCAGTTTCTATGCCTGCGATAACATCTGGTATGCCATGCTCCCTTATTTTACTAACATACATGAAAGTTATTTCTCTAAGGAGACTTGGTTTTGAAAGAGCTTTTCTTAAGTCAATATAATAGGGGCTTTTAATACCTGATGTTAACGTGAATTCTCCAAACATAATTATTCCATTACTAAACAGTTTTTTAACAAAAAGCTCTAAGCTCATATACTACACCCACCTAAGCCTTTCAACATAGTTTCTAGCTGCCTTCACAGGGTCGGAGGCTAAGTAAATACTTCTACCTATAATTTCGAAGTCTGCGCCAGCTTCAATAGCTATTCCAGGTTTAGCACCTTGCACTCCAACGCCTGGTGATGCTATTAAGTGCTTTTTCGTTTTAGCCCTGGCTTCTCTAATATACTTAGGCATAGTTGCTGGGAGAATGAAGCCATCTACACCTACTTTAAGCGAGAATTCAAGGTTATTTCGGAAAAGAGTGTTTATGGATTCATTAGCTCCCCTATATGACATAGCACAAACCGTTAAAATACCTACGTTGTTTTTTCTTGCTTCATCAACTATTTCCTTAAGAACCCACTGACCTATTATTGCATGTGAAATTACTGCATCAAAACCTGTTTCGCTTGCCTTCTTCACTAAAACCTTTGATACATAGTCTATATCAGCTATTTTCATATCAGCAATAAAGAATAATTCATCTCTATATTCAGAAATAATTCTCCCTACATTCTCTAAACCTAAGGTAAGTAGTGTTGGTAATCCTATCTTAACTCCAGCGATGTAATCTTTTAAGTCATTAAGAATTCTTGATATCTTTACTCTAACTAGTTCTTTTTCATCCTTTCTTTCAGCATATAAGTCTAATGCTAAAATGATTCTTGAATTCTTTTCTTTACCGATTCTTAGTGCCTTATCCCTGAAGAATTCCAAAAGCCCACGCTACATATAGTCTAAAACCCCTATTTTAGCTTAATTCTCTTAAAACATGTAGCAATTAATATTCTTTTTCAGAAACAACATTATATTTTTCTTCAAACATTTCAATTAAAGAATATATAGTCATCCATTCAACTATTTTGTCTCGGCGTAGCTTAGAGTAACTTTAGGTGCCTTAAATAATGGGTTTACTAATTAGAGACGCTAGATTCATAATAACTATGGATTCGGCTAGAAGAATTTTAGAAAATGCTTCAATATATATTGAAGAAGGAAGAATAGTTGAAGTAGGTTTTTTCGAGGAATTAAAGTATGCTAAAAAAGACGACATAATTATTGACGCTAAGAACATTGTTGTTACACCGGGTTTCGTACAAACACATGTACACTTATTGCAAACAGCCTTTAGAGGACTAGCAGATGATTTAGCACTTCTCGATTGGTTAAAGCGTAGAATATGGCCTCTAGAAGCCAACATAGGTAAGGATGGAGTATACTATGCAGCACTTCTTTCATCAATAGAGCTTCTTAAGGGAGGAACAACATCTATCTTAGATTTTGGCAGCGTAAAGTTTGAAGACGAAATTTTCAAAGCAATGCATAAAGTAGGGATTCGTGGTGCTTCAGGAAAAATACTAATGGACCAGAACGAAGGAGTGCCTGAAGAGCTTAGGGAAGATAGAGAGAAAGCTCTTAAAGAAAGCGAGTCGCTGCTTAAGAAATGGCATGGAAAAGATGACAGATTATTTTACGTTGTTACACCTAGATTCGCTATTTCATGTACTGAAGAATGTCTTAAAGAAGCAACTGAACAAGCAAGAGAATATAAGGTAAGACTTCAAACTCATGCGTCAGAAAATAAGAATGAAGTAAAAATGGTTAAGGAAAGAACAGGCTTATGGAGTGTAGAGTATCTTCATAAATTAGGGATCACAGGTAATGATGTAATACTTGCCCACTGTATTTGGCTTACCGAGGATGAAATGAGACTATTAGCTGAAACGGGAACCCATGTTGCACATTGTCCCTCAGCTAATTTAAAATTAGCTTCTGGAATAGCTAAAGTACCTGAGCTTCTTAAGCTAGGAGTAAATGTTACCTTAGGTGCTGATGGAGCACCTTGCAACAATAACTTAGATGTATTCATCGAAATGAGATTAGCGGCTCTAATACAGAAAGCAAGACTACTTGACCCAACAGTAATGTCTGCATCAACAGTTTTAGAAATGGCTACTATTAATGGTGCTAAGGCTTTAGGTTTAGATAAGGAAATAGGGTCAATAGAAGTAGGTAAAAAAGCAGACATAGCAATGATTTCATTAGAAGCACCGCATGTAAGACCATTCACAAAGTACCATGACCCTATGTCGGCAATTATTTATGCAACCAAGTCTTCAGATGTTAAATACACTATTATTGACGGAAAAATAATTGTTGATAAAGGCAAAGTAACCACAGTTAATGAAGAAGATATTTTAAGGAAAATAGATAAGATTGTTGAAAAACTCGTTGAAAAACTGAATTTAGATCTCATTGAGCTAAAAAGGGAAAAGATAATAACGTAATTTATCTAAACTACATGTCCTGTGAAATACTATGCCGCATCGCATGATTCAAATAGGAATAGCTGCTTCAAGTAGTTCCTCTCCTCTACCTAAGGCTAAAGAGAAAACAATAAGATTTGCTAGGAAACTCGCAGAATACAAGGATGAAGTAGTGCTGTTGACCGGAGGCGGCGGAGGATTAATGACCATAGTTTCTGAGGAATTCTCCAGACATGGTGGAATAGTTGTAGGCATTGTTCCCTTAGAAATGGAATCTATTGTCAAAGGACATCCAAGATGGAATCCATACAATACTATAGAAATACTTTCGGGAATGAGTTTCCAAGCGAGAAGTGTGCCCTTAGTTAGAAGCAGCGATGTCTTCGTATGCTTAGGTGGAGAAGCAGGTACTCTAATAGAGGTTCTAATAGCATACCTTAACGCAAAACCTACGATAGTAATAACTGATACAGGATATTTAACCGATAAACTCAAGTCACTTACTGATAAAGAGGGTTACTTGGATACGAGAAAAATGGTTAGAGTGGTTTTCGAGGGAAATCCCGAAAAAGCTGCAGAAAAAGCATACATTATGGGTAAACAAGCCGTTAAAAGAAGAATAAAAAGATAGGATCACGGAAAATTTAAAAATAAAGAATAGCGTTAGTTTTTCTCGATAAAGCATTATATAATACAGGTTGCATAGGGTATGATCAACTGTAAGTCCATATCTCCGGTTTTAAGTGCAATAATTTTAGCCGCAACAATGATTGCGCTCGGCATAGTGATTTTAATGTGGATTTCGGGATACTCAACAATGGTTATTAAACAAAGCCAAATAGACTTATTAAGATCAGAGCAGGCGGCAAAAGAAAACCTAGTCATAGTCCATGCAACATACAACAATAGTGAGGGCAAAGTATTAATGTACTTATTAAATATGGGATACAGTGAAGTACTCCTAGGGCCTATAAGAATTATTGGACTTCAATCAGCTAATTACATAATATTTACGCCAGAAGGAATATGGTTTAATAACTACTCAGCTAAGGCCGTAGTAAACTCTACAGAAACTACCCTAACAGCTTTAACTATGAGTATAGGTGAAGTTTCAGAGTATTTAGAAAACTTAGAAATAAGAAACCCCTCGGCAATAACAGATAAAATAAAGGTTTATGCTTTAGAACCCTGTAATGAAATAAACGGATTCTATAAAGTAGAAATACCTGCGGAACTGAGTTTAAATACGGCATATAGAGTGGAAGTATGGACCGTAGTTAACATATATGGTAAAGCATACTTATGTAAACTATACACGACACAGCTAACAACATAAACGTAAAACGCTTAAATATAGACGTAGTTAAAAATGAATGTGATTAGAATGGCTAGGAAATCCAAGTTAAAAGCTGGTTTAGCAGGTTTGGTTGCAGGGTTAATAGCGGCAATAGCCCTTTTAACAATACTTCTTCCGATAATAATGCAATATCAGCAACATGTAGTTGAAAGTTACCAACTAGAAGAATATGCTACAGCCCTTCAGAATCAAAGAAAAATTGAGGAAAAAGGATTAACATCATGTTACGACCCATCATCTGGAACAATAAGTGTAAACAACACTTTAGGGGTAAGTGTAGTAGTAGTTTTAGTCTACGCTTCAGATGGCGTAAATGAGGAAGTAAAGTATTTTCAACCAGGAACATTGGTGATCGAACCGGGAGTAAATAAAATATCAATTAGCGATTTAGGAATAACATTGGAAGCATCAAGAATAAGGACACTAAAGCTAGTGACATCTAGAGGAATAATAATACAACCACCATACTGTAGTGAAGTAGTGGTAGTTATAAAAGGATTATCGTTAAACATGGTTTTAGGAGTAGAACAAGCACCTGGAGGAATATCAGTAAAGTCAGGTAGTGAATTGTTTGTTCACGGTCTAATAAACAAAACGGATAGTAATACCTTAGTATTTATTAACGGTACTTTAGTTCCTACACCCGAATCTACAGGATCAGGTAATATGCCTCTTGCATTTCGAGCTGACCTAACAGTAAGTGATCCTAATATTGGCCTTACAATTGAACGGTATGATGTAGGCGACTATGTACTAATGGTAGTTAATACTTCATCGTATGATTATTATCAATCTGATAGCGGATGCTATAATGTACACTGTTATAATTTTGAGATATCAGGGAAATTTACGCTTCTCGAATTCGCTTATAGTTACGTTTCAAAATATGATGATAGCAGTGACGATCCCTTGAGGTATGTATTAGTGAATAACGGTTATGACTATGCAATTGTTGGTGTAGAATTTAATGATGAAGAAGCTGGAAAATGGGGGCTATATAACGGGACTATATATGTATCTAGTGCAGAGACCAATATTAATGAAGTAGACGTAGTAATAAGGTTCTTTGTGGATGAAGAAAATAAGGTAATTAACGCAACTCTTTACGCTAATGGTAGTATAGTAAATAATACTGCTGTCTTCTATAGAATAGGGGATAAGCCAAGTACTCAGATAGCTGTGCTTGTTCCGGTAGAGGACTTATTTAATATAGGCCCTGAAGACAGCTTTTGGGTTAAGGCTGTTGTTTCGGATTGTTCTTCTGGGACATGTTTGGTTGATGAGAGTGAATGGATAAGTTTCACATATAAACCCTTTAAATTGTTTGTTGACCGTGTTTACGAGAAGTACTTTGGCGAATGACATGGTTTCAAAAAAGTTTAGGAAAAGCATTGTTGGGTTCGCTATCG
>Ga0190363_1000667_pt1 | contig 20452 bp, 23 predicted proteins | sample 48721867_MG_FD_161272 | JGI IMG/M metagenome (GOLD analysis project Ga0190363, IMG submission 161272) | Hydrothermal vent microbial mat bacterial communities from Southern Trench, Guaymas Basin, Mexico - 4872-18-6-7_MG | ecosystem: Environmental > Aquatic > Marine > Hydrothermal vents >... | reverse complement strand
AAAGTGAGGTTTGATGGAAGATGGATGATACGCATATGATGATAGGGGTTGCTCAATCGTTAATATCTAAGAGAGGATTTGATGGCAAAGATATGATCTTAACCTTTATGAGAAATTGGGAGGCAGAACCCTGGAGAGGTTATGGCCCCGGACCGCCGAGAATCTTCCGTATGATAAGGTCTGGTATTCCTTGGAATAAGGCTGCAAGGCTTCTTTATGGAGGATCCGGATCGTTCGGTAATGGAGCGGCTATGAGAGTTGCGCCTATAGGTCTTCTGTTCTATGACGATCCGGAAAGATTAAGAGAGGTTGCTTATAGGTCAGCTGAGCTAACCCATGCGCATCATCTTGGAAAGGAAGGGGCAGCGATCCAGGCTTATGCTGTAGCTTTAGCTGTACAAACGGAAAAGAAACGATTTGACCCTGAGGTTTTCATCGAGAAAATGATTCAATATACAAGAAGTAATATTTACAGAGAAAAACTACAGAATGCGAAGAGGCTTCTCTCATCTGGTGAAGAGAAAGATGTGATTAAAATCTTAGGAAACTCTGTGGAGGCTTTCAATTCTGTTCCAACCGCGATATTCTGTTTCGCAAAAAATTACGATAAATATGCGGAGACCGTTTTATACGCTGTTAAATTAGGAGGAGATACTGATACCATTGCTTCTATGTCCGGCGCCATCGCTGGGGCTCTTCATGGAGACGATGGAATACCTGAATTCTGGAAAAGAAAGCTCGAAAAGGCTGATTATATAAAAAGTCTTGCTGAGAATTTGTGGAAACTGAAGTTGTCAATGCAAAAATAAATATCCTGTTTATTATGGATCATAAATTGACTGTTTTTACCCTCTTCATGAATTTTTCTAATCTTTCTCCTCTATCCTCAGAGACAAGCCTTAAATGCCTAACTTCCAAGGGATCTATCCCTAAATATCTGCATGCCACCACATCGACGGCTAAAGCATCCCTACCTATCACTACGTGGCTGCCGGCATCCGTAATGTTCAAGTCCGGCTGGATAACCTGCGCTATATCCGCTATCACCTTATCTATTCCTAACGGATGATAAACGCTATACTTCCTCTTCTCGGGTAGTAAACCAAAAAGATTCTTCAGAGCATTCGTTATTCTCGTCGTTGAGTGTGTCCCTACCTTTGATAAATTGATAAGCACATCACATTTTGTGCATGTTTCAGGAAGCTCAATCTCGTTTAGAACATGCGGTTTAGGAACTTTAATCTTGACAATTCTATCTTCGGAGAGGTCCATCAGCCTCAAATTATCTTCAAATTCTTTAAGAAGATTCTTTACGCCAAGCCTGTTAAACTGAGCCTCAGGGTCATGTATCATGCTTCTTGTTTCACCGATCACGATCTCTTCAGAGCGTTTTTCAAAGCAGCGAATGATCGTTAAAAGCACCTTTATGGATGGATGATACAGCCCGCAGATATTCGGTTTAATGAGGACAAGTTTATATTCATCTAAATGAAAAGCCGCCTCGGCCATAAGCCTCAATGGATCAGAAATAAAGGTGTCGATGCGAGATGTGATGATTGAAACGAGGTTCACGAGATCGTTCAACTCTCCAGTTATCTTGATATGATAAAAGGGTTGATGGGGGCATTAATTTTTTTCTTTAATAAGTTTTTATATTGAGGACAAGGATTCTCACAGGAAACTAAAAGATGAGAGAAGTTTCAATCGGCATTTTATTAATCTTTAAATCTTTCTCATCTATCTTTTAAGAAAACAAAAGAGGCGTTTACTATGGAGATCCACGCATTAGTCAAGAGAAAAAGAAGGATAAGGGTAGGTAAAGGCTTTAGTAGAGGAGAACTCAGAGCGGTAAACCTAAGTATAAAGGAAGCGTTGAAACTTAAAATTCCAATCGATCCTAGAAGATCTACCGCGCATAAAGAAAACATAGATGCTCTCAAATCATTTCTGGCGAAGATCCTTAAATCTAAGGGATCTCCAAAATCTGCAGGGAAGATTGATGAGAAAGTAGAGAGGAAAGGGTAGATAGGGAAAATCTGCGATTCCCATCAGAAATCTCTTTTAATTATGCGTTTAGAATATTTTTAGGTGTCTCTTCTATGGTCGGAGTTATACTGGTCATAAGCGATAGCTTAAGGGCAGATTTCTTGGAATGTTATGGTTCCCAAAATATTCGTACACCGAATATAGATCGTCTCGCTGAAGAATCAGCAGTTTTTGACCGAAATTATATCGCATCTTATCCAACTGTTCCTCACCGTCTGGACATCTGGACGGGAAAGTATAACTTTCCATTTAAAGGATGGGAGCCTCTAGATCCAAAAGACACGACTCTCCCCGAAGTTCTTTCAAGGCATGGTGTTACTACCGCGCTTGTTTTCGATACTCCTATGCTTGAAAAATTTGATTTTGACAGAGGATTCTCTGGGCTCTGGCATATTCGTGGCCATCACGTTGACAGAGCATGTACTGATCCAAATATACCTATTTCCCTTCCAGCCGCCCCTCATAAGCTCAAACACCTTCAAAGAACTAGACAATATCTGCGTAATCGTGCTTGGTGGCGCTACGAGAAGGATTATATTGCTCCAAGAACATTCGAGAAAGCGATGGAATGGCTTGAGAGAAATTATACCCTCGATAAGTTTTTTCTTTTGATTGACACGTGGGATCCACATGAACCTTTCGATCCACCTCTGCATTACTTAAGGATGTATGCTGACCTTGATGATGAGGTGAAAAATATAATCTATCCCGTATACGGGCACTGCGACTATATGTCTAGGGAAGAGCTGCAGCGAGTTAGAGCCTTATACGCCGGCGAAGTTACAATGATTGACACATGGGTAGGTAGGCTGCTTGATGCTGTTGAACGCTTCGGCCTAATCGACTCTACAATGATAATCTTCACTACTGATCATGGACATCTTTTTGGAGAACATGGATTAGAGGGGAAACCTGTAGGTATACTTGGAGGACTCTACGAGGTTACCACCAGAATCCCCCTTATAATACGTCATCCAGAGGGGTTAGCATCTGGAAAACGAATTAAGGGGATAACTCAACCGGTAGACATAATGCCCACCATCCTAGATTTCTTCAATATTCCTATTCCCAAAACAGTTGAGGGAAAATCGATTCTTCCACTCATGAGGGGAGAAGTTGAAACTCTTCATAAATATGCATTTTCAGCTAGGTTCCCTGAGAGTTATAGAATAGGACAGGTCTCAGCTCACATCTTTGACGGCTGGGCAGGTCCCTCTCAAGTATTCTCTCCGATAACTGTAACAGATGAGAGATGGTCGCTGATATGCAGCCCAAGCCCTGAGATGTCTGAACTTTACGATCTAAAAAGCGATCCGATGCAGGAGAAGAATGTAATTAATGAAGAGAAGGACATAGCAGATGAGATGCGGCGAGCCTTAATCTCATTTTTAGAGGAGAGAAAAGCTAAGGATCAGATCCTTACACCTCTAAAATCGAGAGAAAGATACGTTCGTGAGTCATTGAAGCCCAGCACTACATTGTATGTTCTTCAAGATCTTGAAGGAAGATTCTTTGCATATTTAACATTAGAAGAAGCCTGTGAACGCATATCCCCGCAACTACGGAGTAAAAATGCGAAACGTGTCACATTTCAATCTCTCCTACAAAAGGATCCGAAGGCCATGGTTTTCATAGAGGGACAATATTATTGGGCTGAAGAGCTCTCCACTTCTTAGGTGATTCAAATTTTAGAATAGAAATTATATGACGTATTTATCGGTTATCAGCTATTTTTTTAAGCAACTCGGTAATTTATGTTTTGAAGTCTGAATTGAAGATCGGTGGCAGAAATGTGTATATTAGGGAAGGATAAGCTGAAAGAGCTTATTGAGAAGTATAAGTGCATTTATCCTTTCGATATGAGCCTTTTAGATGGAGACGGCTACGTCCTAACAGTGAAGGATGAAGTAACCCTGCATTATCTCGAACATAGAAATGTGATCTCGAAGGAAGTCGTCTTTACTCCCCCGGGATACGTCGCCCACTTAACTGCTAAAAGCAAGTATGGCCGCGCAGGCTTGTCCTTCTTGAATGCAGCGAAGGTTCACAGCGGATTTGTCGGTAGACTCGCATTAGAGCTGGTTAATCTCAGCAACGAGAGAAATCCCATAACCATAAGAAGGGGAGACCCTCTCATCCATATAGAGTTCATAACGAGAATAGGTAAGCCGTCTCCCTACGTCGGCGAGTATCAGTTTCAATATATGACTGACGAGGAGATACAGCTTTACATTCCAATTCTGAAGGAAGTCTTTGAAAACTATGATGAGCTAGCTGAAATATGGTTCAAAAGAAAGCCGCTGAGAGAATAGATTGATCCGCTAAAAATGAAGATTTAAATATCTCGTTTCTCTGGATAAAGAGAGGTAGAAGAGATGAAGGCGCGTAACTATCGTAGAGTGAAAGGAGTACCATACGTGCGAATGGAGTATATTCATGGGGCTCCCCAGCCAAAGATAGTGAAATTTACGATGGGAGAGCTCTCAGATGAATATACCCATAAGCTTTCTCTAGTTGCACGTAGAAGAGTTCAGATCAGGCATAACGCTTTAGAAGCTGCTAGAATCGCAGCTAATAGGTATCTCCAAGAAAAATTGGGGAAGAATTTCTTCTTGCGAATGCTGCTTCTGCCACATGTTGTGCTTCGTGAGAATAAGATGATTTTTGGCGCCCATGCCGATAGGCTTCAGGACGGCATGAGAAAGGCCTTCGGCAAGCCTGTTGGAAGAGCGGCGCGTGTTGAACCGAATCAGCCTGTAGCCGAAGTATATGTTAATAAGAATGGTGTTGAGGCAGCTAAGGAGGCTCTTAAAAGAGCTGGAGCCAAGTTACCTACTCCCTGTAGGATAGTAATCGAAGAATTAGAGAGACAAAGTTTAGAGGTGAAAGCAGTTGCCAGCTGAGAAAAGATTCATTCTTTGGTTTGATGAGATAGGAATGGAAGATGTGCCGCTAGTCGGAGGCAAAAGTGCGAGTCTAGGCGAGATGACTAGAAGAACAGGAGTTCCCGTTCCTTACGGATTCGCGACGACGGCGGAGGCATACAGATACTATCTGAAAGCGAATAAGCTGGATGAGAAGATAGCTAAGATCCTTGAGGAGATAAAGGATCCAAATGATACTCAGACCCTCCAAACAGTGGGGTCAAGAATAAGAGAGATGATCTCAACCGCGGAGATGCCGAGCGATCTTGAAAAAGCACTCGTGGAGGCCTATAATTCTCTAGCTGAAAAGGTTGGAGAAAAGGATCCCTTTGTTGCTGTTCGAAGCTCAGCTACGGCGGAGGATCTTCCAGATGCGAGCTTTGCCGGTCAGCAAGAGACTTACCTTAACGTACGTGGCGCAGAGGAGGTTGTTGAGAAGGTAAAAGAGTGCTTCGCTAGCCTCTTCACTGATAGAGCCATATTCTACAGAATACAGAAAGGCTTTGATCATCTTTCTGTAGCTCTAAGCGCCGCTGTTCAGCTAATGGTCTACAGCAAGGCGAGCGGAGTTATGTTTACCCTAGACGTAACAAATGGAGATAGAAGTGTGGTCCTGATAGAAGCAGGTTATGGATTAGGAGAGTACGTTGTTCAAGGCAAGATAACTCCGGACGAGTATATCGTAAGGAAGTCTGACCTCGCAATTGTGAAGAAGAACGTGCCGAAGAAAACCATTCAGCTTGTGAGGCTTCCATCTGGCGGAACCGAAGAAAAGCCTGTTCCGCCGGATCTCCAGGATAAGCAAGTGTTGACTGATGAGCAGATTAAGGAGCTAGCGAAATACGCTATAACCATAGAGAATCACTACAAGAAGCCTATGGATATCGAGTGGGCTTTAGATGAGAGAACAAATAAGCTCTTCATTCTTCAAGCCAGACCTGAAACTGTGTGGGCAGTCAAGAAGGAAGAAGCGAAGCCTGAGGCTGAAATAAAGACGACAACTGAGAGAAAGATTCTTGTTCAAGGTCTTCCAGCCTCCCCAGGAATAGCCGTAGGCAGGGTTCACGTGATCCCTTCTGTCGAGCAGATAAAAGAGTTTGAGAAGGGAGAGATACTTGTCACGGAGATGACTGCGCCTGACTGGGTTCCAGCGATGCGTAAAGCAGCTGCAATCGTCACGGACTCTGGAGGTATGACATGTCACGCTGCGATAGTCTCGCGGGAATTAGGCATCCCCTGTATAGTGGGAACAGCCTCGCGGGGAACTCCAGCTACGGAAGTATTGGAGACCGGACAAGTAGTCACCGTCGATGCAAAGCTCGGAGTTGTCTATGAGGGGGCTCTTGAAGAGGCTGTTGAGAAGCCTGAATATATAACTGGAAAGGCCGTTGCAGTCGCTGAGCCTCATATCGTTACGGGCACTAAGATCTACGTTAATCTAGGTGAGCCGGAGATAGCTGAGAAAGTAGCTGCTCTACCTGCAGATGGTGTAGGCCTCCTTAGGCAAGAATTCGTCTGGAGCAGCGAAATCGGAGAACATCCACTTTATCTCATTGAGATAGGGCGTCCAGAAAAGGTTATAAATAGCCTTGCCGAAGCCTTCCGAAAGATCTGTGCGGCATTCTATCCTAGGCCAGTCATTATGCGTTTCAGCGACTTCAAATCTTCAGAGTATAGAGAGCTCAAGGGCGGAGAAAAATACGAGCCGGTGGAACCCTCAGCCCTTATGGGTTGGAGAGGCGCCTCTAGATACTACGATCCCAAATATGTGGAAGCGTTCAGACTCGAAGTGAGAGCAGTTAGGAAAGTACGTGACGAATTCGGCCTAAAGAATCTCCACGTCATGATTCCGTTCTGTCGACGCGTTGAAGAGATGGAAAAGATAAACAAGATCTTCGAAGAGGAGGGGCTGCATAGAGGACCGGACTTTAAGGTCTGGCTAATGGCGGAGATACCTAGCAACTGCCTTATAGCAGACAAGTTCAACAAGTATGTTGATGGATACAGCATTGGAAGTAACGACTTAACCATGACTATTCTAGGATGCGACAGAGACAATGAGACGGTTGCCCATCTCTTTGATGAACGTGACCTAGCCGTTAAACGTGCTATAAGATTGCTCATCAAGCTTGCCCACCGTGACGGAAAGACAGTCAGTATATGTGGACAGGCCCCAAGCGTCTATCCAGAGTTCACGGAGTTCCTTGTTCGAAGCGGGATCGACAGTATATCTGTAAATCCAGACGTGGTCGTGGCGACCAGAAAGCTCGTCGCAAGCATTGAACAGCGAATAATGCTCGAAAAACTTACAGGAAAAGGAATGCGTGAAGATCCAGATCTGGACATTCCTCTCGACTAATCATTAACCTCCCTCTAAAATAGCCGCCTCTCCTATTTTTTTGAAATCCTCCATTTTTTAGCTGTTTTGTCAATAGGGCCATTCATTAAATCTCTCAGAGAATCCTAAATCCTTAAAACATGAGCATAGTCTATTGAGAAGTGAACTGAAAGATTTCTGGGCGTGCCACATGGAGAAAGAACTATATGAACTGGAAGTTAAACGACTCGAAGAGGAAGTTAAGAGACGTAACGCAAAGAGAGTTCTCATACAATTGCCAGACGGCTTAAAACCATACGGTCTAAGATTAGCCTCCGCTGTTGAAAGCGCCGGAGCAACCGCCATAATCTCAGGAGATCCCTGCTACGGCGCCTGCGACATAGCCATATCCGAAGCTAAGGAGTTAGATGTAGACTTGATAGTTCATTACGGTCATACCGAGATGCTTGAGCATGTAGATGTTCCCATCATCTATTTCAAGGCGCATGTTCGGATTCCAATTGAAGAAGTCATTAAGAAAGCGATCAAGATGCTAAAGCCTTGGAAGAGAATCGGGCTGGCCACTACCGTTCAGCATATAGATGATCTGGATGAGATTGGAAGGCTGCTCTCCTCCGCAGGTAAAATTGTACATGTTGGAAATACATGCAGCATGCTTTCTCCCGGTCAAGTTTTAGGCTGCAACTACATTAACGCTAAGACTATAGCTTCTGATGTTGATGCATTTCTCTTCTTTGGCGGGGGACGCTTTCATCCACTAGGATTAGCTCTTGCTACGATGAAACCCGTTATTGCCGCGGATCCTTTCCAAGAAAAAGCGTTCTCATTAGAGAGCGATATGAGAAAGATTTTGAGAAGAAGATGGGCTATGATTGAAGAAGCTAGAAAATCAGAGATCTTCGGGGTCATCATAGGTTTAAAGCCGGGTCAGAAAAGGCTGAAGGCCGCCCTCGAAATAATGGAGGAGCTGAAGAGAAAAGGAAAAAGGCCGTATCTTTTAGCCTTACGGGAGATAACGTCAACATCGCTTGGGAACTTCCCCAAAATTGAAGCCTACGTCAACACTGCATGTCCAAGGATCTTCCTTGACGACTCTTCAATTGCTCCTCATCCCGTTTTGACTTTAAAGGAGGCTTATGTGGCTCTTGGAAAAATAACGTGGGAGAATCTTCTGAAGGAGGGAATCATCTAGTTTACGATTTTAGAAAGGCCTTTTCAGGCTGATGTGAATTGATGAAGAAGAAACATTTGGCGATGCTGCTTTCACAGCTGATGCCGAATCCCCAACCCAAGTTGATGTGGGAAGGCTACACGATCGATGCTGAAAGCGCAGCAGAAATTGCATATATTGCCTTCATGCATGGTGATATAAAAGGAAAAAGAGTTGCTGATTTAGGATGCGGATCTGGGATATTAGGCATCGCAGCCGCGTTGCTTGGAGCACGTCAGGTCTTTGGGATCGATATAGACAAGACGGCGATAAAGACGGCGGTGTTTAATGCTGAGAAAGTGAATGTTAACATAGACTTCGCTATAGGAGATATAGAATGCGTCATTAATAGATTTGATACGACCATTATGAATCCTCCTTTCGGGACATGGAGAAGAGGCGTGGACGTTAAATTTTTAAGAAAGGCCCTTGAGATCTCGGATATCGTATACTCGCTGCATAAACGAAGCGATTCTGTTCGGCTGTTTCTTGAGGATAAGATAAGAAGAATGGATGGTAAGATCAGCTGGATAAAGGAGATTAATCTGACTATTGGAAGAACCTATCAGTTTCACAGAAAGAGAAAATATCAAGTCGAGGCTGATCTCTACAGAATTACTCATTTAGATCAGTCATGTAACAGCAGATGAATCTTGAAGCTAACAGCAAGACTAATATGGAAGCTAAATGACGTTTCTTAAGGATAGATCTAAAAAAGCGTTAGATGGGTTGCTAATGAGTAGAGTTAAAAGCAGTGGTCAATTCGTTGTTCCCGGGCAAAAGTTAGGGGTTATCGAAGAATTCATGCCTGACTCCGGCACGTATGTGAGAGATGGTTACATATATTCTTCAAGTGTAGGTTACGTGCTGATAGACTTCGTCAATAAGAAGGTCTCTGTCTATCCAGTAGCGCGTAACATCAATGTTCCAAGAATTGGCAGTATAATTATCGGATGGGTTACGGGCGTTCAGAATTCTTCCGCGACTGTTCAAATAATAAAGGTTGGAAGAAAATTTCTCCCTGGACATTTCACCGGAATAATACATATCTCTGATGTTAGTCATAGATATCTTGATAACATGTATGATGCCTTCAGAATAGGAGATTTAATCCGCGCTAAGGTCATAAGCGACAAGAACAAAACTTTTCATCTTACAACGAAGGATGAGAATCTAGGTGTTCTGTACGCCTTCTGTTCGCAATGCGGCGGCATCTTAATAAAGCGAAGAAGCCTTAGATGCACTGTTTGTGGGAATATTGAAAAACGCAAGATTGCCTCTGACTATGGAAAAGAAGCGTTATAAGGGAGGAATTGACTTGGAAATAAGAGTATTGAGGAGAAATTCTCAGGAGCTAAAGCTCGAGATTGAAGGAGAAGGACATACCCTCTGCAACCTTTTGGAGTCTGTTCTTTTAGAAGATGAGAATGTTGAATTCGCCGGGTATGATGTGCCGCATCCTTTGGTCTCGAATACAACATTCTTTATCCGAACGAAGAAGGGGAAGAAGCCGGAGGAAGCATTGGTTGGAGCTATTGAAAAGATTCGTCAGAGAGGCAAAGAATTGGGTCAAGAGATCGAGAAGGCTCTTCAGGAATGGGAGAAGAAGGAGAAGGCTTCTGGCAGATAGGCAAAAGAGTTTTTATCCGAGCTTTAATCCTATTGCAGCTCCAGCTAAGAAGCTCCCTGCAAATGGCAGGCTGGAAATTATCGGTGTAATTATGTTAGGGGCCTCACCAACTATTCCAAGTAAGCCTTGAATTTTTTCAATAAGCACATCATAGTTTATTGCGATTATCCCCTCATATCCCAGATAGATTAATAGAAGGGCCAACGTCCCAATCACGGCTGCTACAAGCTTCGTCAGCTTCTTTATTGCATATCCAGCGAAAAATCCCAGAATTCCTCCGATTCCGAGCTGATACACAAGTGGGCTTAATAATTCGCTCATAAGCTTGCCTCCCAGAGACCGGAGCGATCCAGATGATTAATCTCAATCAGAATTATTAAGCCTTAGGTTACAAAATTCTAGTTTTCTCCACTATCTTCTGCAAAAGGTTTACAAATGCATCCTCAATATTTTCAAATCTACTTATGATTTGAAGGATTTCCAGAAGCGATAAGACGCCCTTAAGCCATGCGTAGACTATGAGAGCTTCAGCGGCATTCGCCTGTTGATGTCTGTCCATTCTAAAAGGCATGAGATTTCTAAGCCCGGACCTTCTTAAGGCTGAAGCAAGAATAAGGTTACTTAGTTTTTTCCCAACAGGCTTGCCTTTCCTTACTGAGAGGGCTAATGAATAGATAAAGTTTACAAATGCATCTCCTAAGGCTGCTAGATTGTTATCAGCCATGATTTCGGCTAAGCTTTGATACTTTGGGACAAATGAGAGATCCAAATCATCTGATAAGTCTTTTCGCTTATGCATAAAGAAGCACCTTTACTCTTGAACCTTTAGCTTTCGTCAGAATAAAGTTTTCATACTGAGAGATAATTAAATGGGGAATGGTGATTCCTCAAGTCATATTGAGCATTTGTGTTGGAAATCTCATTTGAGGAAAAAGACATGAAGCGGACAATAGTACTAAAGGTTAACAGTGAGAATCCGGAAGAGGATAAGATCAAAGCTGCTGCTAAAATAATTCGTAGGGGCGGTTTAGTGGCTTTTCCAACAGAGACTGTTTACGGTCTCGGCGCTGATGCTTTAAATCCTAAAGCCGTTCAGCGAATATTCGAGGCTAAGAATCGCCCCTTTGATAATCCTCTGATCGTTCACATCGCGGATAAGAGGGAAATTTATAGATTGTCAGACGAAATTCCAGAAGGCATAGATAAATTGATGGATTTTTGGCCTGGACCCCTAACTCTTATCCTTAAAGCTTCAAGAATTGTTCCGAGAGAGACGACTGGAGGACTAGATACAGTAGCTATAAGGATGCCTAATCATAAAGTCGCTCTGGCCCTAATTCGAGAGTCGAGAGTTCCAATTGCGGCGCCAAGCGCTAACCTTTCAGGGCGTCCCAGCCCAACCACCGCGATGCATGTTAAACAGGACTTAGAAGGACGTATAGATATGATTCTAGATGCTGGCCCAACAAAGATAGGTGTGGAATCTACTGTTTTAGATCTCACATCGAAGCCTCCTCAGATTCTGAGACCTGGAGGGCTACCGTTTGAAGAGTTGAAACGCGTATTGAAGGAAATTACGATTCATCCGTCGGCGGTTGCTGATAAAAATCTACAGATAGAGCGGGCTCCCTCACCCGGTATGAAGCATAGACACTACTCTCCTAAGGCTCAGCTCATCCTTGTCGAGGGAGATATAGATGCTGTGATAAATAAAATCCAAGAGCTGGTAGACCGCTATGATGAGAGCGGTAAGAAGGTAGGTGTTCTAGCAACAGATGAGACAAGATATCATTACAGGGCGGATGTGATAAAGTCGCTAGGAAGCCGCGAGGACTTTGCTTGTTTAGCGAAGAACCTATTTAGATTATTACGCGAGTTCGACGAGGAGAAAGTTGACGTTATAATTGCTGAGGGTGTTCCATTAAAAAATCTAGGCTTAGCCGTTATGAATAGGCTTAGGAAGGCCTCGGGCTTTAACATCGTTAAAGCTGGCTAGTCTTCCTCTACGTCTTCTATTCCTTTCTCTGTGATCATGAATCGAACTGGAATCTCTGGCAGATAGGGACTGTCTATTACTCTCGCAGTTCTGATTCCCTTACTGCCTTTACGTAGGAATACTCGGTGGGTGCAGGCATGAGCCATTATGTTTCCACCAGCAGGCCTATTTGGGTCTCCAAAGAAGGTTGTAGGATTGCCTTGAACCTGATTTGTTAATACAACTGCGATATTATAAGCCTCTGAGAGACGGATGAGTTTATGTAAGTAAAGATTCAATTTTTGCTGTCTGTCAGCTAGATTTTCACGGCCGATATACTCTCCTCTGAAGTGGCTGATCATGCTGTCAATAACTACTAGCCTTATGTTATTTTCAGGAACAAGCGTGAAGAGTCTGTCGATTAATAGGCATTGATGGCTGCTGTTATAGGCCCGGGCGACTAAAATATTATTTGCAACTACTTCAGGATCTAAACCTTTGGCTGACGCTATCTGATATATTCGTTCAGGCATAAATGTGCCTTCTGTATCGATAAAGGCGACGTTACCATTCAGCCCTCCATCCTCAAAGGGGAGCTGTGCAGTCACTGAGAGCATTAGGCAGAGCTGGGTTTTTCCCGATCCATACTCCCCTATAAATTCCGTTAAGGCCTGAGTCTCGACTCCTCCTCCTAAAGCTTCGTCAAGCTTTTTGCTGCCGGTTGTGCATCTCTTCATGCTCTTTCTTTTCTCGTAAAATTCCTGCGCGGTCTTGAACTCTGCACTTAGCAGTTCTCTAGCGGCTTTTTGAATTTTGAGTATTGTGTTGAATCCTATATTCGTCTTCTGTGTGATTTCAAGCGGAGGCGTTACGGCGACCGCCTCTATTGTTGTGTATCCGGCTGCCCTAAGCTTTGAAGCAATCGAGGAGCCAACGCCATCAAGCGATTCAAGATCTTCAGACATTATTTATATCTCCATTCTATATCTTTAGACGAGATTTCTCTCCAGCATTTCCTGCATATCGGCAATCTTCTCCCCTTAAACATTATGTACAAGGCTATATCCGTATTGGAGCATTTTCCATTCCAAGGATTCATACATCGTTCTCCCACCGTAATCACCGGCCTATAGGTTACATGATCTTTGAGTGATCCATGTCCTCCTCTCTTCTTCATCAAGAGAGTTCCCTCTTTACTCTGTCAAGAGTTTCGAAAAATCTGTATTTAAGAAATCTGTGAAAGTTGAGGGAGGGGGGTATATGGTCTCCGACATCCAATAATAAATTATGGCAATTATTTTCGAGTTTTATCCGTCTGGACGCTGAATTTTCTCCAGAAATTCGATGAAATGTTTAATGATCTGATTATCCCTATTTATCTGATATGTTCTAGGCGAAAATGGATACTCCTTAACCCATCCTTTCTCAACTAAGATTCTAAGATGCCCTGCAACGGATGGTGTTCTCAAACCAGTAGCTTTTACCAGAGCATACTTTGTATAAGCCTCCTCCGGATGAAGCGCAAGCTGCAGTAGAATTCTGAATTTGCTTCCTCCCCCAAAGCCTTCTTCAAGATCTCTCCAGAGATCTTCTCTTTTATCCATCAAGTTACTTCCTCCCTCAATCTTTCCATAAGGTTGTTTAGAAACTGCTCGAGATCTATAAGAGAAGCTCCGGAGATTCCTATCTCCGTTAGAGATTTCATCTCGATTATTCCCCGATATATTAGGTCTTGTAAGCATTCTTCGAATCTTTCAGTAGGCTCAAGATTAAATTCCTCACATATAATCTGGTAATTTCTGCGTATATCACGTAGTCCCACATATGCTGATCCACTAGATCTTAGGCTACGTACCAAAGCTAGAAGAATCAGCTTTCCATTCTTGTCAAGGCTTATAATATCCTCAGAAGTAATGGAGGGATTGATCTCACTGTAAACTTTTCTAACATGATCTGGTAGAACCTTATTAAATCCTTGATTCTCTGCCAGATTTCCTGAATAGTATAGAAGGTCTAATCCTACGCGTATATCGCCGTTGATAGGGGGATTTGCGGTAATATCGCTGACAAGGTTTAGCGTATCTTCATCAATTACTCCGGGATGAAACGCCTCCTCCACACGGTCTGAAAGTATCTCTCTAATCTGAGGAGCAGTATATCTAGAAAACTCTATAATTCCAAGTCCAAGCGTAGATTTTTCTCCGGGATCCAAGCGTTTATGCCACTCTAGAGACTTCGCTATGAAGATCTTGCCGATTATCGGAGAGGTCTCCCCGGGACTCATCTCCGTTGTTCGAGTTAGATCGTATATGACGTGTTCCTTAGGGTTCGTCTGAATAAAATAGTCTATTTCATCGAATGTTATAAGTGCGAATAGATTTTCCGCTTTCAGATATTCGACGAATTGCTGAATCATTTCTTCTGGACTTAAGCTTCTCGTCGATATTTTTGGAGTTAATTTTCTAACGAGATTCCTGAATAGGACATAACGTGTCGTGCCGTCTACCTTACAATTCACGTAGATATATCTTAAATTAACACCTTCTTTTTCAGCGTATTCCATTATTTGCCTGCCGAACTTTATAGCTGTGCAGGTTTTTCCAGTTCCAGTCGGACCGATTATCTGTGTGAACCTTGGATAAGCATTTTTGATGTCTCTAATCATCGGCTCATAAATAGATCGGAGAATACGGATCTGCTCTTCTCTATATGGAAGCCGCTTCGGAATATAATGTGGTGAGAGCTTATTTCTATCTTTGAATATTAGTCCGCTTGGCAATCAAATCATCTCAATCTAAAGTGGCGGTTCCTTTCTCATTTTCATCATTATTTTGGAAAACCAAAATTAAACGATTTGCATGTTCAGAATATTTTGCTTTCTTATCAGGTCAGGTCTATCACGGTTTTATAACTTGCTCGTTAGCTGAAAAATGGGAGGATGATGCTTTTAAGAAAAAGAGTAAAAAACCACGGGTTTATATAAAATGTTCTTGTAAGTTGCTTAAGAAGTGATGGCATTGGCGCAGATTAAGTCCCCCATCATAATTGTAAACTTTAAGACGTATGCTGAAGGAACCGGGAGAAAAGCCGTTGAGCTATCTAAAATCGCGGAGGCTGTGAGTCGAGAAACGGGAATATGCTTTGCGGTTGCTCCTCAATTTGTTGATATAGCGGCTATTGCAAATACTGTTGACATACCAGTCTTAGCTCAGCATATAGACCCAATTAAGCCTGGAAGCCATACTGGGCATATTCTGCCGGAGGCGGTGAAGGAGGCGGGAGCAATAGGCACACTGATTAATCATTCGGAGCATCGATTAAGATTGGCTGATATAGATGCTGCTATTACAAGAGCTCGAGAGATCGGCTTATTAACGGTAACCTGCACAAACAATACTTCTGTAAGCGCGGCTGTGGCGGCTTTGAATCCCGATATGATTGCTATTGAACCTCCGGAGCTGATTGGCACGGGAATACCGGTTTCAAAGGCTAAGCCTGAAGTTGTAACAAGCACCGTCGAATCTGTTAGAAAGATAAATTCGGACGTCAGAATACTTTGCGGAGCCGGCATAACTAATGGGGATGATGTAGCCGCCGCCCTTAAGCTGGGAACCGAAGGTGTTCTAGTTGCAAGCGGCATCGTGAAGGCGAAAGATCCATATAAAGTTATGAAAGAGTTTGCAGAGGCAGCTAAAAGCATCTAAAATTTCCGCATGAAGGGTCTAAACCTTGAAGGTCACAGTTGACTGCGCACTTTGCCTCTTCGAGAGAGGATGCAAGGCTATTCTTGAAGCGACAAGCGATCCGGCTATTCAAATTGAAGCTATTCGGAGACTTTTGTGCTTGCTTGGAGAGACATTTAATTCTACAGCGGTGCCAGCAGTCATAGGAACCCAAAGAGAAAGATTGATTAAAGAAGTAACCGGGAATCCTGATCCATACGCTAAGAAGAAGCGGATCTCCAATCGGGAAGCGGTGAAGATCCTGCCATATGCTGATAGATTTATTTCGTCAAAGACGGATGCTGAATCGCGTTTTAGAACGGCGTGTCTAGTAGCGATGGTTGGTAACATCATCGAGTTTGATATTCCAGGCCACCAATTTACGTTTGAGGAGATTGTAGATCTTATTCAACGTGCTGAAGACGATTTAGTGATCGATGAGCTTTCCGAAGCTTTCAAGATTCTACGAAAAGCTAGGCGGATTCTCCTTTTAACAGATAATGCAGGCGAGATTGCTTTCGACACTCTGCTTGTAAGAGAGATTAAAAACATTGCGAGGAATGGGGAAGTAATCGTTGCAGTTAAAGGAAAACCCACAATTAATGATGCTACTTTGGAAGACGCATTGTCCGTTGGAATGGATAAAGTTGCGGACTCAATCATAACGACAGGATCAGACGCTATAGGGCTGATCCCCTCAGAATGCAGTGAGGAATTCTTAAATGTATATGAAGCCTCAGACTTTGTGGTGGCGAAAGGTATGGCTCATGCGGAGACTCTAACAGAGCTTAAGTTGAGAAAGCCTCATCTCCTTCTGTTAAGGACGAAATGCTCCACTGTGGCTAGATATTTTGGAGTTCCGAGAGATAAGAATGTAGCGAAGATTCTCTAAAATTGAATAGATCAATGAAACGGAAAGACGGAAGTTGCTGACAAAGATAAAAATAAAGATTCAGTCTCTACTTAGGGTAGAGGCGAGACTCGCAAACAGAATCGGGTTAACGCCTAATCATCTTAGCATAGCAGGGGTTGTTTTCGGGGTTATCTCTGGCTTCCTGTATTATCTAGCGGGAATAAACTTGTCTGATCCGGCTGGAAGTCGAGCTTATTTGCTCGTGGCTGTGGCTTTCCTTTTGACTTCAGGATTTTTCGATGCATTGGATGGGGTGCTTGCCCGACTCTACAAGAAGACGTCGATTAAAGGTGGATTCCTCGATTCCTTATTGGATCGCTATGTGGACGCTGCTGTTTACTCGGGGATAATGCTGGGCGGGCTTTGCGATATTTTATGGGGGCTCTTAGCCTTGATAGGATCGTTGCTTACTAGCTATGCTCGTGCAAGATCTGAGGCCGAAAACGTTCCTATGGAATCCATCGGCATATTCGAAAGAGCTGAAAGAATAATCACGATTGCCGCTGCCAGTCTTTTAAATCTTGTATGGATGGATGCTTTGCGTTGGGGAATTCTCCTTCTCGCTTTATTAACTAACCTCACCGTGCTTCAACGTGCAACGTTTTTCTTTAGGAAAGTTTCATCCAGATAGGGGCGATGAAGATCTCTACCTCTTCGAATCTACACATAATTTATCTTCTACTTTTCCTAGATTCTCGGGATCTAACCTTAACTAAACCTAAATGTACAGCGCATGAGACGCAGTAATATCTTGTATCGGCACGAGCCGGTAGATACGCGCCTTTTTGACGAAGCTCCTTCGCGAGAGTCGGATCGACAAGAGAGATTCTTCTCGTCGTCTTCTTTGCTTTATCTCTTGGAACAAGCTCTCCGCACATGCTGCATTGAACATACCCGCTTCTACCCTTCTGTCCTTTTGATCTTCCTCTACTCTTCCGTTTGACCGGCATAACCTTCACGCTTAACTCTATTTTTTACGAATCACATAGAAAAAGAGAGATTATACACTTATATCTTTCTCATATCGAAGACTGAATTAAACTAGATTCCACTCGAAAGTTAAATCCTTTAAACTTGATAAATTATATCTATCTAGTTAGAAACGCTTGAAAGAAAAATGAGGTCTTTTGATTTAGTAACGGTCGGTCACTTTTCAATAGACTTTATTAGGATGAAAAATTCAGGTTCAAAGCCTACTTTAGGAGGTCCACCTACATTCGTCTCGCTTGCAGCAAAGAATTTAGGAGCGAAAGTATCGGTGATTTCAAAGGTTGGATATGATTTTCCAAAAGAATATTATGAATGGTTGATCAGGGAAGGGATTGATCTCTCCATGCTGAAGATCGTTAAGGACGCTTTGACAACAAGCTACATGCTTATATACGACCATAATGGTGAACGGCGGCTAATCCTAAAAGCCAGAGCTCCCCCAATAAATCCTGATGATATACCTGAATCACTCTCAGCGAGCGTAATACATGTCTCGCCTATCGCTCATGAAGTCTCATGCGGTGTGATGAAGAGGCTGAGGCGTCATGCAGATATCTTATCCCTAGATCCTCAAGGGTTCCTCCGAAGATTTGGTGAGGATGGCCGGACATGTCTGGGAAGATTCGATGAACCGGAGATTCTAAGCAAAGTTGATATATTCAAAGCTTCGGAGAGAGAAGTCGAAGCGGCAACTGGGGAGTCCGAGATGCTCAGAGCTATCCGTCGTGTACATGCATTAGGCGTTAGCATTGTGATTGTGACGAGAGGTGAGCGAAGCACTTTGTTAAGTCTTGACGGAAAAATCTATCAGATTCCCATATTCAAATCTAGAGTTGTTGATACTACAGGAGCCGGCGACGTTTTTATCGGGGCGTTTCTGGCTGAGTATTTAAAAGGTGATGATCCTGTTTGGTGTTCATGTGTAGGTTCAGCTTCAGCTTCTTATGTTATTGAGGAGGTTGGTCCTAGAGGCTTCAAGTCGCGATCTGACGTTTACAAGCGGGCCTCACAGATATACGAGGGAGTTTCAGCTGGAAAAGGTCTTTAATCGACTGTCTCCGTAGGGATTTCTAAACTTAATCGCGAGGAGACATCTTTAAGAGTTGCTTCTTCTCAAATAACAATAATAATCTTTAAGCCTATTGGCTGGTGTGCTGTATGGGAAGAGTATCCAAAGGCGTATTATGCAGCGTCGATGGATGCAGTAGAGAGGCTGTCCGCTCATTATCAGCGGCAAAGGTTGAAGAAACCGGCTTAAAAGTTAAGGGATCTCGAAAAGTCTATCTCTGCAAGGAGCACTACAAAGAGTATAAGAGAGCTATAAAGAAGGAAAAGACTCTAGAAAAGTGGCGATATAAAGGCACGCTTCTTTAATCCTCAAGGGAAGATGAGGCTTTAACTAATATTCTCTTTAGTTTTTGAGTCCCCCTCCCCCTCAAGCTTCACAGACTTCTTAAATACTAGATAAGATTCAGATGCAAATGTGACATTGTAAGCATCCTGAAATGTGAGGGCGTCAATATGGAGTTTCTAATACTCTCCTCTAGCCTGATAAGCGATAGAAAGCGGGAGAGAATGATTGTTGAAGCAGTAATAGAAGCGGCTGAAGAAGTAGGCATAACTCGCATAGTCAAGAGGACATGTAATGTTCTCAGTACAGGCGTATACATAGTTGATCGGGGAGAGAAGAAATTAGTTTATAATGATTGGGGGAAAGATTGGGATCAGGATGAGATCTATGAGAGAATAGTTTCTTCCATGAAGACTTTAAACGGGAAGTGTGAGCGTAGCGATCTTGTCTTTGTTATTTCTAAAAATAGCTCTTGAAGGAATCTGATTTCTTCTTTTAACGATTCTTTTATGCTCACAAAATCTTTATCTAACATGCATAACTAAAAGTGTAGAGTAGTTTCAAAATTAGACGGGGCTTATACAAGTGAAGATACTTCAGCTTCACGCGAACTTTATTGAGTACCGTCCAGTCGAGAAGGAGATAGCCTCCGCTGAAGAATGTGAAGAGAGACTTTACCGTCTCGAGGAACTTGTTGTTCTCTTCACGTGCGTCGAAAAGGGAGATACCATAGAAACAGGGCGGAAAGCAATAGCCGACATAAAGGAATTTCTGGATAAAATAAAATCTCAAAGAATCCTAATATATCCATATGCCCATCTAAGCAGCGATCTGGCAAGCCCCTCGGAAGCCTTGAGGATTCTTAAAGAGATGGAGTCTTATGCGAACAGCTTAGGGATCGAGACGTATCGGGCGCCTTTCGGATGGTGTAAAGAATTCACGATCTCAATAAAGGGGCATCCGCTGGCGGAGCAATTTCGATCGGTCCTCGCGGAAGAAAAAAGGGAGGAGGTTGTATCAAAGGCTCTAGAGGCAGAGGAGAAGATAAAATCCTTCTGGTATATCATTGAGCCTGATGGTAGGCTGATCCCAGTTGAAGAGTATGATTTTTCTGGTCATGAGAACTTGAGGAAATTCGCCGATTACGAGATTTCGAAGATGAGAGCTGCTCAGCAGACTCCCCCACATGTAAATCTAATGCGGAGACTTGAGCTTGTCGACTATGAGCCTGCAAGTGATCCTGGAAACTTCAGATGGTACCCCAAAGGGAGACTGGTTAAATCTTTAATGGAGCAGTTTGTGACGGAGAAGATAATCGCGTATGGAGGCATGGAGGTTGAGACGCCAATCATG
>Ga0190363_1000666_pt1 | contig 20455 bp, 25 predicted proteins | sample 48721867_MG_FD_161272 | JGI IMG/M metagenome (GOLD analysis project Ga0190363, IMG submission 161272) | Hydrothermal vent microbial mat bacterial communities from Southern Trench, Guaymas Basin, Mexico - 4872-18-6-7_MG | ecosystem: Environmental > Aquatic > Marine > Hydrothermal vents >... | reverse complement strand
TGGTTTAAAGGAAATCCAGAAGCTCATCAGCATCTAAGTATATTGACTTTAAGGTCAATTGAGAATAGAATTTCTTCTGTTCGCTGTGCCAATACAGGAATAAGTGCGATGATTACACCTACAGGTAAAATTTTTACTTTAAAAAAAGCTAATAGAGAAGTTTTTGTAGAAGGAATAAAAACTTTCTTTTTGCCTTTAAGGAAAAAAAGAAGCTTTTATAATAAGTATCCAGATATTTTTGTTCTTTTAGGGGTAATTTTTAATTTTTTTGTTTTGGTTAAAGGAGGTGAAAGATGCAGTTGAAGTTAGAAGTGGTGGAAGTGGAGAAGCCTCAAGATTTAAATATTATTTTGGGGCAGGCTCATTTTATAAAAACAGTAGAAGATTTATATGAAACATTGACTGAAGCCTCACCGACAATAAAGTTTGGCATTGCTTTTTGTGAATCTTCAGGAAAGGCATTAATAAGAAGTGATGGAAATGATGAAGAGTTAAAAGAGATTGCGATAAAGAATGCTTTAAAAATTGGTTGTGGGCATCTGTTTGTAATTGTTTTAAAAAATGCTTATCCTATAAATGTATTAAATCGCATAAAGAGAATTTCTGAAGTTTGCACAATTTTTTGCGCTACCGCAAATCCTTTAAAGGTGGTTGTTGCCTCTTATGATGAAGGAAGAGGAATTTTGGGAGTAATTGATGGAGTTTCTCCAAAAGGTAGAGAGAAAGAGGAAGATATTAAAGAAAGGAAGGAATTTTTAAGAAAAATTGGATATAAAAGATAGTTATGGATAAAAGAAAGAAAAAATTTTTAAGAAAGGAACTTTCCTGGATTTTTTTAAAAATTTTTTCTTTTTTATGTGATAAATGTCCTCTTTCCCTACTATATATTATAGGAGCTTTTTTGGGAAGGATAGCTTATACAGTTGTGTTGCCTCATAAAAAGGTGGCTTTAGAAAGTTTAAGTATCGCTTTTCCTGATTTTTCTTTAAAAAAAAGAAAAAAGATTGCTAAGGAATTTTTTATTTTTATGGCTCAAAGCTTTTTTGAGCTAATCTATTTTTTAAAAAAGCCACATCTTTTAGAGGAAAAAGTAAAAACTGAAGGAGAAAGTTTTTTAAAAAAAGCTTTAGGTAAAAATAAAGGGGTAATTCTTCTAACCGCTCATCTGGGAAATTTTCCTTTAATAAGTTTAGTTCTGGCAAAAAAGGGTTATAGAATCAATGTTGTTGCCCGACCGATGCGAGATGAGAAAATAGATATTTTTGTAAATAATTTAAGGAATAAAGCAGGGATAAAAACTATTCTTTCTTATCCTCGCAAAGAATGTGTGGAGAGTATTTTGCGTGCATTAAGAAATAATGAGATTGTGATGATTCAGATGGATCAGAATTTTGGCACAGGGGGGGTTTGGGTAAAGTTTTTTAATAAATTAGCTGCCACCCCCGTGGGTCCGGTTATTTTTGCTTTAAGAACTAAAGCAGCAATCGTTCCTGCTTATATAAAAAAAGATGAGGATAAATATTTAATTAGATTTTTGCCAGAGGAACCCTTAGATTACTTTCCTAATCGTGAGGAGATGGTTTTGAAAAATGTAGCCAAATTTACCCGGATGATTGAGTCTTGGATTAGGGAAAATCCTTCTTATTGGAGCTGGAATCATCGGCGATGGAAATCTCGTCCTTCAGAAAGTGTTTTGCGTGCAAAATTTAAAGTACAAAAGGATTAATGTTCAATTTTCAGATTTTGACTGGTTATCTCTTCTTTGTGATAATAATATTTTCTATCTTTACACCTTTTCTTTTTAAAATTAAAGAGAAATTCTTCAAAATTTTTTATCTTCTTCTAATTATTTTTTCTTTATTCTTTTTCATCAAACTCAAATTTTATACAAAAACAGCAATCAGTTGTTTCTGTTGCCCTTTGTATTCTTTCTGTTTTGAGAAGCCTTTGTGGCTAAATAAGCTGAGATTTGATTTTTTTTATTTTCTTTATCAATATACATTAATGGCTTTATCTTCCTTTGTCTTGGGGACTATTTTTTCTGGTTTTTTTGTTATTTTCTATCGTCGCTTTCCCTCAAGTATTTTAGGAGCAATAATAGGAGGAGTAGTCTTTCCTTTTTCTGGTTGTGCTACTTTTCCTTTAGTGAAAGGGATGCTTGCTGAGAAAGAAATAAAGTCAGAAGTTCCTTTTTTATTTCTTTTCGTCACTCCTTTACTAAGCCCCCTTGTTATTTTTCTTTCTTTATCTCTTTTGGGAGTAAAATACCTTCTTTTGCGTATTCTGGGAACACTTCTTTTAGCAGGTGTGGGAGCGTTTATTTTAAGTAGAATGAGGGAGGTTAAAAGGATAAGAGAGAGTTTATATAAAGAAGTATTTTTGAAAGATTTACTTTATGGGAAAAAAGGAAGTTTTTACTTTTTCGAGCATGGTTTTTATCTTTTCAGAAGTCTTTTAAGATACATATTCATAGGAATTCTTTTGGGAACAGCTTTACTTACATTTTTTTCTCCTCAATTCATTGCGTTTATAGGATTTTCCTTAAAAGGACTCTTTTTAACTGTTTTAATTGCTTTTCCTCTGCATTTATGTAATGGGCAAGATATAATTCTTTTAAGACCACTGAAAGAGTTGGGTTTGCCTCTTATGCATCAGTTAGGTTTTAGTTTTGCCGGAAGTGGAATATGTCTAAGTGTAATTCCTCTTTATTATGCTGTTTTAGGAAAAAGAGTAACTTTCTTTATTCTTATCTATTATTTTATTTTCTCCTTATTTATCAGTTATCTTTTAGGAAGTTTTTTATAAACAGTTTTTTCTTTACAGAAAAAATTACTGATTGTATAATTTACTTTCTGCAATGGAGAAAAAGATTTTAATCCTGGGATTACCTAAGGGAAGTCTTGAAAGTTTTACTTTTGAGCTTTTTCGTATGGCTGGGTTTAGACTTTTTAAAGAAGAAAGGTCGTATTTCCCCTCAATTGATGATCCTCAGATTAAACCGGTGCTTTTGCGACCCCAGGAGATGCCTCGCTATATAGAAGAGGGAGTATTAGATTGTGGAATTACAGGAGAGGATTGGATACTGGAAAGCGAGGCTTCGGTAGAATTTATAGGAGAGTTGTTATATGCAAAAAAAACAACAAGGAAACCTGTGCGTTGGGTGGTAGCGGTAAAGGAGGACTCTCCCATAGAGAGGATAGAACAGCTTGAAGGAAAAAGGATTGCCACGGAATTGGTTAATTTTACTAAGAAATTTTTTAAGGAAAGAAATATTAATGTAGAGGTGGAATTCAGCTGGGGAGCAACAGAGGCAAAGGTAAAATCAGGCTTGGTTGATGCTATTGTTGAGCTTACCGAAACTGGTGAATCCCTTAAGGCTAATGGATTAAAAGAGATTGCCTGTATCTGTGTTTCTACCACGAAATTTATTGCCAATAAAGATTCTTATAAAGATAGATGGAAAAGAAAAAAAATGGAAAGTATCTTTATTCTTTTAAAAGGAGCTTTGGAGGCGAAAAATAAAGTAGGACTCAAACTAAATGTAAATAGAAAAAATTTAAATAAAGTTTTAAAGATCTTGCCGGCATTGAAAAAGCCCACTATTTCTCATCTGACAACAAAGAATTGGGTAGCATGTGAGGTAATAGTTGATGAAGAGAAAGCAAAGGAATTAATTCCCAAATTAAAAGAGGCAGGAGCTCAGGATATAATTGAGTATCCTTTAAATAAAGTGATTTATTAAAAAGGGGGAATTATGCCTTGTGGAAGAAAAAGAAAACTGAAAAAAGTTAAACGTCACTGGTATAAAAAAAGAAGGAAGATGCAGAGACACAAGAAAAAATAAATGAAAAAAATAATAATTATTCTTTTTATTTTCTTTACGATAGGGAACATAAAAGCAGAAAATGTAATAGGGGATTATTTAAGATCTTTTATTTATACCTATAAGAGGGATTATCAAAGAGCCTATGAAGAGTTAAAAAAAGTAATAAAAAAAGACCCCTCTTCTAGTTTTTTACGTCTAAAATTAGGATTAATTCTTTTTAAATTGAAGAAATATGCTGAAGCAGAAAAAGAGCTTGAATATGCAAAAAAACTTGATCCGGATAATTTAGAGATTTCTGCTATTTTGATATTTTTTTATGCAACAAGAAAGGAGAAGGAAAAATTAGAAAAGGAATATCAGTTCTTTTTGGAAAAAGCACACAAACTTCAGCCTCAAAATATAAAGATTTCTGAATATTTGGCTCAATTCTATTTTTACAAAAAGATGCCTCAGGAAGCAATTAAGATATATCAGATGATTATAAAACAAAAACCAGATTATGCTGATGGTTATTATTGGCTGGGATATCTTTATGAAGAGATGGGAGAAAGGAAAAAAGCAATAAAGATGTGGGAAAAAACCTTAGAATTAAATCCTAATCATGCCGATGCATTGAATTCCTTAGGGTATATTTATGCTGAGGAGGGGATTAAACTAAATGAGGCGGAGAAGTTGGTGAAAAAAGCATTGGAAAAAGACCCTCAAAATGGTGCTTATCTGGATAGCTTAGGTTGGGTATATTTTAAAAAGAAAGAATATAAAAAGGCAGAAGTTTTTTTGCTTAAAGCGATTAAATTTACTAAAGATCCGGTAATTTATGAACATTTAGGGGACCTTTATATAACTTTGAATAATAAAGAAAAAGCTTTAAAATTTTATAAGGAAGGATTAAAATTTTTTCCTCAAAATTTATCTTTAAAGAAAAAGGTGGAGAAATATGAGTCAAAAAATAAAGGAATTGAAAAAAATAGCCAATAAAATAAGAAAGTTAATCATTCAGATGGTATCTCGTGCTGGAAGTGGGCATCCAGGAGGGTCTTTATCCAGTGTGGAGATTATTACCTGTCTTTTTTTTGAAGTAATGCGTCATAACCCTAAAGACCCTTATTGGCCAGACAGAGATCGTTTTCATCTCTCTAAGGGTCATACCTGCCCTGCTTTGTATGCAGCGTTGGCTTTATGCGGGTATTTTCCTGAAGAGAAACTGTGGACTTTAAGAAAATTGGGTTCAATCCTGCAGGGTCATCCTGACCGACGCACTCCAGGAGTAGATGTAGCCAGTGGTTCTTTGGGTCAGGGTTTAAGTGTAGCAGTAGGGATGGCTTTGGCAGCACGTTTAGATAAAAAGGATTATCGTGTTTATTGCCTTATGGGAGATGGAGAAATTCAGGAAGGAAATATCTGGGAGGCAGCAATGTCAGCAGCTCACTTTAAATTAGATAATCTCTGTGGGATAGTTGATTATAACCGTTTTCAAATTGATGGAAGGGTAGAGGAAGTAATGAATTTAGAGCCCTTAGTTAATAAATGGGAAGCTTTCGGCTGGCATGTTATCTCTTGTGATGGACATAATATTGAAGAGTTGTTGGAAGCTTTTGGTGAGGCAAAATCAATAAAACAGAAACCCACAGTAATTATCGCTCACACAGTTAAGGGTAAAGGGGTCTCTTTTATGGAGCATGTTGTGGATTTTCATGGACGTGCACCTAATGAGAAGGAGACAAAAATTGCTTTGGAAGAATTGGAAAAAATAGGAAAACTTCTGGAGGAGAAAAATGAAGAATTCTGAGGAATATCTTTATGCCCGGGATATTTATGGAGAGACTTTGGTGGAGCTGGGAAAAAAAGACCCTAATATTGTAGTTTTAGATGCAGATTTATCTTCCTCAACAAGAACAGTAAAATTTGGTAAAGTTTTTCCTGAGCGTTTTTTCAATTTTGGAGTAGCAGAACAGAATATGTTTGCTACTGCTGCAGGGCTGGCAAGTTGTGGAAAGACTGTTTTTGTCTCTACCTTTGCTATGTTTGCTACAGCAAGAGCGCTTGACCAAATAAGAAATACTATTTGTTATAATGATTTTAATGTAAAAATTGTTGCTACTCATGCAGGAATTACTGTGGGAGAAGATGGTTCATCTCATCAGGCGCTTGAGGATATAGGTTTTTTGCGTTGTATTCCCAATATGAAGATAATTGTGCCTTGTGATGCTTGGGAGGCGAAAGATGCGGTTTTGGCTGCATATAATATAAAGGGACCTTTTTATGTTCGCTTAGGAAGAGCAAAAGTTCCCACCGTAAAGGAGAAGAAAAAGTTTGTTTTTGGCAAAGGTTATATTTTACAGGAGGGAGAAGATATAGCGATTTTAGCTTGTGGGATAATGGTTTATTTTTCTCTTAAAGCAGCTCAAATATTAAAAGAGAAAGGAATTAAAGCAACTGTTGTTAATCTTCATACTATAAAACCCTTAGATGAAGAGTTAGTTGTTGAGATGGCAAAAAAACATAAAGCTCTTTTTGTCTGTGAAGAACATCAAGTAATTGGAGGATTGTATTCAGCGGTATGTGAAGTGTTGGCTACTTATCATCCTAAAAAAGTTATAAGTATTGCGGTTAAAAATAGATTTGGACAGTCAGGCGCCCCTTCTGAATTATTAAAAGAATATGGACTTACCCCCGAGGATATCGTTAATAGAGTGGAAGAAACCTTACAAGGTTAGTTTACTTTCTCCTGCCAAATTGAATCTTTATCTTAATATAGTTGGAAAGTATCCTGGAGGTTATCATCGTATTCAGACTGTCATGGCAAGAATTTCTTTATTTGATAGATTAATAATAGAAAAAAGTAAAGAAACAAAAGTTATCTGTAATGATAAATCCTTAGAGAGAAATAATATATGTCTTAAAGTGGTAAACCTTTTGAAGAAAAAGTTAAGGATAAAGGAAGACTTTTTAATTATTCTTGAGAAGAAAATTCCTCCAGGGACAGGTCTGGGAGGAGCTTCTTCTAACGCTGCTTTAACTTTATTAGGGATAAGCGAGCTTTTAAGTCTGCGGCTTAAAGAAAGAGAATTATTTGCTTTAGGTAGTAGAATAGGAAGTGATGTTAATTTTTTTCTTGCACAAACCCCTTTTGCTTTAGTCGAAGGACGGGGGGAAAAAGTTACTCCTTGGAGATTTTTTTGGGATTTGGAATATTTTGTTGTTTGTCCCAGGATAAGTGTTTCTACCTCTTTGATATATAAAGAATTGAGGATAAAAGGAAAATTGACAAAATCATTTAGTAATGTTAATATAATTCTGCATGCTTTAAAAAATAAAGATCATGCTCTTTTAAAAGAAGGTTTATTTAATATATTAGAAAAAACAACATTTACTTGCTTTCCTAATTTAGAAAAAAAAGCTCATATTTTAAAAAAATTAGGTTTTGTTATGAGTGGGAGTGGTTCTGCTTTTTTTCAGGTAATAGAGAGGAAGAATAAGATTAATACAGAGTTTTTTAAGAAAGATTTTTTGACATTTAGGGTAAAAAGTTTCTAACTGCAAGATTAAGCAAGGAGGGTAAGATATGGAGATTACAGAGGTAAGGATTTCTCTACGTCCACAAAATTCTAAAAGACTTAAGGCATACGCAACAGTAACTTTTGATAATTCATTTGTAGTAAGAAATATCAAAGTGGTGGAGGGTAATCAAGGATTATTTGTTGCTATGCCGGCAAGAAAAATAAAACAGTTCTGCCCTCGCTGTGGAAAGAAGGTAGAGGTGGGTTCTAAATACTGCAACTGGTGTGGGGTGCAACTGCCTCCACCGCCTAAGGATATGACTGCAAGGCAGGCAATTCATCAGGATTTAGCCCATCCTATTAATCAGGAATTTCGCGACTATTTACAAAGTAAAATTTTAGATGCTTATTATCGGGAAAAAGAGGCAAAAGAATCCTCAGAAAGAAAGATTTCTTCACAATAAATCTTTTAAAATCTGCCCGGTGGTGTAATTGGTAACACACCAGAATTTGGGTCTGGGTATCTAGGTTCGAGTCCTAGCCGGGCAGATTTTTGATGGAGAAAAAATGGAGAAAAAGATAAGTGTAATAATTTTAGGAGCAGGAAGAGCTAAACGATTAGGACTTAATTTTCCTAAAGTAATTATAGAAGTAGGAGGACAACCCTTAGTTTTTTATCTCTTAGACACTCTTTTTTCTTTAAAAAATTTAATTAAACAAATTATTTTTGTTGTGGGCTTTAGGAAGGAGTTGGTTAAGGAAGTAGTTGGGAAAAAATATCCCGGAATAGAGTTTGTTGAACAAAAGGTTTTGAACGGCACTGCTAAGGCTGCAGAGATTGGTTTAAAGAAATGTAAGTATTCTCATGTTTTGATTTTATGTGGAGATATGCCCTTGGTAGAGAAAAAGACACTTTTAAATCTTTTAAAACTTCATTTTAAAAAAGATGCGGATTGCTCTTTTGTTACTACCTCTGTTTCTTCAGAAAGCGATTTAGGCAGAGTAGTGAGAGATAAAAATAATAAGGTTATAAAGATTATAGAAAAAATAAATTTAAAAAAAGAGATAAATGAGGCTAATAGTGGGATTTATTGTTTTAAAAAAGATATTCTTGAGAAACAATTAAAAAAAGTGAAGATGGACAGGCGTAAAAAAGAGTATTTTTTAACCCAATTAATTGAAATACTTGCTCAAGAAAATTTAAAAATTATAACTTACTTTTTAAAAGAAAATAAGCAATTTACAGGAGTAAACACACCTTCTGATTTGATTTGTGTATATAGATTACTTAATCAGAAATTTATCGAACAAACATTGAAAAAAGGAGTAAGAATACTTGATCCTTACACTACCTTTTTAAGTTATGATACAAAGATTGGTAAGAATTCTATAATTTACCCCTTTACCTTTATTGAAAAAAATGTTATAATTGGCGACAATTGTAAAATTGGACCTTTTGTCCATATAAGGGAAAATACAGTGATTAAGAAAGGCGCTCAAATTGGCAATTTTGCGGAGATAAATCGTTCTTATATTGGTGAGGAAAGTAAAGTGAAACATTTCAGTTACTTAGGAGATGCTTATTTGGAAAAAAAAGTAAATATTGGTGCAGGAGTAGTTACTGCTAATTATGATGGAAAAAGAAAAAATAAAACTTATATTGGAAAAGATGCTTTTATAGGCTCAGATACAATTCTGGTTGCTCCTGTAAAAATAGGAAAGAACGCTTTAACAGGGGCTGGTTCAGTAGTTACCAAAGATGTAAAGAAAAACTCTATAGTAGTGGGAGTTCCGGCAAAATTCTTAAAAAAGAGGAGCTGATATGCTTATATTTACCGGTAATGCTAATCCGGAATTGGCAAAAAAGATATGTCGGCATCTTAAGATAAAGTTAGGGAAAGCTTTAGTAGGCAGATTCAGTGATGGAGAAGTAAGGGTAAAGATAGAAGATAATGTAAGAGGAAGAGATGTTTTTGTTATTCAGCCGACATGCCCTCCTGTAAATGAAAATCTTATGGAACTTTTGATTATACTTGATGCTTTAAGAAGAGCTTCGGCAAGAAGAATTACTGCGGTTATCCCTTATTTTGGTTACGCACGTCAGGATAGAAAAGATCAGCCTCGCGTTCCTATTACGGCAAAATTAGTAGCCAATCTTTTAACTGTTGCCGGAGCAAGTCGCATTCTTACCTTAGATTTACATGCTGGTCAAATTCAGGGATTTTTTGATATTCCTTTAGATCATCTTTATGCAGTAAATGTTTTTATTGAGTATTTTAAAAAATTAAAGATAAAAAATGATCTTGTCGTTGTCTCTCCAGATGTGGGAGGAATAAAGATGGCACGTGCTTATGCAAAAAGGTTTAAAGCTTCTTTGGCTATTGTGGATAAAAGAAGAAATTCTCCTGATTCTACTGAGGTGATGCATCTTTTAGGAGAAGTAAAAGGAAAAACTGCTATTTTAGTTGACGATTTAATTGCTACTGGCAGTTCTTTGGTAGAGGCAGCAAAAGTGCTTAAAGAAAAAGGAGCAAAAAAAATTTATGCCTGTGTTACTCATGGGGTTTTATCAGGAAATGCAGTTAAAAAATTAGAAAATTCTTTTATAGATTTTTTAGTAATTACCGATTCTATACCTTTACCTCCAGAGAAGAAAAGTAAAAAGATAAAAGTAGTTTCGGTAGCAGAATTATTTGCTGAGGCAATAAAAAGAATACATTTGGAGAAATCAATCAGTATTCTTTTTAAGTTTATTGAGGCTTAATTATGGAGAAGATTACTATTAAAGGGTTTAAAAGAGAAGAAATAGGAAAGCAGGCAGTAAAAAGATTAAGGAGAGAAAAGTTTTTTCCAGCAATTATCTATGGGAAAGATATAAATTTGCCTATTAAGATTCCTCATTCTGAGTTAAAAATACTTAAAGCACATCATTTCAGCGAGACAGTTTTGGTGGAGATTCTTTTAGATAATTCAGATAAGATAGAATGTATTATCAAAGATGTGCAGTTTCATCCTTTAACAGAAGAGGTAATTCATTTAGATTTTATGAAAGTCTCTCTTGAAGAAGCAGTAAGAGTAAAAGTTCCTATAGAGATAAAAGGGGAGGAAAATATAAAGGAAGCAGTGATAGAACAGATGCTTTGGGAGTTAGAGATTGAGACTTTGCCTTTAGAGATTCCAGAAAAAATAGTTGTAGATATCTCTTCTTTAAATATTGGAGATTCATTTCATGTAAAAGATTTAAATTTAGGAGAAAAAATAAAGATAGTCACTGATCCGGAAGAGACGATTGTTACTGTTTTGGCTGCAGAGGAAGAGGAAGTTGCTGCAGAAGAAGAGACAACCACTGAGGAAGAAAAAGAACCAGAGGTAATTAAGGAAAAGAAAAAAGAAGAGAGTTGAAAATTATTGTGGGATTGGGGAATCCTTTAAAAGAATATGAAAATACAAGACATAATGTTGGGCATATGGTAATAGAGAAAGTAGCTGAGGAGAGGAGGGTTAAACTAAAAAGAAGACCAAAATTAAAAGCTAAGATTGCCTCTTTTTTGTATGATAAAAAAGATGTAATTCTGGCTAAATCCTTAGTTTTTATGAATGAATCTTATATTACAGTAGAAAGGTTACTCTCTTTTTATAAAATTCCTTTAGATAATCTTTTAGTAGTTTATGATGATATGGATTTACCTTTGGGAAGAATAAAATTTACTTTAAAAGGTTCATCCGCCGGACATAAAGGTATAGGTTCAATTATTGATTTTTTAGGAGAAACTGTTCCTCGTTTAAGAATAGGTATTTCTCGCCCCTCTTCTCAGTTAGCAGTTAATTATGTATTATCAGAATTTTCTCAAGAAGAGAAAAAAATTTTGGAGAATGTGTTGAAAAAATGTGTAATTGCTTTATTAGACTGGGTAAAATTTGGATTAAATTATGTGATGCAAAAATATAACCGAAAGGATTTTTTATGAGAATTTATGAGTCAATGATAATTTTAAGGCCAGATTTAACGCAGGAGGAGAGAGAGTCTATTTTTGAGAAATTGAAAAAGAAAGTGAAAGATTTAGGAGGAGAGGTTTTAGAAGCAAGGGTATGGAGAGAGCAAGAGTTTGTTTATCCTATTCGTTCTCGTGGGGCAGAAAAGAAAAAATTTAACAAAGGTATTTATTATCTTATTAATTTTAAATTGGCGACAACTAAGCTTTCTGATTTTAAAGAGACGATAAGACTTGAGGAAAGAATTTTGCGTAATCTTATTATAAGAAGAGATGGTTAATTTAAATAAAGTGTTTCTGGTAGGAAATTTAACTGCTGACCCTCAGCTTCGCTATACTCCCTCAGGAACTCCAGTAATTACCTTAAGAATTGCGGTGAATACTCCTTTTAAAGATAAAAATGGAGAGACAAAAAGAGATACTTGTTTTGTGAATGTAATAGTATGGGGAAAATCAGCTGAAATTTGTAATCAATATCTTACCAAGGGAAGAAGTGTATTTGTAGAAGGAAGACTTCAGTCAAGAAGTTGGCAAGATAGTGAAGGAAGAAAGAGAACAACAATTGAAGTAAGAGCAAATAAGGTTCAATTTATGCCTACATCTTACAGAGAAGAAACAGTTTCTGTAGATTTAGAACAGTTAGAAACAGAATTTCCCGAATTGGATGAAGAAGGAGCGTTATAATGGCTAAAAAGAGAAGAGTTAAACAGGTGCGTTTTAAAAAAGAATGTATCTTCTGTAAAAAGAATTTAGAGATTGATTATAAAAATGTAGATTTACTTTCGCGTTTTCTTTCTTCTAAAGGAAAAATAATTTCACGAAGAATTTCAGGAACTTGTGCTAAGCATCAGCGTAAATTAGCTCGAGAGATAAAAAGAGCTCGGTTTTTAGCCCTTCTGCCGTATCTTGTGAAATGAGGATAATTCTTCTTAAAGAAGTTGCACGTTTAGGTAAAAAAGGAGATATAGTAGAGGTGAAGGATGGTTATGCACGTAATTATCTTATTCCTTATGGGTTTGCTTTAAAAGCTACACGGGAGAATTTAAAAAAATTTGAGGAATTAAAAAGAAGGGAGGAAAAACTTTTAGAGAAAAGAAAAAGAGAGGCTTTGAAACTTAAAGAAAAATTAGAAAAAATCTCTTTAACTATTCAGGCAGAAGTAAAAGAGAATGATGAAATTTATGGCAGTATTGGTCAGATTCAGATTAAAAATGCTTTGAAAGAAGAAGGGATAGAGATAGAGAAAGATAAAATTCAATTAGAGGAGCCGATAAAAAAATTGGGGGTTTATAAAGTTAAGATTAATTTAGAAAAAGATGTTGATGCTTTTTTACGTGTATGGGTAGTCAAAAAATAAATCTTGCCTCTCCTGATTTAGAGAAACTCCCTCCTCAAAATATTGAAGCAGAGATGGCAGTTTTGGGAGCAATGCTTATTGATGAGGGAGTTATTCCTGAAGTGGTAGAGATAGTTGATGAGAATGCTTTTTACAAAGAGGAGCATAAGATTATTTTTTCTACAATTATTTCTCTTTTTGATAAAAGAAAGAAAGTAGATCTTCTTACAGTTTCAGAGGAGTTAAATAAGAAGAAATTATTAGAGAAAGTGGGAGGAGCAACTTACTTGACTACTTTGACTGATTTTGTTCCTTCCTCAAGTAATGCAACTTATTATGCACGTATTGTTAAGGAAAAAAGTATTCTACGTTCTTTAATAAATAATGCTCATCAAATTTTATCCTTGGCTTACAGAGAAGAGGAGGATGTAAATTCTATTTTAGATAAAGCAGAAAAATTAATTTTTGAGATAAGTGACGCACGTGTTGAGGGAGGATATACTCATATTAAAGAACTTCTTAAAGAAAGCATTGAGACAATTGAGGCTCTTTATTATAAAAAATCTCATATTACGGGTATCCCTACCGGATTTATTGATTTTGATATAAAAACTGCAGGACTGCAGAAAGGAGATTTTATTGTTGTTGCCGGACGCCCCAGTATGGGTAAAAGTGCTTTTGTGAGCAATATTGTTGAATATGTAGGAGTAGAGGGGAAAACTCCGGTTGCTTTTTTCAGTTTAGAAATGTCTCGTCAGCAGCTCATCCAGAGAATTTTATGTTCCCAGGCAAAAGTAGATATTCATAAATTAAGAACAGGATTTTTGTCTCCCAGTGAGTGGCCACTTCTTACTTCTGCTGCAGGAAAATTATCTAATGCTCCCATTTATATTGATGATACTCCAGCAATGAATATTTTTGAGATAAGAGCAAAAGCAAGAAGACTCAAAGCGCATCATAATATTCAACTTTTGGTTATTGATTATCTTCAGATGATCCGCACTGTAGGTAAAAGAGAGTCTCGACAACAGGAGATTTCTGAAATTTCACGAGCATTAAAATCCTTGGCTAAAGAATTAGATATTCCCTTGATTGCTGTAAGTCAACTTTCACGTGCAGTTGAGTCCCGTGCTGATCATCGTCCTCAGCTTTCTGATTTAAGAGAATCAGGAGCAATTGAACAAGATGCAGATGTTGTTGTTTTGCTTTTGCGAGAAGAGTATTATAATCCTACTCCAGAAAATAAAGGCATTGCCGAAGTGATTATTGCTAAGCAAAGAAACGGACCAACAGGAAGCATTTTTTTGGGATTTATAAAAGAATATATGAAATTTGTTAATCTTTCTAAGATTAAAGAGGATTGATTTTATCTTTTTTAAAGATATAATAATTCTATGAGAAAATTAATTCTTTTCTTTTTTTATTTTCTTCTACCTCTTTTTTTATTCTCTCAAGAAAAGATTATTCTCCGCATAGAGGTAGAAGGAAATAAAGTCATCAGTAAAGAGAAGATTTTCTCCTGTATTAAGACTAAAGTTGGAGGGATATATCGGAAAAATGTTATTAATCAAGATATAAAGACTTTAATGGATTTGGGTTATTTTGATAAAGTAGAGGTAGACAGAATTGATACTCCTCAAGGGATTATTGTCCGGTTTCGTTTAAAAGAAAAGCCTATTCTTAAGAAAATTACTATTGAAGGAACGCGTTTTGTAAGAAAGAGAAAGATTGAAGAGATAATGGAACCAGAGCTTAAAGAAGGAGTCTTTTTTGATGAATTCAAATTAGAAGAAGCAATGAAAAAGATAAAAGAGTTTTATTATGAAAAAGGATTTTCTCAGGTTAAGGTAAATTATGAAATTAGTAAAGATAAAGAAAATCAAGTTTATTTAAAAATAAAAATTAATGAAGGAGGGATTCTTAAAGTAAAGAAAATAATTATTAAAGGGAACAAAAGTTTTTCGGCAAAAAAGATTAAGAAATTAATGCGCACAAAAGAGGCATGGTTGTTTAATAAAGGAATTTTTAAGAAAGAAGCTTTAGAGGATGATATCAATCGTATTAGAGAATTTTATAAAGATAATGGTTTTGTGGATGTAAAAGTAGATTATAATTGGGATTGCCTGAACGGCAAAGTCTATATTACTATTAAAATAAATGAAGGTTTGCGTTACTATATAGGAAAAATAAATATTGAGGGGCATAAAGAAATTAGCCTGTCTCAGATTCGTAAAGTTATTTTTCTTAAAGAAGGTGATGTGTATTCTGAGAGAAAGATTGATGAACAGACTATAAAAATTCAAGGACTTTATTTTGATAAAGGATTTATATTCGCTCAGGTAAAAGCTCTACCTTTTTTCAATCCTAAAACAAAAAAAGTAGATATCACTTTTAAAATTGTGGAGAATGAGGTAAATTATGTGGAGGAGATAATTATTCGAGGGAACGAGAAAACGAAAGATAAGGTAATTAGAAGAGAGTTAAGAATATATCCTGGAGATAGATTTGATGGAGAAAAAATTAAAGTATCCAAAAGGCGTTTAGAGAATTTAGATTTTTTTGAAGAGATACGTTTTGATTTCCAACCTACCTCTCGTCCTAATTGGCAAAAATTAATTATTGAGGTTAAAGAGAAGAAAACAGGTTATTTAAGTTTTGGAGGAGGATACTCTTCGGTAGATAAATTTGTAGGTTTTTTGGAGTTAAGACAGCGTAACTTTGATTATCGTAACTGGAAAACCTTTACTGGAGCCGGGCAGGATTTAAGTTTATATTTAAGTTCAGGAACTCTCACAGAAACTTATGAAATAAGTTTTACTAATCCTTGGATATTTGACTATCCTATCTCTTTTGGTTTTGATGGATACAAAAGAGAACATGAAAGAGAAGAGGATGTGGGATATGGATATGAGGTAGATGCACGTGGAGGAAGGTTGCGTTTAGGAAGAGAGTTTTCTGATTATTTTAAAGGAGGTATTTCGTATTGCTTTGAGAAAGTTGAGATAAGTGATGTGCCTTCTGAGGCAACTTCGGAATTGAAAGAAGAAGAAGGAGAGGCAGATTTAAGTAGTTTAGAAACGAGTTTAATTTGGGATTATCGTAATAGTGCCATTGATCCTTCTCAAGGTTTTTTTACTTCTTTATCTTTCCAGCTTACCGGAGGATTTTTAGGAGGAGACAAAGATTTTTTAAAGAGTATATTTCGTTTCAGTAATTATTTTCCTATAAAAAAGAAGTCAGTTTTGGAATTTAAACTGCGTATAGGAGTTGCACATCCTTTTTCCGATACTGAGAAAGTACCTATTTATGAAAGATTTTTTGCGGGAGGAGCAGATACTATTCGTGGTTATCATGAAAGAAAAGTAGGACCTATAGATCCTGTAACTGAAGATCCTATAGGAGGAGAGGCACTTTTTATTACTAATTTAGAATATACTTACACTTTAAATAAAGTTATCCGAGCAGCTGCTTTTTTTGATAGTGGAAATGTCTGGAAGAAAAAGAGTGATTTTTTCAGTGGAGGTTTAAAGTCAAGTGTAGGAGTGGGACTGAGAGTGAAAACTCCTTTAGGACCGATTAAGGTTGATTATGGCTGGCCCCTTAATAAAGAACCAGGGGAGGAGAAGAAAGAAGGAAGATTTCACTTTAGTATAAGCAGAGGATTTTAATTAAGAAAGGGGGAGAATTGTTTAAAAAGATAATAGCTGTGGCAATAGGAATTTTTGTCTTTCTGTTTTCCTTTGATGTCTACTCTCAAAAATTAAAAATAGGCTATGTGGATATTTTTAAACTTTTCAATCAATATAAGAAGACACAGGACTATGATAAAATGTTAGAAAGTGAAAGGAACAAGAAGGAAAAATTGTTAGAGGAGAAGAAGGAAAAGATAAAGAAGATGCAAGAGAAGTTGAGTTTACTCAATGAGAAGGAACAAGAAAAACAGCGAAAAAAAATTATGCAGGTAGCAGAAGAATACAAAAAGATGGAAAGAGAGTTTTATTTAGATTTAAAAAAAGAAAGAGATGAAAAAATGAAAGAGATTGTTGAGGATATAAAGCAAGTTATTGATGAGTATGGGAAGAAGCATGGGTATCAGATTATTTTTAATAAAGGAGCTGTACTCTATGGAGAGGAGGGGTTAGATTTAACAGATACCATTTTAAAAATAATGAATCAGAATTATAAAAAATGAAGTTTAAGTTAGGAGAAATTGCTAAGATAGTTGACGGAGAACTAAAAGGAGACCCCGATATTGTAATTACAGGAATTTCAGGAATAAAAGAAGCAAAAGAAGGAGATATCACTTTTTTGGCCAATCCTAAATATTTCTCTTTGATGAAATCTACAAAAGCTTCAGCAGTTATAACCTCCCAAGAGATAGACTTTTCTTCAAAACCGATTATAAAGACAGAAAATCCTTCTTTAGCTTTTGCGAAAGTAGTAAATTTATTTTCTCCTCCTGATGTTCATCATCCTTCTGGTATTCATCCTACAGCAATAATTTCTCATAGTGCAAAATTGGGAAAAAACGTAGCTGTTGGTGCTTATACAATTATTGAGGATGAGGTAGAGATTGGTGATGGTTCTATAATTTATGGAAATTGTTATATTGGTTATAAAACAAAAATAGGTAAAAACTGTTTAATTTACCCAGGAGTTTCCATTCGGGAAAAGATTGAAATAGGAAATAGAGTGATAATTCATTCGGGAACAGTTATTGGAAGTGATGGATTTGGATTTGCTATGGTTAAAGGAGTAAGAGAAAAAATTCCTCAGGTGGGAACAGTAGTTATTGGAGATGATGTAGAGATTGGTGCTAATGTTACTATTGATCGGGCTCGTTTTGATAAGACAATTATTGGTAGAGGAACAAAGATAGATAATTTGGTGCAGATTGCTCATAATGTGGTAATTGGAGAAAATTGTGTTATCGTTGCTCAGGTAGGGATTTCTGGAAGCACAACCTTAGGGAAAGGAGTAATTCTGGCAGGTCAGGCAGGAGTAGTAGGACATATTCATATAGGAGATGGAGCGATAGTTGCTGCTCAGGCAGGAGTAACAAAATCAGTTCCTCCCAATACCAAAGTTTCTGGATATCCTGCCAAACCCCATAATGTAGCCAAAAGAGTTAATGCCTGTGTTCAGAAATTACCTCAGCTTTATAAAAGGATAAAGGAGCTTGAGGAGAAAGTCAAAGAATTAGAAAAAGAGTTAAAAAGCCATGGAAAAGCAAAGAACAATTCAAAATAAGGTTAGTTTGGAAGGAGTTGGACTTCATACAGGAAAAAAGACAAAAATTGAGTTTCTGCCCGCTCCTCCAGATAGTGGAATATTTTTTGTAAGAAGAGATTTAGAAAATGCACCAATAATTAAAGCAGATTATTATTCAGTTGTTGAGCCAGAAAAATTCCCCCGCCGCACCTCTATAGGATCAGATTCTGTTTATGTGCATACAATTGAACATCTTATGGCAGCGTTACATTTTTTAAAAATTGATAATTTAAGAATTGATATTTGGGGAGAGGAAGTTCCAGGAATGGATGGGAGTGCAAAAGACTTTGTAGAATGTTTAAAAAAAGCTCATATTGTGGAACAGTCCTCTAAACGTAAATATTTAGTGATAAAAGAACCTTTATGGGTTTGTGAAGAAGATGCGAGCATATTTATTTTCCCTTATCCTTCTTTAAGAATTTCTTACACTCTGAAATATAATAATCCCTTCATTAATACTGGATACTTGGATATAAATCTAAATGGAAAGTATGAAGAAGATTTTTATAAAGCAAGGACTTTTTGTTTAGAGGAAGAAGTAAAGCCTCTTTTGGAATTAGGTTTGGGGAAGGGCTCCAGTTATGAAAATACTTTAGTGGTTTCTCAAAATAAGATAATAAATAATGAGTTAAGAATTGCTGATGAGTTTGTAAAACATAAAGTATTGGATTTGGTAGGAGATTTATATTTAGCAGGTCCTTTAAAAGGATATGTAGTGGCGATAAAAAGCGGGCATAATCTTAATATAAAATTAGTCAGGAAAATTAAAGAATATCAAGAAAAGCAAACTTTAGGAGGCATAGCTTCTTTTACTGACTTTGTTCCTCAATCTAAGCAGGTATCTATAGAAGAGATAATGAAAATTTTACCTCATCGCTTTCCTTTTTTACTTGTAGACAGAATTATTTATTTAGAACCAGGTAAAAAAGCAATAGGAATAAAAAATGTAACAATTAATGATTATTTTTTTAGAGGACATTTCCCTCAACGTCCTGTTATGCCGGGAGTATTAATTATTGAAGCAATGGCACAAGTGGGAGGAGTTTTGATGCTTGCTCATCAGGAGAATAAAGATAAGTTAGCTTATTTTATGGCTGCAGATAAAGTAAAGTTTAGAAGAACAGTGGTTCCGGGAGATCAGTTAGTAATTGAGGTTACTTCAGGAAGAGTGAAAAGTAAGACAGGAATTGTTTATACTAAGGCATATGTTGAGAATAAAGTAGCTGCTGAAGCTGAACTTATGTTTGCTCTTGTAAAAACTTAAATAGAATGGTAAAATATTTCTTAAGAGTTTGGGAGGAGTTAGATTTGGAAGAAATAAAAAATCATCTTTTGGTGATTGGAGAGTTGTCAGGTGAGTGTTTTTCTTGTCATAAAGTAGGAATAAAGATTGAAGAAAAAAGGTGTCCTCAATGCAGAAAAGAATTTAAATATATAGGATTTAGAAGGAAGATAAATTCTTCTTCAATTGCTAAGTTTAGAAAAATATATCCGGAGGTTAAATTTATTGACTTTGAGGATTTTAAAAAAGCTTTATTCAAGAAGGAAGCAAAAAAGATTTTAAATTTCTGATGAGAAGAAGTTTAACTTTAACAGAAATATTAGTATCTGCTTTTATTGTTGCTACTATTTTTGCAGCTGTAATAGCTGTATTTATCAATATAAGAGGATTTACAGGTGGTTTTGAGAAGAATTATAATGCTAATTTATTGGCAGAGAGTAACTTGAATAATTTGTGGTTGTCGGTAAAAGAAAATACCTGGGATTCAGGAGATCTTTCGGAGGGAACTCATGATTTAGGTTCTGTAACTATTGGGGGAACAACTTATGATTTAAGTTATGAAGTAAGTACTTCGGGAGATTATCGCAAGGTTGATTTTAAAGTTAGCTGGTAGTATGAGGAAGAATGCAGTAACATTAGTTGAATTATTACTTGCTACTGCTCTTTTAGGGACAATTTTACTTGCTGTAGGAGTATTTGAACTTTTTAGCCTGCGTATGTATCATAAGCAAGATTATCATAAAGAAGTTTCCTCTGAAGCTGTTTTTATTATTAGTCATCTAAGTAAATATATACAGAATGCTGTTGGAGATAAGAATAATCAAGGGATAAGTGTAAGCTGGACATCTCCTTGTAAGTGTACAGGTAAAGCAGGTAGTAGTTGTAATTGCTATGTAGATATAAGAAACGATACAAATAATACACCTTCTGATTATAGTGATGATATAACAAGAAGATATGCATACAACAGTACAGACTATGAGTTAAGATTTTATCCTGATTATGGAACCAGTCCTAATCAGTACACTGTTTTATCCAAAAAAGTAGTGGATTGTAAATTTTCTTTTGATATAGATACTCCTCAGATATTTAAAATAGATAAATTAAAGTTGAGGTATGATCCTAAAAGAGGTGCTTCTCAGGATAATCCTGAGACAGAAATTTCTTCAATAAATTTGTTCTCTTTTTCTCATTCTTTAAAGTGAAAGGAGGAAGATGAAAGTAGTAAAGGGAGAGGAGATTGTAGTA